>JAEEGK010017612.1_pt1 | contig 15551 bp, 15 predicted proteins | sample 8958771 | NCBI WGS metagenome assembly JAEEGK01 (sample SAMN16246547, study PRJNA631951) | gut metagenome | biome: gut microbiome; feature: rumen; material: SC-attached | host: Bos | place: Iran: Karaj | collected 2018-10
CTTCCCTGTAGATGTCAAGATGAGCCGAGTACAGCGAAGGATCGGTAAAGTAGTCATCAAGCGCCATGCGGTATGTCCTTGCGACCGCCGCAACATATAGCGCAGTCTTCATGCGGCCTTCCACCTTGAACGAATCGATCCCTGCATCCACAAGTTCAGGGATGTGCTCTATCATGCAGAGGTCTTTAGAGTTGAAAATGTAGGTCCCTCTGTCATTCTCAAACACGGGAAGATATTCCCCGGGCCTTGTTTCCTCGGTAACATAATATTTCCAGCGGCAGGGATGCGTGCATGCGCCAAGATTTGCGTCGCGCCCGGTGAAGTAATTTGACAGAAGGCATCTTCCCGAATAGGAAATGCACATCGCGCCGTGCACAAAAGTCTCTATCTCCAGGTCGTCCGGGATGTTTTCCCGTATCTCTTTTATTTCCCTGATACTGAGCTCCCTTGCGGAAACTACACGCTTTGCACCCTGTGCCTGCCAGAAACGGTAGGTAAGATAGTTCACGTTGTTCGCCTGCGTGCTCACATGAATATCTATCGATGGCGCAAACTCCTTTGCAAGCCCCATCACTCCGGGATCCGAAATGATGAGCGCATCAGGCTTCACATCGGTGCCGTCCACGGTCTTAAGACACGAAAGCTCTTTAAAATATTCCTTTATGCCTTCAATGTCACGGTTATGCGCCGTGATGTTTGCGGTGACATATACCTTTACTCCTTTGGAATGCGCATATGCTATGCTTTCCGCCATTTCCGGCATGGAGAAATTTTTTGCCTTTGCCCTCAGTCCGTACATGTCTCCGCCTATGTACACCGCGTCCGCGCCGTACATCACAGCGGTCCTTAAGACCTCCGGGCATGATGCCGGAAGAAGGAGCTCCGGGCGTTTTGTTTTTTTGGTTAAAATATCACTCATTCCTTGTACCTTGTTCCGATACTTTTAAGATCTTTTTTTCACTGAAAGGGCCATCCCGTCCCCAACACAGACAATGGATGTGACAAGCCTTTCGTCATGTTTTATCTCGTAGAGGAACTCTCTCATCCTCATGTGGATGGTGCGGTCCCTTCTTTCTATCACATATTTGGATTCGATGAGCGAACCCTCCTGCAGGACATTGTCTGTGAGGAGCACAGCTCCCGCAGGCATCATAGGCAGGATGTCCTGTAAAAACGCATGATACTGCCCTTTTGCCGCGTCAAGGAAAACGAAATCGAACTGTCTTCCTTCTTCCCTGAGCTTTTTAAGCGCTGTGAGGGCGTCTTCCTCGATAAGCGTTACATCCTCCGCGCGCTTTATTTTCTTCAGATTTTCTCTTGCTTCCTTAAGCCTCATCTCCACTTTTTCGATGGTGGTGATATGGCAGTCAACAGGCATGTATTCCGCCATGAGAGACGCCGAAAACCCGATGGCCGTGCCTATCTCAAGTATCTCCCTTGGCTGCTTCATCTCGATGAGCGCGCGAAGGAAGCTTTCCGCGTCTTTCCTGATTATCGGAGTTTCCGTCTCTATCGCGTGTTTCTCGAGCTCTTTAAGATATTCGGGCAGCTCTTCGTCAAGAGACGCTATGTAATCTGTTATTCTTTCGTCAACTATCATTGCATTTTGTCCGGATCCACCGCATTTTTGTAATCGGTGATGGTCTTTAATATCTCATCGTAAGTCATGGAAGAATTGAGTATGTACGAGCCCGCCTGTATCTCGGAATCAAGGAGCTTCACCTTGATGTAAAAGGAATAGCGGTTCTTTACGATCTTGTTCATCTCGAGCTTTGATGCTATCTCCATGCTCGACGCGCCTTTGTTTATCGTGATCAGCGCGTTTCGTCCGGGCGCAGTATCCACTGTGTCGTTTCCGAATACCTGATAGCTGAAATCATACGCAAAAATGCACGCCCTGTATATGAGGAACAGCGCGATCGCGTAAAATATCACATTCAGTATCACATAAAACACAAACCATACTGCGTTCAGAGCGGCATTCGAACCGGACTGACGAGCTTTAAGACCTGCTCTTGCCATCAGTCTTCTCCCTCCATGATGACAGGTAATATCATGGGATTGCGCTTGGTCTTTTTCCAGACGTAATCACTTAAGTCGTCCTTTATCATGTTCCTCATCTTTGCGCGGTCGGTTATGTGGCGTCCCGCGATGTTTGAGAGCGTTCCGTATACCACATCGTACGCCTCGTCCATGAGGTCCTCCGACTCTTTAACGTATACAAAGCCGCGGGTAACGATCTCCGGGCCCGCAATGACTTCGTTCGTGATATGGTTCAAGGTGATCACAACAGCGATGAGTCCGTTCTCGGAAAGCACCTGGCGGTCGCGGAGCACGACGTTTCCTACGTCTCCGACACCAAGGCCGTCGACAAAGATGCCGCCTGTCTGAACGGAGCCTGTGATCGCCGCTCTTTCGGCGTTCATCTCAAGCACGTCACCGCATTTGAGGATGAATGTATTGTTTTTGTCAACTCCCATAGCCTCGGCTATCTGCGCATGTCCGCACAGATGCCTGTATTCACCGTGTACGGGCACGGCAAACTTGGGCTTTGTGAGCGCATAGATGAGCTTTATGTCTTCCTGTGAAGCATGTCCCGAAACGTGCGTATCCTGATAGATCACCTTCGCGCCGAGAGCGGAGAGCTCATTTATTACCTTTGAAACGGATTTCTCGTTTCCGGGGATGGGGCTGGATGAAAGGATGACAACGTCACCGGGCATGATGGAGACCTTCTTGTGAACGGAGGCCGCAATACGCGAGAGTGCCGCTGCCGATTCTCCCTGGCTTCCCGTGGTGATGAGGACTACCTTTTCCGGAGGATAGTTCCTGATCTCAGCAATGTCGATCTGCATTCCTTTGGGGATACTGATATAGCCGAGTTCCGCAGCGCAGTTTATGACATTCACCATGCTGCGTCCTTCGATGACTACCTTTCTCTTGTACTTCTTTGCGGAATTTATGATCTGCTGCACGCGGTCCACGTTTGACGCAAACGTCGCAACGATTATCCTGCTCTTTGTGTTTTCCGAGAAAATGGTGTCGAACGTTTTTCCGACTGTGCTCTCGGACATGGTATATCCGGGCTTTGTGGCATTTGTCGAATCGGCAAGGAGCGCAAGAACGCCCTTTTTACCGAGTTCCGCAAAACGCTGGAGGTCGATGGGATCTCCGAAAACAGGCGTATAGTCAACCTTAAAATCTCCCGTGTGGATGATGGTCCCAACGGGCGTAAAAATGGCAAATGCGGCGCAATCCTGGATGGAATGCGTGGTCTTTATGAATTCTATCCTGAAGCAGCCCAGGTTTACACTCTGACCGTGCTTTATGATCTTTAACTTTGTGGACTTTAAAAGTCCGTGTTCCTCAAGCTTGTAGTTTATGATGCCCGCAGTAAGCTTTGTGGCATATACGGGAACGTTCACATCCCTTAAGATGTAGGGAAGCGCTCCTATGTGGTCTTCGTGGGCGTGTGTGATGACAAAGCCCTTGACCTTTTCTATGTTGTCTTTTAAGTATGTGTCGTCCGGGATCACGCAGTCAATGCCGGGCATGTCCACATCGGGAAATGCCATTCCGCAGTCGACGACCACTATCGTGTCCTCATATTCAAAGGCGGTCATGTTCATACCGATGAGACCCAGGCCTCCGAGAGGTATGATCTTTACGCCGTTTATCGGATTGTTATCCGCAGTCTTTTTCTTTTTTCGCATATTTTCCTCGTGTTTTGTTTTTTCAGGTGATGAGCTCCGTATCCTCAAGGAGTTCCTCAAAAACCTTTGCGACGCTTTTAAGTTCGGTGTCGCTCTCAACTATCTCATAAGAGACCTCGCCGTCCTTGTCGGAAACTTCTTTCATGATAAGCGCTTCCTGCTCTTCGCCCTCGATGTCGTCAAGAACGAGCAGGTATTTGCAGCCGTTCAGCTTTGTCTCTTCGATCACCTTGAAATTCACTTCTTCACCGTCTTCGGTAGTGAATTTTACGATGGTTCCGTCTTCCATTGGCTCACCTCTTCCCGATCAGTCGTGTTTTTCGTTGCTCTGCATATCCAGATATGTCTGGAGTATTATCGAAGCGGCAAGCTTGTCGATGACCGCCGCTTTCTTTTTGTAGTTCATCTCGGCTTCGTCAAGCACTCTGTGTGCCTGTACTGTGGTAAGGCGCTCGTCCATGAGGATCACCGGAAGACCTGTCCTTCTTTCGATGTCCTCCTTCACCTTTTCCGCTTTGAGCGCTTTTTCGCCGATCGTGTCGTTCATGTTCTTGGGATACCCGAGGACGATCTTTTCCACGCCGTATTCCTGTATGAGTTCCTCAATGCGCTGATAGGTATGGCGCATCTGGTTCTCTTTTTCTCTTCTTATGGTCTCCACAGGCTGCGCAGTGATCAGAAGTTCGTCGGAGATGGCCACTCCCATCGTTGCCGCGCCGTAATCAAGTCCCATTATCCTCATTTTTTGTCCTTTCCGCTTCCGAAGTTTGTGTCGATGTAATTCTTGAGGAGGACCTCAAGGATCTCGTCTCTCTCAACCTTCATGATGAGGCTTCTGGCATTGCTGTGTCCGGTGATGTAGGTGGGGTCTCCGGACATGATATAGCCGACCAGCTGGTTTACCGGATTGTAGCCCTGCTCGGTAAGCGCAATGTACACCTGATCCACAATGTCTTTCGCCTTCGGCACCTCATCCTTCTGCGCCTCAAAAAACCTTGTCTGGGTCACATCTTTTTTAAGCTCTCTCATGACTTCATCCTTCCTGTCCCGATGCCAAGATCAGGACTTCATCCTTCATTGCTTTTGCGGTCCCCGTGATCACGGCATTTGCACGGCCGGAGCCTTCGGGAACAGCGCATCTCACATATCTTTCGTTGTATCCGACGAGATATTTACCGTCTTCTATCGTCTCAACCTCTTCGGTGAGCACGTTTTGTTCTTCCCCGAGGAATCCTTTCACATATTCCTCACGCATCTTTTTTTCAAGCCTTATGAGCCGCTCGCTCCGCTCGTGTTTTTTTGCTTCCGGTATCTGGTCGGGCATGCGGTAGGCTCTGGTGCCTTTTCTTCCGGAAAACTGGAAAACGTGTATCTTTGAAAAAGCTATGCGCTCGGCAAACCGCATCGTTTCTTCAAATTCCTCTTCCGTCTCTCCGGGAAATCCCACGATGATGTCAGTGGTTATCGATGGCCTGTCGTAATATTTCCTTAAGACCTTACAGCCTTCCTCGTATTCGAAGGAGGTGTATTTTCTGTTCATGCGCTTAAGCACTGTGTCCGACCCGCTCTGGAGCGAAAGATGAAACTGCGGGCAGACCTTGTCGAGGCGGCAGATCTTCTTTACAAAATCCTCTGTTATGATACGCGGCTCCAGCGAGCTAAGCCTTATCCTTGCAAGTCCTTCCACCTTCTGCAGCTCGGAAAGGAGTGTAAGCAACGCTTTTCCGCCTTTTTCTCCGTGCGCTTCATAGGAGCTCACGTGAATTCCGGTGAGTACGATCTCGCTGTAGCCTGCCGCGGAAAGCCTCTCTGCCTCACTTACCACGTCTTTCGGCGCGCGGGATCTGATGCGGCCTCTGGTATACGGGATTATGCAGTAGGAACAGAACTGGTCGCAGCCGTCCTGTATCTTTATGTATGCGCGTGTGTGCTCTCTGGTGCCGTTTATCTGCAAGTCTTCGTATTCGGTCTTTTGCGACAGATCGGGAACGACATCCGGATGCTTTCCCATAAGCGCGTCATAAACGATTCGCACAACGTCTTCCTTGCGGTTGTTGCCTATGTAGGCGTCATACCCGAGTGCTTTTCTCTCGTCTTCGGAAAGTGCCTGGATATAGCATCCCGCGGCGATCACCACGGCGTTTTCGTGCCGCTTTCCGGGCCTGTTCAGCATCTGGCGCGATTTTCTGTCCGCGATGTTTGTGACAGAGCAGGTGTTTACGATATATACATCGGCATCTTCTTCAAAATCCACTATCTTTGCGCCGCTTTGTGAAAGGAGCTCCGCCATCGCGTCGGATTCATAGGCGTTCACCTTGCATCCGAGTGTGAGGATGGCGATCCTTTTGTCATTAAGTCTAATGTTTTCGTTCATCAGGTATCGATCCCGCCCGTATCATAGATCAAATTGTATCAAAAATAGCCTTAAATTGTGCATATTTTTATTAAATATATACATTGATTTTTTTGTTTTCTTAAGGTAAAATTACGTTGCAACAAAATCCAAGGAGGTATTTTTAAATGAAGACAGTTAAAATTTCGTTGAACTCGATCGATAAGGTAAAAAATTTCGTCAACGATATTACAAAATTCGATTCGGATTTTGATCTCGTTTCCGGCAGATACGTGATCGACGCCAAGTCTATCATGGGTATCTTCAGCCTTGACCTTTCCAAGCCCATCGACTTAAGCATCCATAATGAAACTCAGGTTGATGAGATAATGAAGGTCGTAGCACCTTATCTCGTTCAGTAAGCCGCGTGCTTTGAGCGCTTAAGGAATGCCTTTCGGCATTCCTTTTTTTGCGCGGTTTTGAGCACTGCCTTTCTTGCGCGGCTTTTCAGAATCTGTTCTATCTTCCTTCGCACATTACCACTTCCACGGTATCGAGCGCGGTCTGTACAAGAGCCTCCATTTCCTCTCCCAGTTTCAGCTCGGACTTTTCAATGCCCGAAAGAATGGGATGCGTAACAGGATGCTTTGCGACAAATATAGTGCAGCAGTCTTCAAACGGCTGGATGGATGTCTCAAAAGCGTTGATCTTTTTTGATATGTCCACTATATCCTGCTTGTCAAAAGCAATGAGCGGTCTGTAGACGGGAAGCGTGCACACAGCGTTTGTGCAGAGAAGGCTCTGCATGGTCTGGCTTGCCACCTGGCCGATGCTCTCTCCTGTCACAAGGCCGATGCATTCGCTCTTTTTGGCGAGAGTCTCCGCAATGCGCATCATATAGCGCCTCATGATGATCGTGAGCTGCTCATGAGGGCATTTTTCGTATATATGGAGCTGGACATCGGTGAAATTTACGATGTTCAGCTTTATGGGACCTGTGTAAGCGCTGATGATGTTTGCAAGGTCCACCACCTTCTGTTTTGCACGGTCGCTGGTATACGGCGGTGCATGGAAATACGTCGCTTCAAGCTCCACTCCGCGTTTTGCGACCATGAAGCCCGACACGGGGCTGTCGATACCGCCCGAAAGCAGGAGCATTGCACGTCCCGCGGTACCAAGAGGCATTCCGCCGATCCCGGGAACGGTTATGGAATAAATATAAGCGCGTGCCCTTACTTCAAGAGTTATAAGGACCTGGGGTTCATGAATGTCGACCTTTGTCTCCGGATATGCCTTTAATATCTCTTCGCCGAGCCTTACGCACATTTCCGGAGAAGTCACGGGATAGCGCTTGTCTGCGCGCTTTGCGTTCACTCTGAAAGTAAAATGCTTGTCGGGATATGCCCTGTCAACATATTCAAGAACGGCCTTTGTGATATCGTCCCATTCGATGGAATTGCAGACAGCAACGGGAGAAATGCCGCTTATTCCGAACACCTTTCCGAGTTCCTCAATGGTGTCGTCATAATCGTATCCGTCGGGGCATTCTATAAATATTCTGCCCTGCTCCCTTGAAACTTCAAATTCCCCAAGGCGGGAAAGATGAAGTTTTATCTGCTCTGTGAGCGCGTTTTCAAAGCGTCCGCGGTTTTTTCCCTTGACGCCTATCTCTCCGTATTTTACCAGTAATGCTTTGTAAAGATCGTTAAACATATCAAACAGTATCCACGCACTCAAAGACATAGTCGTCGTCTACCTGTCTGCAAAAGCCGAGTGCATTCTTTCTTAGATTTTTTATCTTGTACAGCGCGCTGTCCGCGAGATGTATATAGTCGAGGAGCGTCTGTTCGTCTCTTATGAGGCCGTTTACTGCTCCCTGCGTCACAGTGACATAAGGAGACACCGACGAGCAGTCATGGGCTATCATACGGACTTTGAGCGCTTCCCTGATGTCTCTTGCGACCGCGATCATCTCTTCGTCCGATCTTGTTTTGCTTACGATGAAAAACTCATCGCCGCCGTATCTTATGATGATGTCGCAGCTCGGAGACGTGCATTCCGTAAGGATGTCGCTTATCTCGCGGAGCACCTCGTCGCCTTTAAGATGACCGTAGTTGTCGTTGTATTCCTTGAAGTGGTCAATGTCAAGGAGCATCACGCCGAAATTGTGCTGTTTTCTCTTTGCGTCGTCAAACCATTTTACAACTACGCTGTTTAGTGCATAGCGGTTGTATACGCCGGTCAGGGCGTCATGTTCCGACTTTCTCCTCAGCCTCTTGTTCTGCTCTTCGACAGCGTTACGGCGCTTCACCTCTTCCTCAAGGAGCCGTCTGTTCCTTGCGGCGTTGGTCTTTTGCTGCCTTACCTGTATGTCCTGCATCTCGTGATATTTGAAATATTCATCGTAGATCGCAGTAAGGTCCGTGCCGGGATGGAATTTCTTTTCGTAACGCACCCTGAGCTTGTGATAGGTGCACCACATCATGACGGTGTCCGTCTTCTGGGCAAGGTATTCGATGGTGATGAGGAGCCGTCTTGCGAGTGCTTCGTCTCCGTCATCGATCAGCGCGTTTGCAAGCTCTATATAGTCAAAGTCCGAAGAGAACATCTCTCTGTGTTCCTCGGCATCGTTTAAAACCTTTAAAATCATGTTCATCGCGTCCTCGGTGCGTCCGAGCTTTATGAACACGATGGCGCTGAGCGCAGCGAGGCTCGTAGAAAAACTGGTGTCTTCCGGGTTGTCCTCGGTGCAGGAAAGAAGCCTGAACGCTTCTTCGTAATCGCCCTTGAGATAGTCCACGACAGCCATGTTCAGAAGGATGAGGTTCAGCTGGACAATGGTCTCCTGCCGCTGCTTTGAGCTTTCCGTGTCGTCTCTTATCCCGATCACTCTCTTGTATGCCGATCTGAAATAGTCGAGTGCGGTGTCATATTCCCCGAGCCTCAGATATACGTCTCCGATATTGTTTGAAAGCGTGATCTGCTGAGGCACAAAATGGTGCTTTTCCGCTATCTCCAGAGCCTTTTCGTAGTGTTCGAGCGCAGAAGACTCGTCGACCACGGTGAGCATCAAAACGCCAAGAACGTTGTGACATTCGACTTCAAGCTTCGGGTAGTTCCGGTTCATCGCTATCTGCAGGGCATAGACCAGTTTCCTGATGCTTTCCTCGTCGGCGATGTTGTTCCTGTATCTCACAAGCGTCTCAAAATAAGCCGCATATCCCATGGCCAGCTGGTCATAGTCTTCTTCGGCTTCCTTTGCGAAGGTCTGCACGCTTTCGGTAAAGCTGTCGAGATTCCCGTGTTTGCTCTCGTTGAGCCGCCTTACCCATTCATTGAGATGATTTTTTGTCATATGCCACACCCATGCGTTTTTTTGTTACAAGCCCCAAAACGTCATCTTATATCATAACATATTTTTCAGCCCTGTTCAATTACTTTGTTCAGACGTTGGGCTCGCTCTGCCCATGTGTGTGCTTTTTCCGAGATCTCATATCCCAAAGACGCGATGTTTTCTCTTAAAGTTTTGTTTGTGAGCAGTTCCTCTGCGGCTGCGGTAAGCGTTTTAAGGTCTCTTGTGTCAAAAAAACAGATGTCCCGGCCTTCAGTAAATATCTCTCTTAAGTATTCGCTGTCATCGGTGATGCAGGCCGCGCCGTTAAGGAACGAGCTGAAAACGCGGTCGTGCGCTCCCGCCTTGAACCACGGCATAACATTAAGTGACACTTTTGCTCTTGACAGTGCTTCAAGGCATTTTTCTGTGTTTCCGTGTCCTAAGATCTCAAGGTTTTCGGGAGCTTTTGTCTTTAGTTTTTCCCAGCCGAGTCCCACGACACTGACCTTTAGTCCGCTCTCGGTGAGGGCTTTCACCGCCTGTTCCCTTTCATAAAAGCGGACGTAGAGATCAATGAAGTTCAGTGACGGCATCGCGATCTTCAGCTCTTCCTCGCTCATTCCCTCACGGAGCATGTGGGACAGAGCGACTTCTTCAAGCGTTTTATGAGGCTCCGAAAGGAGTTCATCGATGATCCCCCTGTAAAAAGCGGTGTATTCGTCGTTTATCCTTGTGATAAAGCGGTCAAAATAAGAGCTCTCGGTGTAATTTCCCGTAAAAACGATGTCGATGTTTCTGTCCGTGAGATCTCTGTGCGGAGCCTTTTTAAGCGCGCTTCCGGCGAGCGGAAGAAAATGACCGGAGTCCGTATCCGGAAACATTTTTTTTGTGTATGCCGCATGATATCTGTCGACATTAAAATGCATGGCATTCTTTGGGGAATTTTCCAGGTAATCGTGATAGTACAGGGGGTGATCCACCATGATGTTTATCACTTTTATCCCGTTCCTGTCCCAGAAATCGTTTTTACCATCCCTAAAAAAAGCGACCTCCTCACCCAGCCCGTGAAAGTTGAACGTGAGGAGTACCGTATCCTGCATTCCGGTTTTTTTTAACGCATCAAGACTTCCGAACTGGTCATAGAGATCAAAAACAAATATCTCGTGCCCCAGTCCGGAAAGGGTCTTTGCGATCTCTTTTGAAAAGAAATCGAGCGTCTCTATACCGTTTTTAAAGATGATGACCTTTTTCATGATCAGTGTCTTGTAAAGCGCCTGAGATTTGGAAGAAGTTCGTTCAGCGCCTTAAGCGCTTCGTCGATCTCCTCTTCTTTCGTGTATACGGAAAAACTGAACCTTATCGTGGAATCAAGGTATTTCCTGTCTGTGCCTATGGCTTTTAAGGTGCCACTTATCGCAGGGTGGTTTGAAGAGCATGCGGAACCTGAAGAAACGTATACTCTGCGCTCCTCAAGCGCGTGGAGGAGCACTTCGCTTCTCACGCCTTCAAAGCCGCAGCTCACTATGTGCGGAGCGGTCTCCGATATGATCTTTGTGAGGTCTTCTCCCGACTCTTCCACGTCTTTTGCATTTCCGATCGTGTGAACATATGTTCCGGGAATTTCAAGAAGTCCCCTTATCAGGCGTTCCTTAAGCGCAAACAGGTGTTCCCTGTTTTTTTCAAGATCTTTGTACATGTCGGATGCGGCAACGCCGAGCCCCGCGATCGCGGGAACGTTCTCCGTGCCGCTCCTCATGCCTTTTTCCTGACCTCCGCCGTTTATTATGGGCTTTACCTTTATACCTTTACGGATATAGAGAAATCCGCTGCCCTTGGGCCCGTGGATCTTGTGCCCGGAAACTGAAAGAAGGTCGATGCCGAGGTTTTTCGGAACGATCTTTATCTTTCCGAAGGCCTGGATGGCATCCACGTGAAATATAACATTCGGAGCCTTTTCTTTTATCGCGCGGCTTATCAGAGCGATGTCGTTCACACTTCCTATCTCGTTGTTCACAAACATCACGGATACAAGGATCGTGTCGTCTCTCATGAGACTCAGGAGATTTTCGATGTCAACATGTCCCCGTTTGTCGACCTCGCAGAAAGACACTTCAAACCCACGTTCCTCAAGGAAAAGCACGGGATTGTAAACGGAAGCATGCTCCATCCTGGTGGTTATGATGTGCTTTCCGGCCCTGCTGTTTGCGAGCGCTGCGCCCACAAGAGCCATATTGTTAGATTCCGTGCCGCCCGACGTAAACACAAGCTCGCCCGGATCGCACTTCAGCACGGACGCTATCTCATTTCTTGCGGTCTTTATGTAATTTTCCGCATTCATCCCCACTCTGTGCATGGAAGACGGATTTCCGAAGTCCTTAAGGTAGACTTCACTCATTTTTTCAAAGACTTTTTCCGAGACCCTTGTGGTCGCGGCATTGTCAAGATAACAGTCCATTTACATTTTCTCCAGTTCGTACATAAGGATCGAAAGTGTCGTGAGACCTGCGGTCTCGGTGCGGAGGATGCGCTTTCCGAGTGAGACAGTCGAGGCGCCTTTTGAAAGCGCGGTCTCAACTTCCGCAGGGTCGATGCCGCCTTCGGGGCCGATGAACACGGAAACAGCAGCACATACTTCGTGTGTTTCACCTTCAGCCGCGCACTGCTTTACACAAGCCTTTACTTTGTCGATGAAATCCGAGAGTGACTTCATCCCTTCGGCGTTTTCATAAGGCATGCAGATAAAACCGGCATTTGCGGGCTCTCCGTCGGAGTTTTTCCCTTCTCCTGCGGCGCGCTCAAGCGCATTTTTAAAAGACATGCTCTTTTGCACAACAGGTATTATGCCGCGCCCGGACTGTTTTGCCGCGGCCCTTGCTATCTCCTGCCAGCGCAGGTTCTTTTTTTCTTCCGCGCGGTCGTCCTCTATCTTTGCGATGCAGCGCTTCATCGCGACAGGAACTATCTCTGATGCTCCCAGTTCCACCGCCTTTTGGATGATGAGCTCCATCTTGTCTTTTTTAGGGATCCCCTGGTAGAGCACGATCCTCACGGGAAGCTCGGTGTCTGAATGGTTTTCACTCAGCACTTCAAAGGTCACGCTGTTCCTTTCGGAAAGGTCGGTGATCCTTGCTTCGCAGTCCGTCCCCATCCCGTCGCAGAGCGTAAAGGTATCGCCCACACGGGAACGCAGCACGTTTTTTATGTGGTTTACGTCCTCTCCGGTCATCACTATGCGGTTACCCTGCTTTTCCGAGGGTTCATAATAAAATCTGGGCATCGAAGATCATTCCTCTCACTTTGGTAAAATCGCCGTCAGGTATGAAATATGTGGGCTTGTAACGCCCTGTGTACTTTGGCGAAGTGGCTGTCTGTATGAGGAGGCAGTCCATCCCGCACTTTAAAGCCCCTTGTATGTCCGCGGTCTCGTCGTTTCCCGTCATCACGGAGCGCTTTACGTCAAGGCCGTATTTTTGAATGACTTTCCTGAAAAAAGCTTCGCCCGGCTTTTTGACTTTCTGCTCGGACGAGATGAAAATGTCGTCAAAATACTGAGTGAGCCCGAGCATCTCTATCTCAGGCCTCGTAAAGTCGGTCTGGGCGTTTGAAAGAAGGTAGACATGCTTTCCTGCGTTCCGGATGTCGGTAAGGAGCTCCTTCACACCCGGGAAAATGGTTATCCGATCTCTTGAAAGCGCGCGGAATGTGACCGCGATATGCTTTGAAAGTTCCGGGCCCGGGGTGACGCCTTTTTCCAGGAACATGTCACTGAACGCCTTTGTCACGTCAGGCTCAAAATTGTCCCGCTCATCCTTTGTTATAAGCCCCTTTTCATACAGTGTCAAGTTTTCCTGTATCTGACATTTCAAAGTCCTGTGGTAAGCGTTCTTAAGATTTTCTCCGGAATATGAGGCTCCGTACGCACAATAGACCTCTGACATTTTCTGCCAGAGGTCCGGTTTTTCCTCATCTGTGTGAGTCTCGCACAGAGTTCCGTAGAAATCAAAGATGTAAGCGTCGTACATCATTTAAAGATTCCTTTTTTCTTTGTTTTTGTGCCCGCTGCTGCGGTTCCGTCGGGTGAAGGTCCGAACGTCCTGTCAAAGGCTTCGAGAAGCTCTCTCTGCTCTTTTGTGAGGGAATTCGGCACCTGTACGATAAGCGTAACGTACATGTCGCCTCTTGTCTGAGCGTTCCTTAAGGACGGCACGCCCTTGCCCTTAAAGCGGACTCTTGTGTCTGTCTGTGTTCCGGGAGCAACATTGTACATGATGTCTCCGTCCACGGTGTTGATCTTTATCTCACCGCCGAGTGCCGCCTTTGCGAAAGAAATGGGCACATTTGAATAGATATCCATTCCGTCACGCTGGAAGGTGGGATGAGGCTTTACTCTTACTTCAACGAGCAGGTCTCCTCTCGGTCCGCCGTTTGTTCCGGGATCTCCCTGGCCTGAGAGTCTGATGCTCTGTCCGTCGTCTATGCCGGCAGGGATAGTGACTTCGATGGTCTTTTTCTTTGTGATGTAGCCTTCGCCATAGCAGGTCTGGCACTTATCCTTGATGATCTTTCCGGTACCGCGGCACTGAGGGCATGCCTGTACCGACTGTGTAAGCCCGAAAAGCGACTGTCTCTGGAATACGACCTGGCCTTTGCCGCCGCACTGAGGGCAGGTCTGAGGTGTGGTGCCCTTCTTTGCGCCTGAGCCCGAGCAGTCGGGGCAGGTCTCTTTTGCGTTGATGTTCAGTTCTTTCTTGGTTCCGAATACAGCTTCGTCAAATGCGATGGTGATGCCGGCGTGGATGCTCTGTCCCTTCTGCGGTCCGTTGTAGGAAGCCCTTCTTCCGCCCATACCGCCGAAGCCTCCGAACAGGTCTCCGAAGATGTCTCCAAAGCTTGAGAAGATATCGTTCATGTCGGTAAATCCGTATCCGCTCGCGCCCGCTCCTCCGCCGTTTTCAAATGCGGCATGTCCGAATCTGTCGTACTTTGCGCGCTTGTCGGCATCGGAAAGAACGCCGTAAGCTTCGGAAGCCTCTTTGAACTTTGCTTCGGCCTCTTTATCTCCGGGGTTCATATCGGGATGGTATTTTTTTGCAAGGACTCTGTAAGCCTTTTTTATTTCTTCTTCGGAGGCGTTCTTTTGTACACCGAGCACCTCATAATAGTCACGTTTGGTTTCAGCCATTTGTATGTTTCCTTTTTCAAACGGAGCGCACGCTCCTTATTAAACAGGCATAGGGCTGCAGTTTAAGCAGCCCCTTGCCTTTATATTATACTTCTCTGAAATCGCCGTCTACGACGTCGTCATTGTTCGCATTGCCTGAAGACTGCTGGTAATCCTGCTGTCCGCCTGCAAAGCCGCCCATGTCAGGTCCGGGGCCTGCCTGTCCTGCGCCGGCTGCGCCCTGGTTCTGCTCGTAAAGCTTTGAGAACAGTGTCTGAGCGGACTCCATGAGTTTTTCCTTGGCGTTCTTGAGGTCGTTTACCTCGCCCTCGCTCATGACTTCAGGATTTGCCTTGTTTACGAGGTCTTTAAGTCTGTCAAGATCAGCCTGGACATTTGCCTTGTCGGAATCCGAAAGCTTGTCGCCCACTTCCTTTAAGGTCTTTTCTGTCTGGAATACGAAGGATTCGCACTCGTTCTTTGTATCAACGGCTTCCTTTCTCTTCTTATCCTGAGCCTCATACTCTGCGGCTTCCTTCATGGCCTTCTGGATATCTGCCTCGGAAAGGTTGGTGCCTGCGGTGATGGTGATGTGCTGTTCCTTGCCGGTGCCGAGATCCTTTGCGGATACGTTAACGATACCGTTTGCATCGATATCGAAGGTAACCTCGATCTGCGGTACTCCTCTGGGAGCTGCGGGGATGCCGTCGAGTCTGAACTGTCCGAGGGACTTGTTGTCCTTCGCGAATTTTCTCTCACCCTGTACAACGTTGATATCTACAGCGGTCTGACCGTCTGCGGCGGTGGAGAATACCTGGCTCTTCTTTGTGGGGATGGTGGTGTTCTTCTCGATAAGAGGAGTAGCTACGCCGCCAAGTGTCTCGATGGAAAGTGTAAGAGGTGTTACATCGAGGAGAAGGATGTCGCCCGCACCTGCTTCGCCGGCAAGCTTACCACCCTGGATGGAAGCACCGATTGCTACGCACTCATCGGGGTTGAGAGTCTTTGAAG
>JAEEGK010017613.1_pt1 | contig 15550 bp, 14 predicted proteins | sample 8958771 | NCBI WGS metagenome assembly JAEEGK01 (sample SAMN16246547, study PRJNA631951) | gut metagenome | biome: gut microbiome; feature: rumen; material: SC-attached | host: Bos | place: Iran: Karaj | collected 2018-10
TAATTAAAATATTATTTTTTTTTCAAAATTTGGTTTGCGGATCGGGGATTGGGGCTTGGGGATTTCGTCCAATCACAAATCCCCTATCCCCAATCCCCAATCCCCATCCCCAATTTTTTAAAAGTTATCAATATATTTTAGTATATCATTTAAATTAATTAAAATATATTTTAATTCAAATAAAATTTATATATTCTGAATTAAAAAAATTGATTTCTTTTTTTAGACAAATATTACATATATTTTAAATAATTTTTATTATTTTCTAAAATAAAAATATTTTTATATATTTTATATCTAGTTTTATTTATATAAATGTCAATTAATGAATTTACATAATATATTCCAAATTTTGAAATTATTTATGAGAACTAGTAAAATTTGCAAAATTCAAATTTTAAAAATTATATAAAAATTGAGAAGATAATTTATATTTTTATTTTTTTTCTTTTTATTTTTTTTATTTAATTAATATAAAATATGAGTTGGATTGCCGGACCTAAACTAACTAACTAAATTTTTATTTTATTTTTTTATTGATATTTATTTATTTAATTAATATAAAATATGAGTTGGATTGACAACTTAAACTAACTAACTAAATGTTTTTTTCCTGATTGTAATAAAAAAATGAAATATTTTTATTATTTAATAATATATATAATATTTTATGTTCTATTTTTAGAAATTAAAATATTGTTTTTTAAACTAATAAACTATAATAAAAATTATTTAAAATTTTTTATAAGGGTTCACCGTCTAAATCTGGATCATATTCTATTTCATTAAGTTTAATATTTTTATCATTGATATTATTATTTTCATTCTTTTTTTCATTATTATTAATATTATTGTCTTCTTCTATTTCATTTTTTGGTAATTCAAGACTAAAATATTCATATTCATCTAAATCAATTTTTATTCCATCATTATCTAAATTGTTAATTTTATTATAACTATTTTTCATTTTTTTTAATATACCTTTTAATTTTGTTATTTTAAAATCTAACAAATCTTCTTCACATTCTTCTCCATCAATTTCATTAATACATTCTTTATATAATTCATATTCTTTCATTTCTTTTAATTTTTCAATAATATCTCCATAATTAATATCATTATAAAACCCATTTTGTTTAATTGTTTCTTTTAATTTATTTGTATCATTTATATACAAATCAAATAATTCATTTTCATATTTTTCAATTTCTTTTTTTATCTTTTCATTGAACATTTTTTTAATTGAATCATTAATTAATAAATCACTTGAATATTTATGAATATAATAATATAATCCATTCAAGAATTTATCTGGAAAAATTTTCCATTGTTTAATATTATCAATTATAGTTTTATAAATAATAAAAAAATTTTTATCTTTTTGAATTTTTTTTGAAGAAAATAAATTGAACAGGAAATCAGGGAATAATTCTTTAAAAAACTCTTTAAAAATCCAAGAATACTTAATTTTAGTATTTTTGGAATTAAAAAGAATATCATTGATAAGATAAATGTAACTCACCTAAAATTATCAAATCAAGATTTATAATACTTCTTTTTTAATATTATCTGAATTAATTTGTATTGCATATTCTAATATCTCCATTAGTTCTTTTGCACATTGAATATTCAAATAGAAATATTTTAGTCCTTTAATAATAGATTTTCTATTGAATTTAAAATCAAGGAAAATCTTACCGAGAAGTGTTTATATCATATAATAAAAACTTTTTTATTTTTTCTCTTTTTTTAGAATGTAATTTATGAAATCCTATTTTTATATTTTCATCATCTTCATCACTTGAAGAATCTGAATCTATTTCTAAATTATTATTTTTTTGAAACTTATTTTCTTCTTTTGTTTCAAAATTACTTGAAACTTTGGCCATTTGATAATTCATATATTGAAGAAATTGAGTTTTAAATAATTCTTCTTCATTTTCCATTTTTTTATGATATTAATATAAATTTTATTTTATTAATGATTTTTAGTTTATATCTTTATATTATTTATTTAAATATTATTTTTTTTATTTATTAGTTAGATATAAAAAATTAAAAAAATTTGAATTATTAGTTTTGATACAATTAATTTTATTATCTGAAATTAATTTTTCAAAATCTTTTTTTAAATCTTCTTGTTTTGTTATTTTTTTTACTTTTAAATCTTTTAATATTTCTTTTTCTTTTAAACTTTTAATAATTTTTTCCATATCTAAAGATTGTTCAATGTCTTCATGAGCCATTATTGAATTTAATTTAATTTCAGTTCCAATTAATGCATCTATTAAATCTAAATTTAAAAAAGAATTTTCTTTATCATAATTATTTAATATATAATCAACATTTTGAAAGTCAAGATTTACACTTTTTTCATCTTTAATATATAAAATTACTTCTTTAGAGAAAGGAATAAAAATTAGAATAAATAAAATATAATTTGGAAAATTTAAATATTCTTTTGAATTTGTTAAAACACTAAAATAAATATATAGAAGATTATTTTCAGAACTATTAAAAATTGAGTCATTAAATTGATTTATTTGTTCAATTTTTAATAAAGATTTTAAATTGTTTTTCTCATTTTCTTTAATTTCAAGTTGTTTTTTTGCAATTAATTTTTGAAAATATTTTACTAAGGCAATCATATTTTTTTCTGATATTTCAATAAAATCTCTTAATTTTAAATTTAAATCATCCTTTATCTTTTTTATTTTATTTCCATCTTTTAAAGTTCGAATTTGTTGAAGTTTTTTTTGAATTGATTCTAATTCTTTAAAATTATCATTTAACTCTTGACTTTCAAATAAATCTTTACATAATCTTTCTGCTTCTTCAATCAGTTTTTTCTCATTTTCTTTTGATATTTTTTTATCACTCATCTTCAAATAAAATTTAAATTTTACAAATTTAAATAGAAATAAATAATAAATAAAAAAATGAATTAGTATAAATATTTAAATAATATTTCAATCATATTTTTAATAAAAAATACAAATATTATAATTTTATATAATCTTCCAGATTATAAGGTTTAGAACTTATTTTTCCAATATCATGATTAAAAATTGCAGTTTGAATTTTATTATTTACTTTGTTCATTGCTTTTTCTTTTTTCTCTTTTAAATCAATTAACATTTTTTGTCTTGAAAAAGCTGTTTTATTAATTGCTTCAATTGTTCCTATTTTAGTATAATCATATTTTAATTTATCTATTTCTAAATCATTTCTACTTTTCATAATTGAATCAATTGATTTTTTATCAAATATTTTATTATTAATATGTTTAACTTTTTCTTTTTTGATATTATTTAAACAATTTTTATACCTATGATAAAATTTTATATTTCTTCTTTCTAATAAATCTTTTTCAAAATTTTTCTGTTCTTTTATTAATTCATTATCATCAAAAAAGCTTTTTTTAATTCCAGAATTATTTCTAGATAAATCTCCAGAAGTAAGACAACTTATTTTTTTGAACAAATTAATTTTTGAAGGAGTATAATTATTAAAAATTGTTTTTGATTTTTCTTCATTTAATTTTTCAAATTCTTCTTTATTTATTTCATAATTACTAGCTTTATATATAACTTCATTATTATTCATTTTTTTATCTTTATCCATAACATTATGATATTCAACATTTAATATTAAATTTTGTAAATATAAATTATCTCTACTTTTTTCAAGAGAATAAAATTCATCAATTGGTTTTGAATTTTTTTTCTTTTCTATCGCATGTTTTTTATATTTATTTGCCATTTCAAATTTATTTTTAGTATCACCAATTTTATTATATTTATAATTTATATTAACACTTTTTGCAATATCTCTTACTTTTTTAATTAAATAATGTAAATTAAATGGTTTTTCTGCATTTCCTCCATTTATTTTTGCTAATTTTTCTAGACTTTTTTGATTTTTATCTTCTAATTCTTGTAACTTATTTCTATTATCTTTCATTGTTAAAATTATTTGAGCTAATTTGTCATCTTTTTTTATTTTCTTTTTATATAATATTGGTTTATGAGAAAATGAATTCATTTGTTGTCTTATTTCTTCTAATTTTCTTTCTTTTTGTAATAATTTATCATTATCAAATAATATTCTTTTACCAAATTCTCTTTTATATTTTGGTATATTTAAAGGAAGATATAAATTTAATCTATTTCCTTCATTTAATATTGTTTTTCTTATAATATTTGGTTTTCTATCTGGTGGTTCTCTTTGAAGTAATAATTCATTAATTGATGGATTTGGAAAAGCAATATTTGTTATTTCATACCTTGTTAGCATTTTTATTATATTTTATTATTGTCGATTGTAAAAATAAAAATATTATATCATAATTAAAAATAATCAATAATGAAATTGAAAAATTTCGAATGGGCAAAAGAAAATCATTAACAGTAAGAAAAACTTTAATTAAAACATCTACTCAACCTTAAATAAAAATGTTTCAATAGGAAATAATAATCCTCGATCAAAAATAGCAATAAATAAAACATTATTATGGAAAGAACAAGATAAAATAAAAAAAGAAAAATTACAAAAGCAAAAAATTGAATTTAAAAAACCAAAAAAAGAAATTGTAGAATATACAATAATTATAAATACAAAAAAAAAAAAGTAGAAATAAAATCAAATCAAAAATTAAATGGACATAAAAACCATATAAATTAATAATATCACGAAATGTAAATTCAAATAATAATAATGAAAAAATATTAAAAACAACCTCACCAATAAAAAAAAATTTAAAAAAACCATCTTTAATAATTGATAAAGATAGTTATAGATTTTTATTATATCATATAAGCAAAAAAAATAAATAAAAATTTTACAAATTTATATGAAGTTAATAATAGATCTTTTAGTTCTCTAAAAAATAATTCATTAAATGGAATTAAAAAATAGTGAATGTGAACAAAAAATTTTTTCTAAAAAAAAAGAAATAAATAATTTAGGATTTAATATTATTATCAAAGTATAAATAAAAGTAAATCAAATTCAAATTTTAATGATGTTTTTAAAAATAAATATTTGAAAATTAAATTGATAAAAATACTCAACTGCAGCATCAAAAAATGATTTAAATAATTTTTCAATTGATAATTCTTTTGATATGTTAAATAATTCATATATATTGTCAAATAATCATAAAAGAAATATCTCTTATAATCAAAATTCAAGAAATATTTCTCAAAATAGATCTTTGACAGAAGGTAATGAATTTGATTTTGATAATAATAATTCTTTTCAAGAAATTATTAATAATGAAATATCTTATTTTAATCTTGAATAACTTTTTATTTTAGAAAATAAATTAAAAGATATTATACAAAAATTAAATTCTTATCAACCTTGTTATAATGAATGTTTTGAATGGATTAATTCTTATTTTAATTCAATTTATATGAAAATTTAATTAATTTATGTAAAGATTCAAATAATAGAAAATTAATGAATTATACAATCAAAATTGAATTATTATGTTATTGTTTTTGTTATAATATTTCATATGATGAAAAATATTTAAATAAAATTATAATATTATTAAAATCAATATTTGAACAAATACATTTTAATTTTTAGTTTTTAATAAGATTTATTATACATAAAACAAAAATGACATTTGAAAATTATGTATGGTATGAAAAACTATATAATACAGTTAAAAATGAATAAAGTATGAATATAAATAAAAATGATTTAGATGAACATCACATTTTACAAATCATAAATCATAATTTAAAAATTATAACAAATTATTTTAAATTAATAATTGATAATATATATGCACCTTCATAAAATCCTAATATAAAACATTATAAATTTCCATTAATTTTACTAGGACAAATTGATAAAATAAAAAACAAAAAAGAAATTATATCATCCTTTTTCTTTGATGCCTTTTCTTTACCAGAAAGTTATTCAATTGAAGTTATTGATAAATTTGTCATTTATTTCAATTTAAAATATCTGTCCTAATGGTTCATATATTCTTTCATATAAAATTAATTTTTCACCTGATATTTCATTTAATATAAATTCAATTAATTCAATTAATAATCCAAATATATCATTCAAAACTCAATCATCTTTATGTTATTTACCAAAAATAAAGCAAAATTTATATAGATATTCTTTAGTCCTTGATTTAGATAAAACATTAATATATTTCAATAAAGAAAATAATAAAAAAGTTTTAATACTTCGTCCTTATTTATATCAATTTTTATCAAAAATGAAATTATTAGATTAATTAATATTATTTTCATTTGGTACACCTGAATATGTTGACCCAATTTTAAATATATTAGAAAAAAAAGAAAAATATTTTGAATATAGATTATATAGACATCATGCAACATTAAATGGAGTGGATTATGTAAAAGATTTAAATAAAATTGGAAGAGATTTAAAAACAACTATAATAATAGATAATTTACCCCAAGCTTTTAAATTGCAAAAATATAATGGAATATGTATTAAAGCTTTTTATGGTGATATTGTTGGTGATAGAAATACATTGCAAATTTTAAGTGAAATTTTAGAAAGGATTAGATATGATGCAGATGAAACTCAAGATATTAGATATAGTTTAAGAAAAGAAATGAATGTCATTATTACTAAAATAACTTCGAATATCGATTAATTATAAGTTTTTCTATTTATTAATATTAATTTTTTTAGAAGTATGTAAATAATATATTTAATTTTAATATAACTATAAAATTTTATTTATATTAGAGTATATCTTTAAAAAAATTATTAGATTATAATTCATTCTGACTATTATAAATTTTCTTTTGAATTTATTGCACAATTGTTAAGGATTTTCATTTTTAATTTTGGCATATTCACATTTTAAAAATTGAAGAAATTGAATTAATCTTTCAATTGAATCATTTAACATATCATTTATATTATTAAAATTATCAAAATTATTTAAAATATTTTTATGAAATGATTTAAAAGTATCATCTCTTAAAATATCATTTAATTCTTTTAATATAATATCATAAAGATGAGTTAAAAATTTTTCATTTTCTTCTTTTGTTTTACTAAAAATTTCTTTAAGTTCATTTATTTTATTTTCATTTTTTTGTTTTTCAATTTGATTATTATTTGATGATTTTAATTTATTATCTTTTAAATTTGTTATTTCATTATTTAATTGATTTATCTCTCCTTTTAATTCAGAATTTTTAATTTTCATTTCTTTTAATAATGTTTTATATTCAATTAATTTTCTTTCATTTTGATTTAAAATATTATTTATTTTATTTCTTGATTTCTCTAAAGACTTTTTTAATAAATCAAATTGTAAATAATTGTTTAATTTTAAATTTAAATTATTACTATCATGAATATCAGAAAAAAAATTAATTTCTTCATTTATTAAAGAAGGAATATCATAATTTTTATCATAATTATCTCCCATATAAGTATCAATCCATTTACAAATTAAATTAATTTCATTATTCATAAAATTTGCAATTGGTAATAAAAATGAATCATTATATAAAAAACTTATATTATTCAAATTAACTGATTTATTAAAAATACTTTCATTAAAATTTAATGTCTTTGATAAATTTAAATTTTCATTTTTTAATTTATTAATTTCTTTTGAATATTGTTTTACTAAATGAATCAATTCTCTCACTTGTCTTTCTGTCTCTGGATTATTAATTTCTTTTTCTTTAAAAACTATTTTTGGAACTTCTATTATTTTATTTTTTTGATAATTTTTAGGTTTATCAATTTTATTTTCATTTTTTAAATTTGCTCTATATAAATTTTTAATCTCAATTTTTAATTTTGATATATTTTCTTCCATTTCATTAATTTGATTTTTTAAAAATCTATTTTCCTTTTTTAAATTTTCAATTATTATATTTTGTTTATCAATTTGATTTTTATAATTCATTTCAATAATATTTAAATTTTTAATTTGATTATTTAAAGAATTTGTTTTTTCAAAATATTCATTTTCATATACTTTAATTCTCCCTGTTAAAACAGTGATTTTATTTTGTAAATTTTTATTTTGATTTTTTAAATTTTCTTCTAAAGAAATTTTACTATTTTGAATTGAATTATCAAAATTAATTTCTTCATTAGTTCTAAAAGTATGAATTCTTTTTGATGAAGGCGGAAGTATTGTTGATATTGTTGTACTTGGAAAAGTATCTAATCTATCAATATTCATTTTTAATTCTTTTTAATAAATTTAAATAATTGAATATTTAATTATTATTTCTTATCATTTATAATTTTAACTAAAAAATTATAATAATATTTTATATATATAAACTAGGGAATTATTGTTTCTTGATAATGTCCTTTTTTTAATTGAATTATTTTATTTTTATGTTTAACTGTTATTTCAATTTCATCTTCATCTGAATTTGTTTTATTAATTTCAATACTATTATTATATGTTTTTTGAAATATTTGCGGAAGTAATCCTTGTGCATTTATTTTAAATAATCTCATTGCTTCAGTTTCTCTTCCTGTAATTTTCATTGTACCAATATGTGAATTTTTTTCATTATCACATAAACAAAAATAAAAAAAAAATAAAAGTAAAAATATATTTTTCATTTTTTAATCTGTGATTAAAAAATATTAAAATTTGTTTTTTAAATTTCCAAATAAAAAATATTAAATAAAGTAATGAAAAAATATGAATTTGAAAAAAAATTACTAAAATTTCAAATGAATTCATTAAAAAATAAGAAATTTGATCCAAATAATATAGTATTAAATGCAGCAGCATTTCAAGATCAATTAAATCATAAATTTGGTATAAATATGAATAAAAGAAGAACTCCTTTTCGTAAAAAAATTACATTAAATGAAAAAAAAGAAAAAACAAATATGGTTGATCAATATTTATTAAAAAAAAACACAGAAGAAGAAATAATGAAAAGAAATAGAAAATTTTTATCAAATTTAACTTTTGCTGAAAAAGTAGGAGTTCAAAAAATAAAAAATTTTCCATTATCATTAAATCAATGGAAAAAAGTAGAAGAACAAACAATAAAAAGAGAAGATTATAAAGGAGAATGTCCTATTTGTTTAGATAAATTAGCATGTAGAGAAAGTGTCATTTTATCATGTTCACATGTTTTTCATAAAGTATGTTTACAAAATTTTGAAAAATTTTCTTCAGTGACAAAATGTCCTTTATGTAGATGTGAAAGATATGAATGTAAAACTTATATTAAGGATAAAGAATATTTTGTTAATAAATCAGTTTTATTATTACAAAAATATATTAGAAGTTATGTTACAAGATATATTTTATATAAAAAAATATTTAAAAAATATACTTTTAAAAGTAAAAGATTAAGGTCTCTTTATTCTTATTGGAGAATAAGAGATTTAACTGATAAAATGACAAAATATATTGAAGAACAAAATAAATATAATGAAGCATTATTTAAAGAAGTTTGTAAAGAAAATGAAGAATTAATAAGATTAGAAAATAAAAATAAAGCATTAATGGATAAACAAAAGAAAGAAATGGAAAAAAATCAACCAGATTGGAATGGAATAATAAATAAAATGGAAAAAAGAGATAATAATGAATGTGCAATATGTTTATGTAATTTTGGAAATAAACCAGTTTATATTTTAGATTGTACACATTGTTTTCATAAAAATTGCTTAGATGCATTTGAAAGATTTGATCCATATTATATTAAAAGATGTCCAATTTGTAGAAATAATTATACAAAAAAACAAATATATAAACATGTTCATCAAAATGAAAATATATAAAATTAATATTTTAAATTTTTAATATTTTTTAATTTAATTATATATTTTTATTTTTTTTTCTAATTAATTATGAATGAAAATAGTGAAGATTCAATTAGAAATAAAACAGGTATTTTAATTCAAGCTTTATATGGTTATACTGATGAAAATAATCCTTTCGGTGATCCTAATTTAAGTCAAACTTTTATTTGGGAATTAAAAAATAAGAAATATTTATCAATGGGAATTGATCCTTCTTTTTTATATGATGAAAAAACAACACTATTAAAAATTAAAAATTGTAGTAGTGAAATAGAAGAATTAAAAAAATTAAGAAATGAAAGAGAATCAAAGAGATTAACACAAATACCAAAAATGGATAAAAATATTGAAGATAATAAAGATAAGGATAAAATATTTTTTATTAATCAAGAAAAATTAAGAAGTGAAATTAGAATTCAACAAGGAAGAGAAAAACCAATTGATTTTTTAGTTAATACTTTATATATTTATGAAGGACAAAATAAAATTCCTAAACATTTTTATGATAATATTATTTATCAAAAACCTTATAAAATTTTTGACAAAATGTCACCTGAAAATTTAAATGATTTATATAAAGATATTGAATTTCAAAAAATATTAAATGAATCAAATGAAAAAGAAAATGAAAAAGTTTTTTGGGAATGTATTTTTATTATATGTGAAAGTTATGTTAAAGAAGAAGATATTAATTTATTAAAAAATGAAGAAATTAAAAGTGTTATTGATAATTATAAAACAAAAGAAGAATTAGATAATCTTGAAAAAGAAATAAATGAGAATTTAATAAATGAATTTAAAAATGAAGAAATTAAATTTTGGAAAGATGTTTTGAAATTATTATCAATAAATAAAAGTAAAATAATATTAGATAATATGTATAATGAATTTATTATAAAATATGGTAATAAACAAGAAGAAAAAGAAATTAATACTTTAAATAAAATAAAAAATTTCCCAGAAATAAAAAATGAAGAAAAATATAATAAACAAAAAAAAGAAGAAAATAAAATAATAGGAAAAAAAACAAATCAATTTGAAGAAAAAAACAAAATATCAACATTTAAAAAGCAAAAAAAAGAAGAAATAAGCGAACCAAAATCTGAAAAAGAACTAAACTCAGATGAAGAAATAGATGAATATTACCAAAAAATATCAGGAATACATTTAAATAAAAAAAAAGAAAATTCAAAAGAACAAAATAATCAAAAACCAAGTAACCAAATTTTAAAAGAAAGTCGTTTTTTCATAGAAGAAGAAAATTTATATCACAATAACATACCGGAAGAGAAAAATATAGATTTAGATGAATTTGGTGAAAATGAAAATATTTTTAATGAAACAATCCCATTAAATATAACATATGATTGGTCAGATCAATATACACCAATTAAACCAAGATATTCAAATAGAGTTAGAGTTGGTTATGAATGGAATAAATATAATCAAGTACATTATAATATTGATAATCCACCACCTAAAATTATTCAAGGATATAAATTTAATATTTTTTATCCTCATTTAATTGATAAAACTAAAACTCCGACTTATTTTTTAGAAAGAGGTGATGCTTTAGATATGTGTATTATTAGGTTTCATGCTGGTGCTCCTTATGAAGATATTGCTTTTAAGATTGTTAATAGAGAATGGGATATGACTGAGAAGGCTGCTTTTAAAAATATATTTGATAAAGGGATTTTAAAATTATATTTTAAATTTAAGAGATATAGATATAAAAGATAATATATTAATTTTTTTAATTTTATTATTTTATTTATTTATTTAAATTTTTTATAATTTTTTTTTATCAACAATTATTTTTTTTTTGAATGGATGAATCAAATATTTCAGAAAGTTTAAATTTTCAAAATAAAAACTCAAAGAAAATTGATATATTTCAACATTTAAGATTAAATTTAAAAACACAAAACAAAAATTGTAAAGATAATAATGATAATGTAATGTATTGTATACCATGTAAAGTAACTTGCTGTCCAGAATGTACTTTAGAAGAACATAAAGATCATATTTTAGTGTCAAAATCAAGATATCTTCTCACTGAAAGAAATATTGATAATGTTTTTAATCAACTTAATGAAAAAATTCAAAGTAATCAATTATTTAATGATTATCAAATTGTTGAAAGTGAATTAATTAAACAAATTGAAGATATGATAAATGAATTAAAAAATCAAATTGAGAAATTAAGGAATTTAAAAATAAGAGAAATGAAAAATATGTTTGAAAATTTTGGTAAAACTATTTCTGGAATAAAAAATAAAATTGATAAATCTAAAAATGATTTAAAGGGTTATTTAAATAAAAATAAAAAGTTTTTTAATGTTGAAAATAATAAAAATAATGAAACAATAACTAATGGTTCATCAATAAAAAAATTGGATTTTAATACAAATAAATCAAATTCTTCAAAAAAAAATTCATCAAAAAAATTAACAAAAGTAAAAAATAATATAATAAAACCAACAACAACAAATTTAGATGAAAATTCTAGTTTATTTTTAATTCATTATGAATTATTAAATTTAATAGAATTAAAAGGAAAAGATTTAGATAATGAATTAAAAACAATTACATTAAATATAAAAGAATATAAAGAAAATCAAACAAATTATATAAAAGATTTACTTAATAATATAAAAAATTTATTTTTTGGAGAATATAATTTTTCAAAAGAAGATTATGCCAATATGAATAATATTGATATAAAAAAAATAATAGATGAATCGTCTCCAATTTATCCAATTAAATTATCAGTTGAAAATTTAGAAAAAGAAAATTTTGATGAAATAACAAAAAGAACAAATCAATATAATATATTATATGATTCATTTAAAAAAAGTGTTTTTGATAGTGTAAATAAATATGGTGATTTAAAAGATATTGAAAATTACATTTATCAATTTGAAACAATAACAAGTAAAAAAGATGCAGATGATATGTTATTTACAAATAAAAAAATATTCAAAAATTCAAAAGCAACAAAAAGTGAATTAGCATTATTAAAAACAAAATACAATAATAAAGAAGAAATAACATTAAATAATGATATCTTACAAAAATATTTTTCATTTTTATGTTTAGAATGTTATGAAAAAAACTTTAAACAAGATTCAAAAGAACTTCAAAGTTCTCATGCAGATTTGAGAATAAAAAAAAATGAAGACGAAGAGGATTCACCAAAAGATTATGGAAAAGCAATAGAAAATACAAATATAATAATGTTTTATTATAGAAAAAATCGTCAAATAACAAAAACAACAATAGAATTAACAAGAAATCCATTTGGTTATACAAAATTTCCAATCGGATGTCGTTCATTATTAATAGGAGATAAATTATATATTTCAGGAGGAGAAGATGAAACTCAAATATATAAAAATGTTTTAATTTATGATAGATTAACCAATAAAATAAAAAGAATTATTGATTTAAATGATGCGAGAGCATATCATACTATGATTTATTGTGATGTTTTTGAAACTTTAATGGTTATTGGAGGTGAAAATTGTTCTTCTGTTGAAATATTTGATCCTGTTATTAATAGATGGTTAAATTTACCTAATTTAAATTCTCCCAGGGCTAATATTATTTTTCAATTTGATAAACCTAGAGGTATTATGTATTCTTTTTTTGGAAATATTGGTTTAATTACTGATAGTAATTATAGTAAAGATATTGAATATTTAGATTTGAAAGATATTAAGAAAGGTTGGGTTAAATTGAATTATGAAAATAAAAGTGAAATTGATTTTAAAACTTATTTAAATATTGTTGAAATAAATAATGATTTGATTTTAATTTATGGAGGTTTAGCTTCTAGAGGTTGTAATAGAGAAATTTCGGTTTTGAATAAAGAAAAGAAATTAATTACTAAATGTGATCAAAAAATGCTGGAATTAATGAGAGAAGAAACTAAAACTTCTAAAAGATTAAGTAAAATTGTAGGAAATTTAACTATTTAATTTTATTAGTTTTTATATATCAAATATAGTAAATAAAATAAACATAATCATTTTAAAAAATTAATATTTTAATATATATTTAATCTATTTCATTATAAAAAATATTAATATAATATTTTATCAAAAAAAGAATTTAAATAAAATTTGAATGATGAAAAGAATTAATAAGAATTTTTAGCGATATTAGTATTAAATGAATTTAATTAAATTAAAAATCCTGATTTTATAATTGAAAAAAAATATAATGATAAAATAGATAAAGAATTAAATGAATTTAAGTAACTTTTTTTAATAAATGATTTAACAATTAAAATCAAAAAAACATGATGCTTAATATTTAGACAAAAAACAAGAAATAATCATATAATATAATAATTAAATATGTATTTAATTAACATTTTAAATAATAATATACTATATTAGAATATATTGATTTTTTATTTTTATTTTAACAAAAAATTATAAAATAATTTAACTATTAAATGATGAAAATAAACATATAAAAAAATGAGTAATAATCAAATAGAATGTATAATATGTTTGAATTCTCCAAAGCTTCCAGTTGCAACACAATGTGGACATATATTTTGTTGGCATTGTTTAAAAAGTTGGTTAGATTCTCAATCAGTTTTAGTATGTCCAGTATGTAAAAATGGAATTGAAATGGATAGAATTGTAAAATTATATACAAATGATGAAAATAATAAAGGTGAAGTTGATGACAGACCACAATCAAGAAGAACTGAACCAATACAAAATAATAATCGTCCTTCTTTTTTTCAAAATTTTTTAAATAATTTTGGATTTTATGGTGTTAATAATGAAAATATTAATAATCGCTTACCTGATGCAAAAGAAGTTAAAAGAAATAAAATGGCTTTATTTTTTTTAGTACTTGGAATTATATTAATTTTATATATTTTTAATAGATAAAGTTTTATTATATATTTATATTATTTTTTATCAAATATTTCTTTATTTTTAAAATTATTAAAATTAATGGGAGTTAAAATTTCTAAATCTGAAAAAGTATAATTTTAATTTAATTTTTTATTAGTTGTCTCCACTTTTAAAAGAAAAAGCCATGAAATTATTTGATTTAATTGATATTAATAATTCACATAAAATCGAAAGAGAAGAAACTTTAAGATTTTGGTCTTCAAATTTTCCAACAATAAATTCAAATGAATTATTTAATCAAGTAGATAAAAATAATAATGGTGAGATTGATTTAGACGAATGGATTGATTATTGGACAATTGTCAGTAATTCAGGATATTCTGATAAAGAAATTTGTAATGAATTAGATAATATGATTAAAGGAGGTTGTTGGGTTCAATTCAAAGTAAAAAAAAACAAAAAATTAGGAAGAAAAATAAAATTATTAAAACAAAAAGGAAAATGTTAAATTACTTTGTATTTTCTATTTTATACAGTAAATATGTAACATATATTTTTCATATTATTTTTTTTATATATGCTATACATCTTTTATTTAAATAGATTTTTATATAAATTTAATAATTAAAAAATAATTTAAAAAAAAATTTTTTTAAATATTAAAAAAAATAATTTATTTTCCAAAATAAATAATAAAAAAAAAAAAAATAAATATTTTAATATCTATGACAGAAGCCTTAATAGACTCAATCGAAATAAACAAAAATAAAAAAGGATTTACAGTTCTCGATGTTCCTTCAAATAAATTTGTAAATGCTTTAGCATCATTTTTTAAAGAAAAAAACGTAATA
>JAEEGK010017614.1_pt1 | contig 15550 bp, 11 predicted proteins | sample 8958771 | NCBI WGS metagenome assembly JAEEGK01 (sample SAMN16246547, study PRJNA631951) | gut metagenome | biome: gut microbiome; feature: rumen; material: SC-attached | host: Bos | place: Iran: Karaj | collected 2018-10
TATCAATGAGGCACGATTGCCGTGGTTGCTGGCGTTAATCCACAACGCATCACCCATCCATGTGACATTAGGCAATAGTCGCTTGGCATCACTTACTACACCGCTGATGCCGCTCGAATGGCTCGACACAATCATGCCGACGTGTTTCCCTGCCATCTGAGAAGCACTCTGAAAGAGGTATGACTGCATGATGGCAGCCATCTGACTCCACCACAACGGGGTGACAATGATGATGTTCTGGTAGCCGCTGAGCAATGTAGTTACAGGGTCAATAGCTGGGTAACTGCTGGCATCGTTAGGATTGGCCTTGATGGCATTCAGCAACTGTGTACCCAAGGCATAGTTGTTCGCCTCGTACTTGAGCCCTTTTTCTGCAGGCTGAATCTCCAGCACGTCGGCCTCAATCTGACTGGTCAGCGTGTTTACTATCTGGCGGCTGTTGCCGGTGTAGCTGTAATATACCACCAGTGTCTTGCCAGTATTTGTGGGCTCTTCAGCCTTCACTTCGTTATCTGCGGAACAGCAGCAGAACAACATTGCTGCTAAGAATGATAAAATCTTTTTCATCGTTATCTCTGTTTTTTGAATATCAGTTTCATGGTCTCGGGGTCGAGTGGCTTCATGGTGGGCAGTTTCAGGTCTTTCACCATGTGGAGCGTACCTTGCTTGTACTTCTGGAAGTGAGGGGTCTTCAGGTGCTGCTGATAGGCTTCCTCGGAGGCATAGATTTCGAGGATGCGAATATGGCATGAGTCTTCGGCACTCTGCATGGGGTAAAGGCAGACGACGCCAGGCTCGCGCTCTATACTCAGGCGATCCACCTCGTTGGCAAAAGCTAAGTATTCCTGCAAATACTGCGGATAGACCTCAATCTCAGCAATGCGGACTATCATAAATGAAGAATGAAGAGTGAAGAACGCCGAAGGGGTCGCGAGCGGAACGCGAGAACGAAGTGGCAATGAAGAATTTGCTGCCGCCGTTTCATTTCTTATCGAGGCTGAAAAATCCTCGTCTGTTGTCTGCCCAAACAGGCATTGGGCATTCTTCCACAGTATCATCTCCTTGAATGGTGCCAAGTCGGGCTCTTTCGATAGATAGTCTTTCATTCTCGCCAGACTCTGCGTGAGCACTTGCGGAGCAACGTATGGATAGTCGGAGCCGTAGAGCAGATGGTCGGGTGTGGTGATGGTGAGCAGCGTACGAATAACCTCTGGAGAATGTGCACCGGCAAGGTCGTAATAGAGAGTGCGGAGGTTGGCCTCATAGTCAATCTCACCTACCATCTTGTTGGTCTGCATCACAGGTGTCAGCGATTTCATGCGTGGGATGGCCAACGGCAGATAAGCACCGCAATGGGGCACTATTACCTTTATATTATTATAGCGAGCCAGCACGTTGCGACTGATCATATTCGACACGGCACGGGTGGTTTCTGAGAGATACTCCTGCATGGCGAGCGGTGTCTGCTTCATCACCTGCTGATTCACCGGTTCAGGGCGATGCGGATGCAGGATGACAATAGCCTTGCGCTCATTCAACACAGAGAAAAGCGTGTCGAGTTCGGGTGCACCAAGATATTGTCCGTCAACATTCGTTGCCAACTTAATGCCATCAGCCTTCAGTACGTCGAGCGCATACTTCGCTTCTTCAATGGCTTTCGAGACATCGGGCAGAGGTAATGCTGCACAAAACAGGAATCTGCCTAGGTGCTCTTTCTTGATACGGGCGGCAGTTTCATTGGTTTGTCTCACCACCTCAGCTGATGATGGTTGTGGTGCTGCCAATGTCAATACCGATGTCTGCACACCAGCCTCGTCCATCCATCTGAGATGATTCTCCACATTGTACTTTGGCAGTGGGAATCCCTCGTCCATCACTCGTCCCTCTGTTTCAAGAGCCAATACAAACTCAGGAGTGATGATGTGACTGTGCACATCAATCACGCCCTGAGCGAAACCGTTTGCTGCTATCATAAGACTCAGCAATAATGCTTTAGTTTTCAAATCTTGACTATAATCTATCAACTATCAACTATAAACTGTCCTTAAGTACTTGTACTACCTCGTCGCGATTCAGAATGTAGTAACCACCCTGGCAGATAGGACAGGCATCAGCCATTCCCTCAATCAGTTCTGGTTTAGCACCACAATCAGTGATGTTCATTGCCAGTCCTAATTCACGCATCCACTGTTCCATAGTCTCAAGACCCTCCATTGCAACCTGCTCGTCAGTCTTGCCTTCTGCAGAAACGTTCCATACATTCATTGCCAGACGCTTGAACTTCTGTACGGCGTCAGGTGATTTGCTAATGAGCAGACGGTAGTAAGCACCGCTGACGGCTGCAAGTGTATGACCGTGGGTTGCATCGGTAAAGGCAGCAACAGCCTGCCCCAACATGTGAACCATCCAGTCGGTAGCTTTGGCGCGGTCTATGAGAGTGTTGAGTGCCCAAGTGGCTGTCCACATGATGTTTGAACGAGCCTCGTAGTCCTCTGGGTTTACATTAGCCTTGCGTGAGCTGACGATGAGTGAACGCATCAGACCCTCTGCAATGTAGTCGCTGGTATTGTCGTCTGTGCCAGAGAGATACTGCTCCAGAATGTGGCTCATTATGTCGTAGATGCCAGCCACCATTTGATACTTGGGAACGGTAAAGGTGAAGCGGGGGTTGAGAATGGCGAAATCTGGGTTGCGGAAGTTATAGAACATCTTGCGGTTCTCCGAGTGACTGGAGATAACCGAACAGCTGTCCATCTCAGAACCTGTGCCAGCCATAGTGAGCACGCAGCCCACTGGAATCCAACGGCAGGTCATAGGTTGCCAGTTTTTGAAGTAATACTCCCAAGGATCTCCGTCGTACCATGCGCTTCCGGCTACTGCCTTGCAGTAGTCAATGGTTGAACCACCGCCCACACCGAGGATGAAATCGACATTCTCCTTGCGAGCCATGTGGGCACCTTCTAATACCTTTTCTATAGTAGGGTTTGGCATAACACCAGCTATCTCTACAACCTCACAGCCAGCTTTCTTCAGTTCTGCCATCACCTGGTCGTAGATGCCGTTGCGCTTAATGCTGCCACCGCCATAGCAGAGCATCACCTTCTTGCCATAGTTTTTAAGTTCTTCACTCAGTTTGCTTAAAGAATCCTCACCGAAGTGCAACTTCGTAGGATTGTGGAATGTAAAATTGCCTAACATGGTTTTAAAATTTTCGTTTTGTATTTATGATTTCTGGGTGCAAAGGTATAGACATTATATTATATAGGTATTACATATATTAGCTGATTATATACCAATTTCGCAGATTTTAATTGAAAACTTCAAAATATATACCATTATTAGATTATTATATATATCTTTGTCCCCGATATGAAGAATATTCTGAAAGTTGAAACTCCCAACGACTATGCCCGTTTTGTGGATGCGCCGGTTCTGCATCCGCTGATTAGCATCATCCATTATGATGAACTGGCACCCTTCCGTCATAGTCTGAACAACTATGGCGTGTATGGGCTGTTCATTCAACGACAGTTTCCCTTCAATCTCTCTTACGGCATGAGAAAATTGCAGGTGAGCGATGGTTCCATTATTGCTGTAGAACCAGGACAAATAGGTGGTTTGGAGGATGATGGTGAGCGCATCTCGTTGTGTGGTTGGGTGTTGTTGTGGTCGCCGGAACTGTTGCATGGCAGCGAGTTGGAACGTCAGATAGACCGCTATCAGTTCTTCTCGTATTTTTTCGATGAATCGCTTCGGATGGAACCTGACGAATGGCTTTGCATCACGCAGCTGGTGGCGCAGATGCGACAGGAGCTACAGGCACACGAGGATTCACCATCTTTGAGAAACATACTTCTGGGCTATTTAAAACTGATTTTGGAATACTGCAACCGCATCTATCAGCGTCAGATTTCCAAAGAGAATAGGGGAGAGGCTGATTTGCTGAAGCGGTTTCACAACCTGCTTCAAACGTATTTCCGTGAGAATCGCCAGCTTTCGCAAGGTTTGCCCACTGTTGCCTGGTGTGCCTCACAGCTTGCTTATTCGCCGCGCTACTTTGGCGATATTGTCCATAAGGCAACGGGTGGTACAGCCATCGGCTACATACATAATTATATAATAAATCAGGCGAAAAGTTTGCTGATGCAAGGTCATAACATCAGCGAGACTTCCCGCCTGCTCGGTTTCGATTTTCCCAATCATTTCACCCGCCTGTTTAAGCGCATGACAGGTCTCACTCCTCGTGAGTTCTTAGGGAAATAAACAGAAAACAATTGTTTTATAAGTTAAATAAATACTTTTGAATTATGTCATACATGGATAAATTTACCCAGTCGGAAGAGTATCGTCGTGACGAACTTATCCGCATCATTGAACATTCTGTAGAGAAACTGACTCTGCAGGAACTTGAAGCTCTCTATTACGATATGACTACTAAGTCGTACATCAATGATAATTAGGGTAGGCAGACCCTTGACCGTTTTCTGTCATTCAATTACTTCGATGTAAAAACTGAATGGACGAAATCCATCGTTGCAACTGATCATAGCACTCATTGGGTTCTTCATCCATCCATCGTAGAAATTTCCTTCTCCTCTGGCAAGCGACTCAACAAATTCACGCATGGATTGCCATGCAGACGGACACATCCCTTCAGGACATTTCCCGTCCTCAGAAACCCATTGCTGTCCTTCTGTAACATCACAAGTATGTTCAATGGGGTTTTCGTATTTTGCCATCAGGTCGTTATAGACGGTTTGACGAATGGCTGTAATCCGTACTTTGTTCATTATAGTATCTATAAATAGTATTGGTTTTTATGCTAAAAAGAATAGGCTGACTCCAAAGACGGAGATGAGTGCTCCGAGGATAGACTTCCATGTGATAGGTTCTCGGAAGAGTAGATAGGATGGTAGGATGATGATGATGGGGGTGAGAGCCATCAGTGTTGAGGCTATGCCGGCACTGGTGTATTGGACTGCCATTAGTGAAAAACCTACTCCGACGAATGGGCCGAAGATGGTGGTTGCGGTGGCAACTGTCATACCCTTCGCATCATGGAATGCCTGACGCAGAGGACGGAATCCCTGACGGAAATACATCAATATTGTGAATCCTATGATACCTGCTATGCAGCGGAAGAAGTTGGCACTGAATGGTACGAGCCAATCTGGTATGGTGCCTGTGTCATAATGGTTCATACCGATTTTGCTGAGAACCAGTCCTACTCCCTGACAGAGGGCTGCTCCGATGGCGAAAAGTACTCCGTTGAGCGGAAGTTTGAGCGATAGTCTGTGGCGTTCGCCGCGACCAAGTACGGAGATGCTGATGCCGAGGAGGGTTATAAGCATTGCCAGTATGCTTTTGGGAGCCATGTGCTGACCAAGGGTTATCCATGCTGTCAGTGCGGCAGAGATTGGGGCGATTGTCATAAAGAGCTGACCGAAGCGCGAACCGATGATGATGTAACATTGAAAGAGGCAGAAGTCGCCAATGACATATCCCACCAAACCTGAGAGCAGCATCCATCCATATGCTTCAGCTGAGCCTCCAGATGGGAGTGGTGAACCTGTTGAATACCAAAAGAGTATTAATGAGAAAATCAGAGCTAGAAGCATCCGCATTACGTTGAGCGTGAGGTTGCCCATGCGTTTGCTTCCGTATTCGCTCAAGAGTGCTGTCGCTGTCCATGAAAATGCTACACCTATGGATATGAGTTCGCCTAAAAATGCCATAGTTATTAATTTGTTGCAAAGGTAGAGGTTTTTCAGTTAATAGTTAATAGATAATAGATAAAAGTTTGCGAAAAGAAAATGGAGGTGCAACACTTGGTTGCACCTCCATAGTAAGGGACTATTTGTTCTATAAATCCAAACTATCCTCTTTTAGAAGGAAATCGAAAAGACCTATTGTCAGTATGCCTTCTTCATTGCGACGTGGCATGATGTGGTCTTTCACAATTATAATTTTCTTGAAAGAGTCATTGATGTTCATTAGTGAGCGAGACTCCTGTATCTCTTTCTCCCTATCAGGGATGGACAAAGCCGACTGTACATAATTAGCACCAGCTCACGCAGTTCATTATCAATCCTACAAGATTTTGCATTAAAAAGTTGTCAATCTTGACACTTTTTTAATGCAAAATAATCTTTTACTATACTATTTGCGGTTCTTGCCAAGCACCTTTTCTGTTTGTTGAACATCACCGACCAAAGTGTTGCGTTAACGATTTTGTGCAAATTTACTGGTGAGCCTCAATATTGGCGTTTTTTATTCCAAGTACTCGACTTCTCATCCCATTGATAATAGTTCAACACTCATGATATTTTGTAGAATAGCGTCTAATACTTGATAAAATCATCAAATTTTCACTGTTAACAAAAAAATTATGTGTATTCTGCTGAATTATGAATTAATTTTTGTAATTTTGCCGTCAAACAAGAGAAAAATATCATGGCAAAATTAAATCGGATAAGAATCGTTCTAGCAGAACACGACCTAAACAACAAGTGGTTGGCGGATAAGTTGGGAAAGGATCAGGCAACTATTTCCAAGTGGGTCACCAATACCACCCAGCCGAGCCTTGAAGCCCTCATTGCAATAGCAAATGCGCTTGAAGTTCCTGTGCAGGAGTTGGTGAGACAGGAAGAAATGAAGTAGAACCCACATCAAAGAATTTATGAAAGATAACAAAGACATACAGTCACAGGCAGAACCCTATATCGTGAAGTCGCACGATATTCATATTGACAATGACTATGCGGACTGGATAGCGGACATTAAGAGTCGCTATCGTTCCGCACAGGCGAAGGCTGCTGTCAAAGTGAATGCGGAGAAACTTCTGTTCAATTGGCAACTTGGACGTGACTTGGTTCAGAAGAAAGCCGAAGAACGTTGGGGCGCTGGAGTTGTGGAACAAGTCAGCCTGGATTTGAAGCGAGAATTTCCTAATGCGGATGGCTTTTCTGTACGCAATCTTTGGTATATGAAACAATGGTATTTGTTTTATACTCAAGGAGAGGAAGCAATTCTGCACCAAGCTGGTGCAGAATTGCAAAGAATTGAAAATCAATATATGACAAAAATGCACCAGCTTGGTGCAGAATTGAGTTCCGAAAAACTCCACCAGATTGGTGGAGAATTTCCATTGCCCTTCGCATTAGTCCCTTGGCGGCATCATGTCGAGATAATTACGAAAGCGAAATCGATAGAGGAAGCCCTATTCTACGTGGGCAAAACCATAGAGCAAGGATTAAGCCGTGATGCTCTTATCAACTGCATCAAGGCAAATCTTTATGAGCATCAGGGCAAGGTTGTCAACAACTTTACCGACCATTTGCCAGCATTGCAAAGTAAACTCGTTCAGGAGGTCCTTAAAGAAAACTATGATTTTGGCTTTGCCACGGTTGAACATGAGATTTATGACGAGGCTGAGTTGGAAGAAGCTCTTACAAAAAATGTGACTGACCTTTTGTTAGAGTTAGGAACAGGTTTTGCCTTTCTTGGCAGACAGAAGGAACTTGTTGTGGGAGGTCGTTCACGCAAGATAGACTTGTTGTTTTATCACATTCGTCTGCGTTGTTACGTCGTTTGTGAATTGAAAGCCAAGCCATTTGAGCCAGAGTTTGCAGGCAAGTTGAACTATTACGTGAATGCCGTTGACGAATTGTTGAAGACTGACGATGAAAATCCTACAATCGGCTTGCTTGTCTGCTCCGATATGGATAAGATTGATGTTCAATGGTCGTTTAATGGTATAAACACTCCAATGGGTGTTGCAACATACAACAACATTAGAATCAAAGATGCCTTACCAAGCCAAGAGCAATTGGCTGAGCGTGTGCGCCTCTTGCAAAAGGAGTTGAAGGAAACCAAACGCTTGATGAGCAAGGTGGATAATATTGATAATCAATAAAGTGGAAGCAATAATACTGGGCTCTTGGAGATTGTTAATCAGCAAGAGCTATATAACAAAATATGAATGATAACAGAATCTTCATTACTGCATTGCAGTTGACCTTTAAGTATATTCAGCGTACAGATAAGGATGGCACTTGGTGACGAATCATAACACCACCAGTTTTACTATAAAATAGGAAAAGCAAATGGGAAGAATACTTAAATTTATAGAAGAACCGACGATAAAGGATGTTCCAAACAATCCGAAACAGAAATATGCGCTAACTGATAATGGTAGAGAAAAGCTTCAAACTATATCGTAGCAAGGACGTAGATAGACGTAGGATAGGCGTTCGATAGTCTCTCGATAGGGTAAGAAGGCTGCGGGTGAACGAGGGTAATGACGAAAGCACGTTTTCTGGCATTGCCGAGCGTGAGCAGACTCGACCGAAGGTCAAACTTGAAACTGTCATTAGGCTTATACCTTCGGAGATGGCTCGAAGATGAAAGCCGATAGCAAGCCGGAAGCAAGAAGATAAGAAGAAGTAACAAGAAGTAAAAAATTGTATAGATAGAATATGTTCTATAAACTCATAGAAAAGAAACGAGATGAATGGCTGTCCTCACCGGATTGTACGGTGAAGGATGTCATACAATATATCGAGCAGCGAGGTAAGATGCGCGATGCCCAGATTGATGCCATCAAGACCTTCCTCTATCTGAAGATTGTCTGTGGCAACCAGCCCTTAAAGCAATTGTTTTCTCAGGGATTTTTCAACACTCTTGATATTCGCGAAGAACCGCTCACTGATACTGTGAGAAATAAACTGCTCGCAGACAAAGCAGCCGCTGCGCTTTATGAATATTCAAAATTGAAGCGCAAAAATGGTGAACAACTGTCACCAAAATTAGAGGAGTATATCAAGGCTCATGCAGAGATAATAAACTACAATCAGATTATCAACAAAATATTCTATGATGTTGATTATGCTGACTACCTCTATAGCCTTCCGATGGGAGCAGGAAAGACGTACTTGATGGCAGCCTTCATCTATTTGGATTTGTATTTCGCTCAAAACGAATCAGACAATCCCGTGTTTGCCCATAACTTTATGATATTTGCTCCCTCTGGATTAAAAACCAGCATACTACCGAGCTTAAAGAACATCATGCGCTTCGACCCTTCATGGATTCTCCCTGAAGAAACTGCCATTCAGTTGAAGCGCCAAGTGAAGTTTGAAGTGCTCGACGAAGCAAGTAGTGCCAAGGGCTCCAATATCGTCAAAAATCCGAATGCTCAGAAAATCAATACGCATCTCTTGTCGGGCGACACATTTGGATTAGTTGCTATCACCAATGCAGAGAAAGTGATTCTTAACCGTGCGGAAAATGACCTGCTGACACTTGAAGAACTGAGCTTGTTTCCAGAGGACGAGCGAAACATGATTTTGAAGGGCAGAGAATTGAGGCGTGTGATTGGAGATATACCTAATTTGGCTATTTTTGTAGATGAGGTACATCACGTGGCTGATGGTGACATTAAGTTGCGAAGGGTTATTGATAAGTGGACAGAAAGCCAGAACTTCAAATATATGCTTGGTTTCTCCGGCACACCTTTCCTAGAAACAGCAGATAAGATTCCTGTTTCTGAAGAATTGGAGATGAAGAATCAGAATCTCTCCAATGTTGTCTGTCACTATGCTCTTGTAGATGCCGTTGCCAACTTCCTGAAGAATCCAATAGTGAAGCATGAGAATGCTGATTTAGGAACTATCATAGACAGTGGTGTCAGAGACTTCTTTAATCTCTATAAAGACACTGTCTATCAAAATGGAACCTGTGCAAAACAGGCGATATACTGCCCCAATATCAAAACTTTAGAGGAAATCGTATATCCCCAAGTTGCGAACTTGGTCGCAGAGTATGGTTATGCGCCCAATACTGCCATTTTAAAATTCTACAGTGATAGTAATAGCAGTTACAAACTACCAAAAGAGGCGCAAGTGGAGTTTGATTCTTTAGACAGTGAGATATCCAAAGTCCGCATTATATTATTGGTTGGTATTGGCAAAGAGGGTTGGGACTGCCGTAGCCTTACCAGTGTTATCCTTCCAATGAAAGGCTCTTGTGCACAGAATAAAGTGATGCAAACCTCTTGCCGTTGTCTGCGTGAGGTAGATTCCAATGACGAAACTGCACTTATCTGGCTCAACAATCAGAACGCCAAAGTGCTGAATGACCAACTAAAGAAATTCCAAGAGACCGATATTGACGAACTGAACAAGAAACAGAAGAAAGAGAAAGTTGTCATTCTACGCCACTCTCGCATGAATACGCTAGAACTGCCGCTCATAGAGTATATGCAGTTCTGTGTTACATACACTCCTAAAAAGGAAGCCCCCAAGACTCATGAGATGTTGTCTGATGAGCAATTGTTAGTTAAGCGGAATACTCGTTTCGTTCATAGCAGTACAGGCTTCTCCGGGCAAGAGTCGATTTCTGTTCATGAATTTGAGAGCGACCAAGTTGCAGATTTTAAGTCTTGGCTATACGAGATAGAGCGCGAGAGTTTCTGCACACTTACCTATCCGAAACTTCTTGAATACACTACAGAACTGCAAGACATCTTTTCGAAGATAACTATAGAGAAAGATGGGCAAAGATTCTTTAACAATGAATATGTCCAGCAACGCATCCGCAGCAAGATCCGTCAGGCTTTTGTTCCTGTATGCACCGACGAGGTGACAGAAAAGACAGAGTTGCGAGAAGCAAAGTTGATGTGGATAAAACCAGAAGAATTGAAAAATCCTATTGCGGTAAGTTCGTCGAGTATTTATTATCCTGATGCAGAGCGGGTACGTCTTATCGTAGAGGAAGATAGAAAAAATGCACAAATTGACAATTTAATCAATGAGCATCCTGAAATGAAGGAAGTTCTGAAAACGACAAAAACAAATTTATGTCCAGAACGTAATTTCACTTATCATTACCTTCCTTACCATTTCGACAGCAATCTGGAGCGTAAGTATTTCGCAGACCAACTGATTGCCCTGCTGAGAGATGACTGCTTCAAAGGCCTTCACCTTGAAGTCTATTTCAACGGTGACGACACCATTTCCGATTTTGGTATTGAGTGTTACAAGCAGGTGGATGGCGTGTGGCAACGCATCCAGCACTATTATCCGGACTTTCTGATGCTGCAGCGTGGAAGTGATGGAAAAGCTCGTCGAGTATTGATAATAGAGACAAAAGGCAAGGTGTATGAAGACAGTTTCAAAGATAAGGAAGCATTTATGAAGAAGTTCATTAGTGACAATAGTGAACATTTCGACTTCCTTTATCTGAAAGAGTCCAAAATCACAAGAGACCGCCCCAACTATTTATTAGAAGAGACAACAAACAAAATCAAATCATTTTTTAAAGACTAAAATATATGGCTATAAAATACGTTTCATACGACCCACAGCCTCTGCAAGGACAGGCTGTTTTGAATTGTTTCCGTCGTACTCGTCACATGTTGAGTTATCAAGGTGATAGCGAATTGGAGACACACATTGAGCGAGGTATGCCGTTGTACGAAGTTACCCGTACAGAGCAAGTAAACGGTGGCTCCAATGAGAATCTTCTCTTGCGAGGCGAGTGCGTTTCTGTATGTGCCTATCTGAAAGAGAAAGGTGTCATGGTTGATTTGGTTTACATCGACCCTCCCTTTGCCAGTGGCGCTGACTATGCCAAAAAGGTATTCCTGCGCAGGAATCCAAAGGTTGCAGAAGCCATAGCGCAAGTGGAGCAGACATTGCCCGAGTTTGAAGAGTTGCGTGCTTTTGAAGAGAAAATGTATGGCGACAAATGGGAGAAAGAACGCTACTTAAACTGGATGTATGAGAACTTGTTGGCCATCAAGAGCATCATGAGCGAGAACGCCAGTATATATGTGCATTTGGATTGGCATATTGGTCATTATGTTAAAATACTTATGGACGAGATATTTGGAGAGGCTAATTTCAGGAATGATATCATATGGCATTATTCAGGATGGAACAAAAAACTGAAAAATAGTTTTGAAAAGCGTCACGATATCATTTTATTTTACTCTAATGATTCTGAAGGAACTGATTTCCAATCATTTTATGAACAATGGAGTTCTGAAGAAGAATATGTAAAGAAAAGAAAACAAAAAGTACACATTGATGAAGATGGGAGGCATTATGTATTATCTGATGCAGGAAATGGTAATAGAATCAAAAGGTACATTGAGGATGCGTTAAAGGAGGGAGTTGTTGTTGATGATGTTTGGAATATTGAGTATGACAGTGATATCTGGAATATTGATAAAGTCAATAATTCAGCAAAAGAATCCGTTGACTATGCCACCCAGAAGCCAGTATCCCTTTTGGAACGCATCATCAAGGCCAGTAGCAGTGAAGGTATGCTTGTTGCCGACTTCTTCTGTGGCAGTGGCGTAACTGCTACAGTTGCCAACAAACTTGGACGAAAGTTTATCACTTGTGATGTCGGCTTGAATAGCATTGAGACTGCCCGCGACCGTCTGAAGAACAACGGTGCAAAGTTTGATGTGTTGGAAGTGAAGGATGGCGTTACTCTTTATCGTAATCCTGCCCAAACGATGGATAGTATCAAGCGCGTGATAAAGGGTTTGCGTAACGAAGACAGCCTTGATAAGATGTGGGAAGGTGGTATTAACGACTCAAAGTACGGGCTGGTGCCTGTGTATATCCCTAATCTGACAGACCCCACCACTCGTGTACTGAGCAAGCATCTGATGCGTCGCATTATTCATGAGGCCATGCCCGACCTGCCTGAGAATACCAAGAAGGTAATCGTCTATTATATAGATGTAGAAGACTTGGAAGAAATCAAGAAGTTTACTACCACAGAGAACTATTTCCCAATAGAAATAGATTTCCAAGACCTGAAGCCTAAGCTTGACAGCTTTATTATGGCTGACGATGCTCGCTGGACATTGTCAGAAGTAAATGACGATATATTTCAGGCATGGCAGATCAGCATCGACAGCTTCCATTGTGACCGTGTGCTGAAGAAGATAGAAGAATTCAATCAGAAGACACAAGAGCAGATACTCCAAGCCACAGAGGATGAAAAAGAGAAGAAGCCTTTCACACCAATTAAAGTGAGTGATGAAGGATTGGAGTGCATTGAATGGATAAGCCTCGACTGCACATCTGCTGAGGAACAAGACGAATGGCACAGCGATATGGAACTGAAAATAGAAACTGACAGTCGCGTGCGTTATAATAATGGCGAGAAGAGCCAGAACTATTGGGATGGCACCATTCGCACACTTGATGAGCGCAAGCCTCTTCGCATGAAAATCCGCAATATATGTGGTGACGAAACAGTATTTGTTTTATAATTGTAGCAAAATGTCTATGGCAGTAGAATCTCACGACAAGAAACTTGACGACCTCTTGAAGATGGTAGAGGACGGCAAGGCACAGTTACCAGACTTTCAGCGCAGTTGGGTTTGGGACGATACCAAGATATGTAAACTCATAGAAAGTATCACATCAGGTTTTCCTATGGGTGCCGCTATGTTTTTGGCTAATGGCGGTGAACAGGTAAGGTTCAGTTATAGAAAATTTGAAGGTGTGACTTCTACCGAGGAAGTGATACCTGAATGGTTGGTGCTTGACGGCCAGCAGCGACTCACAACGCTTTATCAGGTATTGAAGAGTAAAGGTGCTACTGTCACCCGTTTGGAAACAGAAAGGGATAAGACCATCAAGCGTTATTACTATCTTGATATCAAGAAATGCCTTGACCCTAATACTGATCGCCTTGATGCTATTATCTCCGTATCAGAAAAGAAGCAACTGACTACTGACATTGGCAGAACAATTCTATTGGATCTTTCTACAAAAGAGAAAGAGTTTGAGAACCTGATGTTCCCTTTGAATATCACGTTTTCGCCCAATGATACTGATGATTGGCGGTATGAAATGGAGGAGTATTATGGGAACAACAGGGAATACAGCCTGCTGTTCCGAGAATTCTCGCAGAAGATTCTACGCCCCATCATTGCCTATAACATGCCAGTTATTCAGCTTGACAAAGAAACGCCTAAAGAGGCTGTATGTCAGATTTTCGAGAATGTTAATACTGGTGGTGTACCCTTGACTGTGTTCGAACTGGTTACAGCAACCTTCGCTGCCGACGGTTTCAAGCTGCGTGATGATTGGAAGAATGCACAGGCCACCTTTAAGGGAAAAGTCAATGGAGAACTACTTACAGAGATTACAGGTGCGAACTTTCTGGCTGCTATGACGCTGCTGGTAACGTATTATCGCAGAATTAAGTCAGGTGATGATGAGCGCATAGCTGTTACTTGTAAGAAGAAAGACATTCTGAACCTGGATTTAGAGGATTATAAGAAGTATCGTGATTCTCTGGTACAGGGCTTCTGTGAGGCTGCTGATTTCCTCGTTCATCAAGGAATATTCCGCTCCAGAGATCTTCCATATTCGTCTCAACTGACTCCTCTTGCTGCTATCTTCTCTTACGACAGGGATAACGGACATCTGCTTGCACTTGGTCCTAACCAAGAAAAACTAGCCAAGTGGTACTGGTGTGGTGTATTTGGAGAACAATATGGTGGTGCCAACGAAGCCCGCTTTGCTTTGGATATTCAAGGCGTGCTAAGATGGATGAGTGGTGGCGATATGCCAGATACTGTGTATAGAGCAAGCCTACAGCCTACACGACTTCTGACGATGCAGACGCGTAATAGTGCGGCATATAAAGGCATAATGGCGTTGATTTTACAGGATTCACCATTGGACTTCATGACGGGCAACCGTATGGATATTGCATCGTATATCGATGAAGAGGCAGATATTCACCACATTTTCCCTCAGACCTATTGCAGAAGCCAGAACTATCCTCCGAAGAAATGGAACTCTGTTATCAACAAAACTCCAATCTATGCCAGTTCTAATAGGTCAATTGGAGGCCATGCCCCAAGCATCTACATCAGAACAATGGCAGGTAAGGGGCTTGATGATGAGAAAATCGTGAAGGCAATAGAGTCACATAAGATTAATTACGATTATCTCTCTGCTGATAACTTCGATGACTATTTCATAGATAGAACTAAACAGATTATCAGGTGTATTGAAAAAGCAATGGGTAAAGCTGTAGCTGGCTTAGATAGCGAAGATACTATTCGTGAATTTGGAGTCGCTTTATCTGACAATGACAACGTAGAAGCTTAGATGGCAAAGAAGGAACGGACATACGCAAATTTCGGTGAGTACTTGTATTGGTCTTACGCCAACATACAGATGTTGCACTATGCGCTGAATAACGGTGTGCAGCGGTATAACCGTATGTGCTATATGATTCGTGCCAAAGCGTTCAAGGCTTATAAGGAAGAACGATGGAATATTCACGACCTTTTCGAGTTCAACATCACGAAGATAAAGCAGAACGATTACTGCTGGTATTGCGGTAAGGAGATGGAACCAACAAAACTGACCAAAGACCATGTATTCCCCAGAAGTAAAGGTGGAGTCAATGAGATGGACAACATCATTATGGTCGGTAAAACTTGCAATTCCTCCAAGGGCAACATGGATTTGTTCGAGTGGTATTCTGAAGTGCGTCAAGAGTG
>JAEEGK010017616.1_pt1 | contig 15549 bp, 9 predicted proteins | sample 8958771 | NCBI WGS metagenome assembly JAEEGK01 (sample SAMN16246547, study PRJNA631951) | gut metagenome | biome: gut microbiome; feature: rumen; material: SC-attached | host: Bos | place: Iran: Karaj | collected 2018-10
CTGACCATGCCGATCCAGCAGCCGAAGGGCGGCGGCTCCGCCTGGTGGGCGTTCTACCAGCCGCTGAGCTTCTCCATCGGCGACAATTCCGCGCTCGGCAGCAGGGAAGAGCTCGAAGCGCTGTGCCGCGAGGCGGACAAATACGGCATCTGCATCCTCGCCGACATCGTCGTCAACCATATGGCGAACATCGACGACGACGCAAAGGAAGCCGACGGGACGCCGACGGTGCTGCCCGCCGTGGCGGAATACGAGCCGAAGATCTACAACAACCGGAACGAGGACGTCGACGGCATCGGCGTGACGTTCCATCACAACAAGAACGCCAAGGGCTCCGGCGAGGACACGCAGGTTTACGCCTACGGCAATCTGCCCGACCTCGACACCTCCAATCCGTACGTGCAGGAGCGCGTGCTTGCGCTTCTCACGGAGTGCATCGACGCGGGCGTCGACGGATTCCGCTTCGACGCCGCCAAGCACGTCGAAACGGAGCAGGATCCCGATTATCCGAGCGATTTCTGGGACAACACGCTGGAAAAGGCGAAGGACTATTACCGCGAGCAGACCGGCAAGGAACTGTATGCGTACGGAGAGATCCTCGGCGAACCGTCGGGACGCACGCTGTCGAGCTATACGGACCATATGCGCATCACCGACGACGGATTTACGTCGCAGTTCAAGAGCGCGTTTGCTCAGAAGGATCCGAACCGCGTGCTGAACGCGCTGCTGAAGGGCGGCGACGCGACCAAGCTGATCGCGTGGGTGGAAAGCCACGATGAATACGTTTCTTCCAACACGCATTACAGCGACGTCCGCGTGGCAAAGTTCTGGTCGGTGATCGCGGCGAAGAAGGGACTGGGCGGTCTGTATCTGGCGCGCCCGAACGATGAGCTGGTCGTGGGTCAGATCGGCTCCTACGCGTTTGAAAGCGAATACGTTGCGGTGAGCAACCGCTTCCACAACCGGTTCTACGCCGCGGATTCCTTTGAATCGGTCGACGGGACCTGCTATATCAACGAAAAGATCGCGCCCGACGATCAGGGCGTGCTGATTCTGAACGTCGGCGCGGTGGATCCGGAGGCGATCGTCGAGATCGCGGTCCCGCATCTCGAGGACGGCGTCTATTACGATTCTCTGACGGGCAACCCGGTCGAGGTCCGCGATCATGTCGCGCGCGTGCAGTTCGAGGCGAACGGGCTTGCGGTGGTCACGCGTTCGAAAGACCTGCATCCGCAGCTCGCCGTTTCCGAACGCGACTGCTCGTTCGCGGGCGAAAAGATCATCACGCTCAAGACCCGCAACTGTGAGGAAGCGTATTATTACTTCAACGGCGACGCTTCGGACACGCATCCGTTCACGAACGAGGCCGAGGTACCGGTGCACGAGTATGTAAAGGACGGGAAGACGGACCTTTCGGTCGTCGTCCGCACCGGAAAGAACACATTTGAACAGACGTTCACCTATACGCAGATTCAGCTGCTCGAAGGCGGCTTCAACCTGATCAACATCGACGGGAAATATCTGAACGGCGAATACGAGCTCTATATCTGGAGCTGGAGTCCGGGCAGATGGAGCAAGGATTACGAGATCCGCGACGGTATCATGGTCGTGGATACGACGGGCATGACCGGCTTCCTTGTCGCCGCGTTCGAGAAGGGCTATGAGATTGCCGACGTGAACAACTGGGATTCCCACGTGATCAAGCAGAGCACCGATATCAAAGGCGATCTCCTCACACTGGGATTCTTCGACATGTCCGGGTTTTAAGGGGGACTTGCAATGAAAACGAGGAAATGGCTTGCGTTCCTGCTGACGGTCCTGCTTGCCGCGACGCTGCTTCTTCCGGGCTGCGGTAAACAGCCGAAGGACAGCGCGCCGCAGGCGACGGAAGCGCCGGTCGTGACGGAAGCGCCGAAGGAAACGGAAGCGCCGGTCGTCGTCGACGAGGGACCGGACGACGTTCCGATCGCACTGGTTCCGGCGGGCGACGTGATCGACAAGTACACAAAGGATGAAACGGATCACGCGTCGCAGCCGAACGCCGAAACGAAGATCGTCCGCCTGCATTACAGACGCAACGACGACAGCTTCAACGACAGAAGCCCGTACACACCGTGGAACGTCTGGGCATGGGATATGACCAACGGCGGCAACGGCGCGGCGTACGAGTTCACGGGGTATGACGATTACGGCGTGTACGTCGATCTGGACCTTGATCTGATCTCCGGCGGCAAGACGGTCGACAAGCTCGGCTTCATCGTCCGCACGGACAACTGGGCGAAGGACCCGGACGGCGACCGCGTGATCGACGTGCAGCCGGAAACGCCGGACGGCATCCAGGACGTTTACGTGCGCACGACCGAATCGACGGTGTTCTATACGCAGGACAATGCGCTGAAATCCATCATCAGCTATGCGCTGCTGCAAGGCGAAAAGACGATCTCGGTGTACTTCAAGCCGCTTTCCGGCGAGTTCAGACCGTATCAGACGCGCTTTGATCTGACGGTCAACGACGAACCCTATGAGAACTTCACGATGGGCGAGTACGACGCTTCGCTGAAGCGGGTCGACCTCAATCTCAACGGAGACGGGATCGACCTCTGCGACGTGGTGAAGGTCAGCTACCGCTTCGACCCCACTTGGATCAATCAGGTCGGACTGATGTTTACGAATTATTACGATACCGAAGAATTCAACGAAAAGTACGACTACGACGGAACCGACCTCGGCGCCACGTTCGACAACGAGGAACACCCGACGGTTACGACCTTCAAGGTATGGGCTCCGACGAGTGTGAAGATCGAGCTTCGCATCTACAATACCGGTGATTACACGAAGGAGACGGAACCCGCCGAAACGTACGAAATGACGCGCGGCGAAAAGGGCGTGTTTGCGTATTCCGTGCCGAAGGACCTCGACGGCAAGTATTATACCTATCTCGTCACCAACTCCCTGGGGACGAACGAGGTCGTCGATCCCTATGCGAAGAGCGCGGGCATCAACGGACGCCGCGGCATGGTGGTCAACTTCACGAAGCTGAACAGCGGCATCGAGGGCTGGGACGCCGATGTGCGTCCGTTCACGGGTCGCCCGGTCGACGCGGTGATCTATGAAGCGCACGTTCGCGACATGACGATCAGCGAAACGAGCGGCGTAGAGGAGCAGTTCCGCGGCAAGTTCCTCGGACTTGCGCAGGAAAGCTCGTATACGAAGGACGGCGTCACGGTTTCCACGGGACTCAGACACATGCAGGAGCTCGGCATCACGCACGTGCAGCTGCAGCCGTTCTACGATTATTCGTCCGTCAACGAAATGACGTCCGGCAATACGATGTCGGCGGAAAACTACAACTGGGGCTACGATCCTCTGAACTACAACGTCCTCGAGGGCAGCTATTCCACCGATCCGTACAACTGATACAACCGTATCATCGAGTTCAAGAAGATGGTGATGGCGCTGCACGCCGCCGGGATCTCGATCAATATGGACGTGGTCTATAACCACACGAGCAGTTCCGAGAATTCGAATCTGAATCTGCTGGTTCCGTATTACTATTACCGCACGAGGGCGAACGGCTCGTTCTACAACGGTTCCGGCTGCGGCAACGAGGTCGCTTCCGAACGGTACATGGTCAACAAGTTCATCCGTGAATCGTGCAGGTTCTGGATCGGCGAGTACCATCTGTCCGGTTTCCGCTTCGACCTGATGGGTCTGCTCGACAATCAGACCATGATCGACGTCTATAAGGACTGCAGCGCGATCGATCCCGCGATCATGGTGTACGGCGAACCGTGGGCGGGCGGCACCTCGAAGCTGAAGAGCGGCACGAGCGAAACGAAGCTCACCGGTCAGATGACCGTTCAGGAATCGCTTGCGCAGGATTACTTCTCCGGCAGCGGCGTGATGGTCGGCGCGTTCAACGACGTGATCCGCAACGCGATCCGCGGCGACAACGGACCCGGCAAGGGCTATGTGCAGGGCATCTCGTCCGACGCATCCATGATCGCGATGTGCGCGGAGGGCGTATTCTCCAAAGGAACGATCAAAACGCAGAATATCGATCCGAATCTGGTTCTGAATTATGCGTCCTGTCACGATAACTACACGTTGTACGATCAGTTGGTGCAGACCATGAACGAGGATCGCATCAAAGCGGCGTATACGCAGGCGGATGCCATCGTCTTCCTCACGCAGGGCGTGCCGTTCATTCAGGAGGGCGAGGAGTTCATGCGCAGCAAGCTGGATCCCGAAACCGGGAAGTATTCCGGCAACTCGTACAATGTCGGCGACTTCATCAATGTGATGGATTATTCGCTGAAGATCACGCATGCGGACGTCTTCGAGAAGACGAAGGAGCTGATCGCGTTCCGCAAAACCGCGGCGGAGTTCCGTCTCGGTACGCGGCAGGAGATCAAGGATGTCATGTCGGACGTTTCCTTCGGCAAGGGCAACGTCAGCTACCGCTTCGGCGATTACCTCGTGATCCATTCCGTTGCGGGAACGTCGGTGGAGCTTGACGGCAGCTACGAGATCGTCTATTCCAACGTACGGACAAATTACGGACCGGTTTCCGGCACGCTGACCGTTTCCGTCAACGAATCCGTCGTATTGAGGAGGGTGAGTTAAGTTGTTCAGACACGGTGACGTCAGCACCGAGGTCGACAAAAAGCCGTTCTGGTTCACGCTGATTGCTTTCGTGGGAAGCACGGCGGCGACGGTTCTGCTCTTTGTGCTCGGCTGGGGACAGGCGCTTGCGATCTTCGCGGGGATACTTCTTGCGATCGTCGCGGTCGGTTCGCTGGTTATCCTGTTCGCCATGCTGACGGATTATGCGTACATCGATCAAGGCATCCTCAGAACGCGGTATCTGTTCAAAAAGACCGCTGTTCCGCTTGCCGAGATCGGGAAGGTCACCTGCCGCGAAAAGGTGTATTACATTTATAACCGGCGGGGCGATCTTCTGGGGACCGTCAACGGGCTTTTGTCGGGGATCGATTCGATCCTGGGCGAGCTTGAAAACAACGGGGTGCACTTCGAGTAATCGAACGCGCCGTTTACATAAAAAACAATTCATTCAAAATGGAGGGTAAACATGGCAAATCTAAAGCTTTCCCATATCTACAAGGTCTATGATAATGGGCACAAAGCGGTAAATGATTTTTCCATCGACATTGCAGACCGCGAGTTTATCGTTTTCGTCGGACCGTCGGGCTGTGGTAAATCCACCACGCTTCGCATGATCGCCGGTCTCGAAACGATCACCGCGGGCGACCTGCTGATCGGGGACACTCGGGTGAATGATATGGAGCCGAAGGACCGCGATATCGCGATGGTGTTCCAGAGCTACGCTTTGTATCCGCACATGACCGTGTATGAGAACATGGCATTCGGTCTGAGAAACCGTAAGATGCCCGAGAAGGAAATCAAAGAACGTGTTTTGAAGGCAGCGAAGATCCTGGACATCGAGGATTATCTGGATCGCAAGCCGAAGGCAATGTCCGGCGGCCAGAGACAGCGTGTTGCGCTGGGCCGCGCACTGGTCCGTGACCCGAAGGTCTTCCTTCTGGACGAGCCGCTGTCGAACCTGGACGCAAAGCTCCGTGCAGCCATGCGTACGGAGATCACCGCTCTGCATAAGAGCTTGAACACGACGTTCATCTACGTTACGCACGACCAGGTCGAAGCAATGACCATGGGCACGCGCATCGTCGTCATGAAGCTCGGCTATGTGCAGCAGATCGATACGCCCATGAACCTCTACAACGAGCCGTACAACAAGTTTGTTGCGGGCTTCATCGGAACGCCGCAGATGAACTTCTTTGACGTGACGCTCAAGAGAGAGCAGGACGACGTGAACGTTCTCTTCCCGAACGGCGACAAGGTCACGGTTCCGTATGAGAATGTGTCGAAGATCCACAATCATTATCTGAACGGCGACGTACCGGTAACGTTCGGTATTCGTCCGGAACATATCAAGCTCAACAAAGAAGGACGCGGGCTGAAGTTCGTCGTCACCAACGTTGAACATCTGGGCAGCGATTCCATCGTCTACGGCAAGCTCGGCGATCACCTCGGCGAGTTCACCATGAAGGATGAAGGCAAGCTGATCGTTGTCAAAGTGAACGAGGCCAAGGGCGTCGAGGTCGGCGACGTCGTGTATGCGGAGCCGGATCCCGAGAAGGTCCACTTCTTCGATGCGGAAACCGAAGTCACCCTGATGAACAAGATCCCGCCGTACAACACGCTTGAAGCGGAAGTCGACGGCGACGGCATGACCGTTCTCGGCACCAAGGTTGCGCTTCCGGATGCGTTCAAGAGAGCGATCGGCGCTGCGGATCGGTTCGAACTGATCATTCCGCCGCATGCCATCGTGGAGGGCAACGACTTCGAACTCAAGGTTGCGCGTATCGAGAAGGTCGACAACGACCGTCTTGCGTACCTCGAGAACGGCGACAGCTACCTGTTCGCGCTGGTCAACGAGACCGTCAAGGAGGGCGATACCTACAGGTTCTCGTTCGAGAATGAAAAGCTGAACCTGAATGTGGAGGGCAAGGAAGCCCTGAAGGCGGTCGACGACGAGGTCAGTCTCATGGGTACGTTCTTCCGGAAGGAGATCAAAGAGGGCCACGATCGCGTGCTCCACTTCTTCTACAAGATCGGCGATTATACGCTGGAGACGTCTCCCGAACAGGGCTACAAGATCAACTCGATCGACGGCGACAACTGCTATAAGTACACGTACCGGTATGCAATCAACCGTGACGCGGTTCGCATTGCGGAAGAGGGCGAAGCAGGACTCGAAGGCCGTGTTGTTGACTACTGCGATTACGGCAACATCCGGTTCGCAAAGGTCAGCGCGGACGGTCAGGAATTCCTGATCAAGGTTGATCCTGCGTTCGCTTTGGACAAGGTGCGGGTTGCAATGGACAGCAAAGACATTTCTGTCTATTCGACCAGAATCGACATGAAGATCTGCTGACATGAAAGCAGAAGTACAGGGAAAGACGATTGAGATCGAACCGAATTCCAAGCCGTATCTTTTGAAACGGATCATTGCGGACGGGTTCGATACGGTACTGATCTTCGGACTGTTCATGCTGTTCGCCGCTCTGATCATGCGGAGTCCCGCCGCGAATGTCTATAACGGGCATTACGAACGGTACACCGCGATCGAGCAGGAAGTGAAAGCCGCTTACGGCAGCGATGCGGCAGCGATCACGGAAGCATTGAACGGAAACCGCGAATATCTGGATGAACGGTTTTCGGCAGAGCTTCACGGATATCTCCTGAAAGCATCCGCCGGGCTTCTGGCAACATTCCCCGTTTTGCTGGCGACGCCGTTTCTGAACAAGAACCGCGCGACGCCCGGCAAGCTGATGACCGGGATCATGCCGTTCCACGAACGCAGACAGAGACGGGCGGTCTGGTACCAGATCTTCTTTCGATTCCTGTTTGTCTTTCTGATCGACGGCATGGGGCTCTACCTGCTGACCGGAATATGGACGTTCGTTCTGGTACCGGTCCTGCGGCTCATAGAGATCCTGTGCAGCAGAAAAGACAAAACGATCCTTGATATGATGACAGGCATTCTGATCATCGAAAAACTGTCTTATAACGGAATAAATTAGTTTGTATATGGAGGAATTCAAAATGAAGAAATTGATTGTTTGTATACTGGTTCTGGCTTTGGCAGCATCGCTGTTTGTCGGCTGCGGCGGCAGCGAGACCACGCCCGGTGAAGGCGGTCAGCAGCAACAGCAGGGACAGCAACAGCAGCAGCCGTCAAAGGCAAATGACGACGGCATGATCCGCGTCTGGGTCGGTGAAGAATCCGCGGAATACTATCAGAAGGCGTGTGACGAATACGTTGCGGCGCATCCGGATTTCGGATACAAAATCGAGGTAAAGGGCATGGACACCGGTTCGGTTGCCGGCACCATCACCAACGACCCGACCGCAGCAGCGGACATCTATACGGTTGCGCACGATAACATCGGCAAGCTTGCCGCAACGCAGTGCGCAAAGCCCATCACGAACGAGGCGCTGGTCGCGCAGGTTCTGGCGGACAATCCGGAATCGTTCCAGAAGGTCATCTATTCCAACCTGAACGGCACGAAGTACCTCTACGGCGTCCCGTATATTTCTCAGGCGCTGTTCCTTTACTACAACAAGGCGCTCGTAACCGAAGAACAGGCACAGACCTTTGAAGGTCTGCAGGAAGCTGCGAAGGCGGCGGGCTGCAAGGCGATCACGGTCACCGGCGACGACGGCTTCAACATGTCGTTCGCGCTGCTCGCAACGAGAGCAAGCGACCATGCGACCACGGTCAAGATCTATGAAGGCGCAGAACCGCAGTCGGGCGGCAGCAAGGGCGAAAGCAACTGCCAGGGCGACGACACCGTTGCGATCTATCGCTGGCTGCAGGCGTACGCTGCCGATCCGAACGGCTTCAAGTGGGCTTCTCCGGACGGCTGGGACGCGGACCTCGATAAGAACAATCAGGGTGTTCTCGCGGTCATCGGCGGCGCATGGCATTACAACACCGCAAAGGCGGCGCTCGGCGAGTCGAACCTGGGCATCTCGCTCATTCCGACGTTCACGCTGACGGCGGAAGCGTGCGAAGGTCTCACCGGCGTAAAGGCGGGCGACGTCTATCGCGGCGGCACGTTTGCAGACTGCAAGTGCTTCATGATCAATGCGAACTCCGCGGCGAGCAAGTATGCGAAGGAGCAGGAGCTGATCGCGTACATGGCGAGCAAGGATGTCCAGAACGCTTCGTACCTCGAGTGCATGAACGTTCCGGCATACGTCGGCGCGGCGACCTTCATCAAGCAGTGCTTCGATGAGGGCAAGGTCACCGAGAGCCAGTACAACCTCGCGGCAATGCAGGTCAGCATGGCTGAATGGGGCATCCCGCAGCCGTTCGTAACCGGTACGCTCAACACGTATTATTACTCCAAGAACGCTCCGGCAGTCTTCCGTGCGATCATCGACAAGACCGCTTACCCGACCACCGGCGACCAGATCCTTGCGGAAACGGAATCCCTCGAGGGCATTCGCAAGGCGCTGTATCTGGCTGAGTATCTGTGGATGCACGGCGTGAATCCCAAGGAGTTCCCGGCAAATCTTCCGGATAAAGCTTAATGAGAGAGGAAAAAGTTCGATTTTATAACTCTATTAAACTCGAGATGGGGGAAAAATCATGGATTCTAAATCAAAAAAAGATCCAAAGATGAAATCGAATATCTTCAGTCCCATAGGCAAGTTTTTCAAGAACATCAAGAGAATGTTTGTGAGCGGCTCCGTCGGGACAAAGCTTTCGTATCTCATCTTCGGTGCGGGCAATCTCTATCATAAGCAGTATATCAAAGGCGGACTCTTCCTGCTGCTGCAGGTCGCGATCATCCTGTTTATGGTGCTTTGCCCGTCCATCAACGGCACGCCCTACGGCTATAAGGCACTGGCGAACCTGAGTCTTAAGAACGTATCCGAGGGCGGCGACTTCGATCCCGTGACCGGTCATTTCACGACCGGTTCAGACTGCAAGCTGATGATCCTGTTCGGCTTCGTTACCATTGCGGTGATCGTGATCTACTTCATCCTTTGGTACAAGAATATCCAGTCCTCCTTCAAGGCGGACATGGACAAGAAGATCGGCAAAAAGCCGACCACCTTCCGTGAGGATCTCGCATCGCTGTTTGATCAAAAGTTCCACATCACGATGCTGACGCCGACCTGCATTGCGGCGTTGGTCTTTACGGTTCTGCCGACGATCTTCATGATCGCGCTGGCGTTCACCACCTACAACGACCAGGATATGAACAACCTGGGCACCAAGCTGTTCCACTGGAACGGGGTACAGAACTTTGCGGCGGTCTTCACCGGCGAGGGTTCGCTCGGTGTCGAGATCAAAAACCGCTTCCTTCCGGTTCTCGGATGGACGTTCATCTGGGCGATCTTCGCAACGCTGAGCTGCTACTTCGGCGGCATCATTCTGGCGCTTCTCATCAACAAGAAGGGCCTGAAGGGCAAGAAGATCTTCCGTACGGTCTTCATCATGACGATCGCGGTCCCGCAGTTCATTTCCCTGCTGGCTGTGCGTAACCTGCTCGGTGAGTACGGTCCGTTCAACACAATGCTCCAGAACCTCGGCTGGACCACACAGCCGATCGGGTTCCTCGGGCAGAAACCGGGGGACAGCGAGCTGCTCGCCAAGGTAATGGTCATCATTGTGAACATGTGGGTCGGCATACCCTACACGATGCTGATGACTTCGGGCATCCTGATGAACATCCCGGCAGACCTCTACGAGGCGGCTCGCGTCGACGGCGCGTCCACGACCAAGATGTTCTTCAAGATCACGCTGCCGTACGTCATCTTCATTACGACGCCGTACCTGATCTCCAGCTTCGTAGGGAACATCAACTCCTTCAACACCATCTACCTGCTGACCGGCGGCGGACCGACCTATACGGGCTATCAGGCAGGCGGTACCGACCTGTTGGTGACCTGGCTGTATAAGGTAACGATCGATCAGGGCTCCTATAACACGGGCGCCGTCATCGGTATCTTTACCTTCCTGATCACGGCAACGATCACGCTGATCACCTACCGTCGGAGCAAAGCATATAATGAGGAGGACACGTTCCAATGAGTACTAATGTTCGTCCGAAAAAAGTCAGAAGCCAGTCCAGAAACCGCAGGGTCAGTTTGGGCGTGACCTATACGGTCCTTGTGGTGATGAGCATCATCTGGCTCGTTCCGCTGATCTGGATCATACTCTCCGCATTCCGGTGCGAGTATCAGCTGGACGGCACGTTTATCGGCCGTGTTACCAGTAACTTCTTTCCGAAACAGTACGGATTCAAAAACTTCTCCGATCTGTTTACGGCGACCTATTACGGCGTGCCCAAGGCGTTCCCGAGATGGATGCTGAACACGTTGATCATCGCTGTGGTCGACTGTCTCATCTCCACCTTCCTCGTTCTGTCGGTGGCATACTGTATGTCCAAGCTGAAGTTCAAGCTCCGCAAGCCGTTTATGAACATCACGATGATCATCGGTCTGTTCCCGGGCTTCATGAGCATGATCGCGATCTACTTCCTGTTGAAATCCATCGGTCTCACGGGCAATCCGCAGCATCCTGAATATTCGGTGATCGGCTTGATTCTTGCCTACAGCGCCGGTGCGGGACTCGGATTCCAGATCGCGAAGGGCTTCTTCGACGTCATCCCGAATGCGCTCGTTGAGTCCGCAAAGCTGGACGGCTGCACGAACTTCAAGATCTTCCGGCGGATCATCCTTCCGCTTGCAAAGCCGATCATCATCTATCAGGCGCTGATGAGCTTCACCGGCCCGTGGATGGACTTCATCTTTGCAAAGGTCATCATCGGTGCAGACAACCCGAAGTTCTGGACCGTCTCGGTCGGCCTGTATTCGCTGCTGTTCGGTACGCATCCGGACACCAACCTGTTCACACAGTTCGCTGCGGGCTGCGTCATCGTTGCGATTCCGATCGTTACGCTGTTCATGTTCCTGCAGAAGTACTATGTAGAGGGCGTCACCGCAGGCGCGGTCAAGGGTTAATTCCCGAAAACAATCAAACAAAAAACGGACGGGTTTCCGTCCGTTTTTTGTGTTTCCGGGTTTTTCGCCTTGTTTCGGGGCACGGAACATGGTATAATAATACATCAAATCATCGGAGGTCCGTGTTGATGAAAAAACTCTCAGACGGATGGGAATTCACACCGGTATGGACGAACGCTTTCCGGCTCGGCGAAGGCGAGGGCGAACCGGTCCGTCTGCCGCACAATCCGCGTCCGATCCCGCAGCACTATGCGGGACCGGAGGATTACGAGGGCGTGTACGGCTACCGCAGGACGCTCCCGCTCGACGAATCGATGCGCGAAAAGCGGCTCTTTCTGCAGTTCGACGGCGCGGCGCATATCGCGACGGTCTATGTGAACGGAAAAGAGCTTATCACGCACCGCACCGGCTACACGGCGTTTCGCGTCGAGATCACGAATGACGTGCGGTTTGACGGAACGGACCTTCTCGCCGTGCGGCTGGATTCCACGGAGAACCCCGATATTCCGCCGTTCGGCTATGTCATCGACTACCTGACCTACGGCGGTCTGTACCGCGACGTCTGGCTCGACGTGCGAAACGATACCTGCCTTGCAAACGTGTTTGTTGCAACGCCGAACCTGCATACCGCAAAAGTGCAGAGCACTGTTTCGGGCGAAGCGTCCGTGATCCGTCAGCGCGTGCTGGACGGCGCGGGAGTGTGCATCGCGCAGAACGCCGATGCGTATTCCGACGCGGTGATCGCCGCGCCGGAGGGGCTTTTTGTGTGGACGACGACCGTGCATGTGCCGGACGCGCAGCCGTGGACCTGTGATACGCCGAATCTCTACACCCTTGAAACGACCCTGTACGATGCCGACATGCAGGAACAGGACGTCGTTTTGACGCGCTTCGGCTTCCGCACCGCGGAGTTCAGGAAGGACGGCTTCTATTTGAACGGCGTACGCACGTTTCTGCGCGGACTCGATCGCCATCAGGCGTATCCGTACATGGGCTATGCCGCGCCGGAGCGGCTTCAGCGCGAGGACGCGCGGATTCTGAAGCGGGAGCTTTGCTGCAACGCGGTGCGCACGTCGCACTATCCGCAAAGTCAGTACTTCATCGACGCCTGCGACGAGCTCGGGCTTCTGGTGTTCACGGAGATCCCCGGCTGGCAGCACATCGGCGACGAAGCATGGCAGCAGCAGGCGATCGACAACGTGCGCGAAATGGTGCTGCAGTACCGCAACCATCCGTCGATCGTGCTGTGGGGCGTCCGCATCAACGAGAGCCGCGACAACGACGCGTTCTATGAAAAGACCAACGCGCTCGCGCACTTTCTCGATCCGTCGCGCGCGACCTCCGGCGTACGGTATCTCGTGAAAAGCAATCTTCTGGAGGACGTCTACGCCTACAACGATTTCAAGCCGTTCGCGTTCGACGATCCGATCCGCAGGAAGGATAAGATCACGCCCGATCCCGAAAAGGCGTTCCTGATTTCCGAGCATTCGGGGCACATGTTTCCGACCAAGTCCTTCGATCCGTGGAGCAAGCGGCAGACGCATGCCCTGCGCCATGCAAGAACGCTCGATGCGGCGATGGCGTCGGGGGAGCATGCGGGCTGTTTCGGCTGGTGCATGTTCGATTATCCCACGCACAAGGACTTCGGCTCCGGCGACCGCGTGTGCTATCACGGCGTGATGGACGCATTCCGCAATCCGAAGCTCGCCGCAGCGGCGTACGCAAGCCAGGGCGACGAAAAGCCGGTGTTGGAGCTCGGCACGCCGATGTGCATCGGCGACTATCCGGCGGGCGAGCTCGGCGAGATCTGGGCGTTCACGAACGCCGAACGCGTCGCGCTGTATAAAAACGACAAGCTCGTCAAAATCTTCAAGCCGGAGCCGTGGAAAGGACTCAGACATCCGCCGGTAAAGATCGACGATCTCATCGGGCAGCTCCTGATCAGCGAGGAAGGCATCACCGGAAAGAAGGAAGAGCTGCTGCACCGTGAGCTGCTGGCGGCAGCAAGGTACGGGATCGACAAAATGCCGCTTGCGGACAAACTGCGCATGCTGTACTGCATGAAACGGTATCGCCTCAGCTGGGCGGACGGCGAGGAACTGTACGGCAAATACGTCGGCAACTGGGGCGGAACGGCGACCGAATGGCGGTTCGACGCGCTGAACGGCGATCGCGTTGCGGCGTCGGTGCTCTGCTGTCCGAATAAAAAACTGCATCTTTCGGTCAGGGTCAGCGCGACCGATCTAAAAGAGGGCGACGGGTATGACGCGGCGGCGGTTCGCGTGCGGATGCTTGACGGCAACGGAAATCCCGCCCCGTACGCGCAGCTTCCGGTCCGGTTTTCGGTCTCGGGCGATCTTGCGCTCATCGGGCCGGACGTCGCGACGGCGGAGGGCGGCATGACCGGTACGTACGTGAAGACCGTCGGACACGGAGGCAAAGGCGTTTTAACGGTATCTGCGGAACAGACGGCTCCGGTTTCGATCGAATTCAATATCACGGGGGGAGAATATCGACATGGAAGCAGCGGAACGGACTCTTTTTTACACGGTTGCAATGGAACAGAGCGCGCCGATCACCGGCCGCGTCAAGGCGGACGGCGTCGTAAACGTATCGGTGTCGCTCAGGAACGCGCGGCTCAAAAAGGTCACGGCAAAGGTCGCGATTCCCGCGACGGACACGATGCGCGTCTTTATGAACGGGTATCAGAACTGGACATACAGCCCGGAATATGATCGCACCGGACGCACGCGCGGTTTGAAGCATTTGCCGTGTTTTCTGCGCGGGGCGTTTCAGATCAACCGCTACGGCGACTATCATTTCGTAGAATATCCGTATAAGAAGGGAATCACGCACGGCGAATCCTGGTGCTATTTCCGCGAGGGCAAGAAGTTTCTGCTGTTCGGCTCGCTGGACGAGATGCCGGGCTACACGCTGTTCCGGTACGATGCGAACAAGGGCGAGCTTTCGATCGAGCGTGATTGCGCAGGCATGAAGGCGACCGGCATATTCCATGCGTTTAACCTGTTTATTGCCGAAGGCACCGAACGCGAAGTTTTCGACGCGTGGTTTGCCGCGATGGGCGTTCACCCGCTGACCGACAAAAAGCAGTTCGGCTATTCGAGCTGGTACAACCGTTATCAGGACATCAATGACGCGACGATCACGGACGACCTCGTCGGCGCAAAGTCGCTGCTTCGTCCCGGAGATCTTTTCCAGATCGACGACGGCTGGGAGACCGCCGTCGGCGACTGGCTGGTGCCGGACGAAAAGAAATTCCCGAACGGTTTGAAAAACGCCGCCGACGCGATCCACGAGGCGGGCTTCCGCGCGGGGCTCTGGCTTGCGCCCTTCGTTTGTCAGAAGGGGTCGAAGATCATGGAGGAGCACCCGGACTGGCTGCTTCTGCACGACGGCAAGCCGTGGTCGAACGGCTCGAACTGGGGCGGCTTCTATTCGCTCGACATCGACAATCCCGAGGTCGTCGCTTACGTGCAGAAATTCCTTGACCGCGTGCTGAACGAATGGGGGTTCGATCTCGTCAAGCTCGACTTCCTCTACGGCGCGGCGCCGTTTGGCACCGAGACCGAATCGAGAGCGGCGCGCATGTGCCGCGCGATGAACATCCTGCGCAAGGCGTGCCGCGGGAAGCAGATCCTGGGCTGCGGCGTGCCGCTGTGGCCGGCGTTCGGCATCGTGGAATACTGCCGCGTCGGCTGCGACGTGGGGCTCGACTGGAACGACACGAAGATCATGCAGGCGACGCACCGCGAGCGCGTTTCGACCAAGCAGTCGATCGAGGATACGACCTTCCGCCGTCAGCTCACCGGACGCGCGTTCATGGGCGATCCCGACGTGTTCTTCCTGCGCGAAGGAAACTGCAAGCTCCTTCCGGAGGAAAAGGAAAAGCTCTTTACCGTCAACGCACTTTTGGGCGGCATGCTTCTGACCTCCGACGCGCTG
>JAEEGK010017619.1_pt1 | contig 15547 bp, 9 predicted proteins | sample 8958771 | NCBI WGS metagenome assembly JAEEGK01 (sample SAMN16246547, study PRJNA631951) | gut metagenome | biome: gut microbiome; feature: rumen; material: SC-attached | host: Bos | place: Iran: Karaj | collected 2018-10
AATTTAATAAAAATAAAAACAATGTTTTATGAATAATTATATATTCTTTAATAATCTTCAAATAATAATGAATAAAGATTGAAATGATATTTAAATTAATAGAAATAATAATAAAATATTCTTTTTATTAATATACAAATAATAAACATGATTATGTAAATTATTAATATCAAATGAAATAGAAATTATAAATCAAATTCCTTTTAAAAAAGAAAAACAATGATAATTAGAAAAAGCTTTATCAAATAATATTTCTTATATTTGTGAAAATGAAAAAAAAGAAATGATAAAACAGAAATATTTCTTGATATATTTAAGAAAAGTGATATTATTATAAAATAAATTTCAGGTAAATATAATTTTTAGAATATTATAAATGATTATTTATTTTATTCCATTAACCATAGCTTGGAAAATAGCTTTATATAAAACAGTAGAATAATGAAGACCATCTTTAGAAGTAGAAGAATTAATTGTTCCAATAACTTTTTTATTACTAGCAATTTCAATAGGATTTCCTTTATTTAAAATACTTTTATATCTTAAATTTGCTATTTTATTAGATTTAATTTTATTTTTTAAATCAGTATTAAATTTTTTAATAGTTTCATTAGAAATACTTTTAACAATAGATTGAACTATACCAGTAACTGAAACAGCATAAAATTTTAATTTTTTATATTGAAGAGCTAATTGTTTATAATAATCAAAAGTAGCACCACTATTAAGATTATTTACACCAAGCCATAATAAAACTATTGTTCCTGGTTTTGAAGTACCAAGAATTTTTTTTACTCCATTTGATAAATCACTTGATGCTTTTAAAAAAGAATAAACTGATGCTCCTACTTCTGCTACTACTTTTATATTATGACCTCCATAATTTTTTGATGATGAACTTATTATATTTGAACCTGTTCCATAATATTTTGTTACTTTAGTATATTTAAATCCCATTAATGAATATGCTATTCCACAAAAACGAGAATCTCCTAATAAAATTATATCTTTTGATGATACTATTATTGTTAATATTGATATTAATATTATTTTAAATGACATTTTTATATAATTATTCTTTTTTATCTTTTTATTTTTATATCATTTTAATTATTTAATTATTAAAATAAAATTATGTTTATTTTTTGGATTGAATATTAAATGTTTTTATTTTATAATTTATAAAAAGACTAATTAATAAATTTTCTAATATTATTAATTCATAAATCATAAATTTTAATAATTATTTGAAAAAAATTTAAATTAATGAAAATAATAATAATAAAAAAGAAAAATTATTTAAAAAATAAATTTCCTTACAAATTTTTAGACCATATATTATTATTATATTTAAATTAAATAATTTAATTTTACATATTCCATTTAAAAAATCATTCATTAATTACTTTTCTATTTTTTATTATTTAAAAATCTTTATTAAATTTATTCAAAAGTAATATGCTTATCCCAAAAAAAAGATTATTATTTAATATTTTTTATTTGAAAAGTTATTATTTCTATTTATTTTGATTTTTTTTGTATTATTTATAATTAATGAAAAAAATAATTTATCAAAATTATATGTTTTTGAATGGGATTAGAAAAAATAAAAAATTGACAAAAATAAATTTTTGTTATATAATAATTATGTGTTAAAGAAAAAATATATTTTTTTAGAAAATATTCAATATTCAACACCAATAAAATGATGTTTTAAAGAAAAAAGAATAAAAAAATATTCAAATTTTTTTTTTAAAGTCAAAAAGTAAATTTAAATAAAATATAAATTTATATATAATACTTATTTCAATATTAGATTGGAAATTTAGAAAGAGATTAGAAATCATCAAAATGAGAAATTATTGGTAAAATTTTTAAAAGATATTTTTTTGTTATGAAATTTTTTTTCTTATCATAATGATATTCTTACTAACTTAATATTAATTCTATTATTTTTTTTAAAATCAATCTTTTCTAAATGTTAATCATTTATATGTCGATTTTATTATGCTTATTTTTTTAATTTAATTATAAATATATATTTTTAATTTAATATTATTTCTTTCACTTTTATTTTATATAATTTTTTTCGCTGTGAATTTATTTGTGTAATTTCATCGTTAAAAATGTTAAAAGTATTTTAAATCATTATTAATGATATTATTTTTATATTATTTTTCATTTTATTAATTGTTATTAATAAATTTATAAAAAAAATTATTAATAAAAATTGCTAATATATAATATAAATTCTTGTTATTTTCATAATAAAATTTAAATTTTATAACAAAAGATACTACCCCTATATTTATAATTTATATACTCCAATTTAAAAGTTGGGTAGCCTCACTTTCTTCATATGAAGGCATTATTTCTTTAAAATAATTTATGTATAAATTATTTTGTAATAAATCTTCTATACTACAAACACTTCCTTCTTTTTCTTTTTCCTGTATGTAATATTTTGATATTTTATTTAAATTTAAATTGTCAAAATCATTAATTTCTTTTGTTAATATTTCTTTTGATTTTTCTATTCCTTTACTTAATTTTCTAAATATTGGATTAATTAAATTGTGATTTAAGTTATGATTTATTACATATTTTTGAGCAATTAAATAAAGATTTTCCTCATTTTCTAAATTTACTGTTTCATTTATTTCACTTCCATTTGGAAGTTTTAAATTCAAAAATATACTATTAAATAAAAATTTATTATTATTATTTTGTAATTTATAATAATCATAAAGTAAATTGTTGTCTTGAATTTTATTTTTTTTATTATTTATAGAATTTGAATGATGATTATTTTTTGGTGATAAATTTCCAGATGAAAAAGCATTATTATTATTTTCATTATTCATTTTATCAAAATTAAGATTTATTGAACTATTATAAATAGGGATTGAATTTTTATTATTTTGATTTTGATAACTTTTACTCCCTTTATTATTATTATTAACTAAAATATTTCTCATATATATATTATTATTTTTCTTTTTCATATCAATATTATTTTTTGGATGATTGTTAATATTATTATTATTAATTTGATATTGAGGAAATTTAAACATATTTTGTTCTGAATTTATATTTTGAATATTGGAATACATATTAGGATTATATAAATTCATATTTATTGGAATTCTATTATAATTAAACATTTGATCATTCATATATGAATATCCAGGATTAATATATCTAAAATTATTATTATTATTTATTGGTACTGGTCTATTTGAGATATATGTATTTTTTGTTGATAAATTACTTAAAGAATCTGAATTCATTGACATTGAAATAGACTTATTACCATTTGAATTCATTTTTAATTCATCTGTATTATGATTAAAATCAATTGGAATATCATTTTGATAATTCATATTTAAAGAATTTAATAAATTATTATTAATTTGTTCATTATAATTGTTCATATTTTTAAAATTCCTTTGAAATGATGATTGATTTTGATTTATCATTGTGTTATATCCTTGAAATATATTATTCATTATATTATTATTATTATTGATTATTTGTTGATTTGTAATATTTGGTTCAAAAAAAGAAAATTGATTATTCATTTGTATATTATTTATATTATTATTATTTATATTATTCATAATTATATTATTTGAATCAATTTGTGGATTTATATTAAAATTATTATTATTATAAAATAATTTTTTTGATGCACCATTAATTGAAGAATAAAAATAATTTGTATTATTTGAATTATTATTATTATTTATTAATTTTTGATAAAATTTTAGTTTTTCATCTTGAGAATTAATTGTATTATTATTTATAATATTATTATCCTTAATTTCTATATGTTTTTCATTATCATTTTGTTGATTTTCTTTTTTTTTTTTTTTATTTTTTTTATATCCTAAACCAATACCATTATTTTTTAAGTTATCATTCAAATTTTCAGATAAGATTTTTCCTTTCAAATTTGTTTTATTTTTATTAATTTTTTTATAGACTTGATGTTCAGATATATTATCTTTATGATCATTTTTTTTCATTTTAATGTCATCTTTCTCTTTTTGATGAAAATCTAAACTTAATTCATTATTTTTATTTGAATTATCATTTTCTTCAAATTCCCATTTTTCAAAGTCATTTGAAGCCATTAATAATTAATTATTAAATTTTAATTAAAAATAGTACATTAGATTTTAACCATATATTTTTAATAATATTAAATAATTAATTCATTGTATGCATAAAATTATTTTTTAAATTACTTCTTCTTTTTTTCAATTCATATTTTTATATCTTTTCAAAAATATATTTTAAAATAAATAAATCATCTAATTAATTTAATGTTAAATTGAAAATTAATTATAATATTATTATTATTTAAATTATTGCATTTCATTTTTTTTGTTTTTCACATTCTTTTTTATTTCTTTTATGAACCAACCAAATTTTAATATTTTTTATATTATCTTGTAATTGGAATAATTTTTTTTTATAAAGGGATAATAATTTCAGATTTTACCTTTTTAAATTTTTTTATGTTTCTTATATTTAATTTTTATTATTAATAATATACTACAATAAAAATTATTTTTCTTCTTCTCATTTCTTTAGCTAATAATATATCTATCTATTTATGAAAATCAAAAATTTAAATTTATGAAAATAAGAAATAATTATATTTTCTTCTTTTTTAAACCTGTCTTAAAAAAAAAATTTCAATAAATAATCTATAAATCTATGTTTTATAGTTTATTTTTAAATGTTTTCAATTCAAAAAAAAAATTACTCCTCATTATTTAAAAATTCCTCTTTTCTAGGAATTAAAGCAAAATTCAATCATATTTTATAAGAAATTATTCATAATTTTTATTGTGGTTTTAATTATATTCAATTAGATTTTATTTAACAAATATTATTTAGTTATATTTTATCTACTCATTTTTTTTTATATAGTTCACGAAATTAAAAGTAAATCGTAAATTCAAAAATTGAAAACTCAAAATTTTCATTTTATTTTTTTCTGAAATTTTTATATATTCATTCGAAGATAAAAATTAACTTTTCATATGATTAAAAATGCTCCATAAGAAATAACTCAGATAGATTAGATTATATATGTGATTAATTTAAACATTAAATATGAAAATGGTTATATTAGATTATTTATACTTTGAATTTTTAATAAAAGAATCAACAATTTTAACATGATTCATTTCTTTTAATGAAAGTTTATCAAAAAAATATCTAAGAAAAAAGAGCCACGTTGAAGTTTAAGTATGTATATAATCATACGCTTTTTTAAAATATTAAAAAATACACTTTAGATGATTTTATTAAATATAAAAAAGAAATACTTCATTAAAGTATCAGATTTAAAGTTTTTTTTAAGTTTTATATTTATTAAATCATCACAAGGATTATAGAATGTCAAGTGATGTTGTATAATATTTCTATTATTTTATAATTTTACTTAATCAAAAAAGATAAAAAAATTTTCATATATATTTTAGTTAAAAATACTATCCAAGTTATTTATTCTTCATTTTAATGGATTAGTTTATTTTCTAATTTATTCTTTTTAGTTTTGAAAATATTGACAGTTTAAAAAAAATTAGTATAAATCATTTCTTCAGATATAAATTAATTTTAGTAATTTTAGTACTTTTAATGGTTTATTTATTTATTATATGGTAAAAGAATTTAAAATTTGCATTATAAATGATTTTTGATTTTTATTTATAAAAATTTATTTTTATATCTTATAACCTATTTCCATTTTTCTACGTTAGATAAGATAATGGTCTAAGAAATAATTTATTTTTTTTATTAATAAATAATTCATATTCTCTTATATTTTTACCCAAAAAAATATTTAGAATCAAGAAATACAAAAATATATCACAATGTAAAAAAATTTGGTTATTATAAATTTCTAATAATTTTTTAACTTAAAAACCTATTCAAAAATTAATTTTTATTTGGAAAAAAAACAATTTTTCTATCTTCATATATTATTTATTAATTTGAAACAAATGTATAATGGGCTATTTCCAAATGATCCATTTGGATTTCTTTTGGAATTTCCTCAAATTATACTATCATTAGATGAAATAGATAAACTTATGTCTAATCAATATCAACAAATTCAAAACAATTTTGATATTCTTTTTTCTTTATATAATAATTATTTAGGGAATTCTAAAGATAATAAAGAAACAAATTATGAAATGTTAAATATTATAGATAAAAACGATGATTCAATACAAAAAATTTGTCTTAATTTAATTCAAAAAAATGATATAAATAAAGAAAAACCTTATTTTAAAGTTTCTTATAGAACAAAAAATAAAAAAAGGAAGTATCAAGTTGATTGTATGACTAAGAAACTTAATGTAAATTTTTTTAAATATATGAAACAAAATAAAAAAGAATTAAATATAGATAAGAATATATTAAATTTCTTTAAAAAACATATGAAATTAACATCTAGAACAATTATTGAACAATTAAAAAAAAAATGTCCAAAAATAAATGAATATTTCCAAAAATTTTTACAATCAAATATATTTACACATTTAATGGATAATATTAAACAAAAAAATGATGAAGAATATTCAAATTTATTTATTAAACATGTAAAAAATCATCAAAAAATAATTAATGAAAATATTGAAGAAAATGTAAAAAATGAAAATATTGATGTAAATAATAATTGTGAAAATATATGATTGAAATTATCAAAAAAGATTAAAATTATTAATTAAAATATTAATTTTGTTCTGTTAAATTTGTTTTAGATGTTTATTATAAAATATTTATTATATTACATATTATTACATATTGTAAAAATTTTTAAGTTCAATTATTTTGAATGTTATAAATAACTGGAGTTAATTACTCATGTAGAGATTAACTTTTTGGTGTTTATAAGTATAGTCTCTATCTTTTGGAAAATAAAAAAGTTGAATTATATATTTTTGTTTCTAAATATCAAATTAAATATAAATTTACATATTAATTAAATGAACATAATTCATAATTGATAACATCATTTTAGGTCAATTAATATATTTTAATCATTAATTTTTATAAATTCAATTCTTTTATAAATCTAGGTAACTTCTTTATTAAAGATTTAATTAAATTTATTTTTATAATTTATAATAATTTAATTTAAATAAAGTAAATACATAAAAAACATTTTCCTAAAAAATAAAAATTTTAATTTAAGATTAAAATAATTAAAAAACAGTTTTTCCTAAATAAAGTTGAATAGAATATCCCAAGAATATAACACCAAGAATAAAATTAAGAACACTTTCATGTAAATACTTAATTAATTTTTTTCCTAAAAAAACTCCTAAAAAAACACTACAAGTTAAAGCAAGACAAGAACCTAAAAGTACACCCCACATTTCATAAATACCACTCATAATCATAGCAGTAAATTGAGTTCTATCACCACATTCAGAAATACACATTGAAGAAAAAATAGTCCAAAAAATTTTAAAATCAATCTCATTTTCATTTTTTCTTTTTTCTTCATTATCATTTATAGTTTCTTTAACTCCTAAAGTATCTCCTGGACCAAAAGATATTAAATTTTCATTTTTATAATCTTCTTTTTCAATTAAAGGAGTTGTTAATTCATTTTCATTACTTTCTGGTATAACTTGTAAATTTTTATTATCTTTTTCATTGTCTTCATTTGGATTTTCAGCTTCTAAAATTTGAGCTTCGAAACTTTCTGTACTATCTTGAAATGAGTCACCAATTAAAAATAAACCATAAAAAAAAAATATCATTAATCCAATGTAATCTAATAAGTTTTGATATAACATTCTATCAATTCCAAATCCTAAAAAAACTGCTATACAATTCATAAATATTTCTGCTAGTAATGCTGATGTTAAAATTGTTATTTGATTTGTTTTCATTTGAAGAATTATTAACATTATAAATGTTTTATCTCCTAATTCTGCTAATAATATTATTATAAATGCTTGAAGAGCAGAAAATTCAAATGGAAGTTGAAATTTATTTTCTACGAAAATTTCTGTTTGAGGTGGTGTTGAGTTCATATTTTTATTTTATAATTTTTTTATTTTATTTCAAATGTCTTTTTAAAAAAAATTTTTTTCTTTAAAAAAAATGATTTGATCAAAAAAAAAAAAAAATGAATAAAAAAAATATAATTAAGTAGAAGCAGACCAAGAATTAAAAACACATTCCCAAACTCTATTATTATATTCAATTTTATCTTCAACATACAATTTAGCTGCTTCTGAATTAGCAGGACTATCAGGATTAGGATCAGATAAGAGAGTTTGAATAGAAACTAAAATATTATAAACATCATAAATTGGACTCCATTGATTAGTTAAAATATCTAAACATATACTTCCATCTGCATAAATGTTAGGATGAAACATTTTAGTTTTAAAACTTACAACTGGTGGTTTATTTGGGTATTCTTCATTAAATTCTAATATTAATTTAAATGTTCCTCCTTCCCATATTGTGTCTAATGGACCTAATATTATTGCTTCCCATACAAATAAATTGTTACTTGTTGGCATTGCATATACGTTTGTTATGTCATCTGGTTTATTACATCTTTTTAAATCGTTCATTAATCTCATTTTTGCTACACTTGACATTTATTCTTTTTTTTTTTTTTTTTTTTTTTTTTTTTTTTTTAAAGGTTAAAAAAAGTAATTTTTTTATGATAGTGTTTTTTAGTAAATTGTAGAATATGAAAATATATTTTTAGCTTTTTTTTTATTTTTTTTTAATTTTTTTGTATTAAAAATTTTAAAAGTTGAAAAAAAAATTAAATAATTAATTATTTATTTCTTCAACAGTTTTAATATAATTATCTTGAATATTACTTGTAATATCTTTTTGTTCTTTCATTAATTTTTTAATGTTATTTTCTATATTTGTATAAATTTCATCGTTATTTTTTAAATTTGATTCAAATGCATTTATTCTTATATCATTATTTAATTCTAATTCTTTATATTTTAATTCTAAAGCTTTATATTTTTTTTTTAAATCTTCATTTTCTTTTTCTAATTCTTCATTTCTTTTTTTCATTTTACCAATTTCATTTTGTAATTTTAAATCATTTTCTATCATTTTTTCTTTCATTCCTTCATTTTGATTATATTCTTGAACAAAAGTTTTTAATTCTGAATTCTCTTTTTCAAGTCTTGAATTTTGTTCAGATAATAAATTTATTTTATTTTCATAATAAGTTTGAAGTTTTTGATTCGATTCTTCTTTTTCAAAACTATTTCTCATATTTTTCTCATTTAATTCTTGATATGTCTTAGAAAATTTATCATATTCTTTTTTTAAAATATTATATTCAGTATAATATTTATCTCTTTCAATTTTCATTGAAACAAATTCACCTTTTATATTATTAATTTCTTCATCTTTATCATTTAAAATTTTTTCATAATTATCTTTTATTCCATTAATTTCATTTTCATAAATATCCATTTTTTCAGCAATATTTAATGAATAATTTTCATTTAATTTAGTCATTTGTTCACTTTGCATTTTTATTCTCAATTTTAATTTTTCAATCTCAAGTTCAAGTTGATTTATTTGATTTTTATATTTTTTTTGTATATAATCAATTGACTTTGATTTTTCTTCTGCAGTTTTTACTACAATATTTGAATCTTCTATTATTTTTGTTAAATGATCATTATCAGATTTAATTGTTTCATTTTCTTGTAATAAATTTCTAATTTTTGAATTTATATCATTTAATTTATCATCTTTTTGATTTATTTCTCTTTTTAAATTTTCATTATCATTTTTTACATTTTTTAATGTATTTGTTAAAGATTCAATTTCATTTTTTTTTCTTCCTAACATTTCATCCATTATAATATTAAAATGATCTAATTCATTTCTTAATCTAATATTATCTTCTTGAAAAGCATTTGATTCTGTTCTTGCTTTATTATATTTTTTTTCAGTATCTAACATTTGATTTAAATAATCATTTATTTTCTTTTCTGCATATTCTTTATATGCTTGATTACTTTTATTTCCTTTTTTCTCATTTTCATAGTCTAATTTAAGTTGTTCATTTTGATTTAGTAATTTTTCATAATTACTTTTTAAAAGTTGATAATCAGATAAAACTCTTTCTTTTTCATTATTTGCTTTTTCAATCAAAGCAATAATTTGTTGTTTATCTCCAAATTCTAAATTAGACATTATTTTATTTATTAAAATTAAAATTAAAAAATATTTTAAAAAAAAAAAAAATATAATATTTTTTAAATATCAAAAAATTACATTTTTTTCAATCCCATAAATCCAAATCCTCCTTCAATTCCATTATATGAAATAGAAATTTTTGCATTTCCAGGTAATAAAATATAATCAATTAAAGTAACACCAGTAACATTACCAAAAGAACCTTTTCCAATACTTTTCATTCTACTAGAAGAACTTTGATAAACAACAGAAGAATTTCCATTAACAGAATTAATAATAACATCACCATTAACTAAAATTTGAATAGTTGGTTTTTTCTCAGAAAAAAAACCTAAATTTAATTGATATAATCCACTTTCATTAATATTAATAAAAGTTTTATCTTTATTCCAAATAAAATTATCTGGTGATGTATTTATACTTTGTTCTTCCCATGGAATTGAATAACCATTTTTTACTTTTCCACTTTTCCAAATCCATCTTCCTAAACTATTTTCGTTACATAATGTTTCATTTATTATTGATTGATTATCCATTGCATTTGTAAAATCTTCTATTGAATTTTTTTTATCTAATTCATTGTGAATTTCTATTAAAGCTTTGTTTACTTCTTCTACATCTACTTTTAATTTTATTTGCTTTATTATATCGTCTGTGTTTGCTTTTGTATCCATTTCTGATTTTACATTGTCAAAACATTTATTAAATGATTTTATTACATTTTCAAATTTTTGAGAATCTATTTTATTTTTTAATTCATTGTTCATTGTTTCTATTAAGTTTTTAAATAAAGATATTTCATTAAGAGAAATTTCTATTTGGTTTATTTTATCTTGGAGAAGTAAATTTATATCATTTTTTGTCATTTTTAAATTTAATTCATTATTTATGTTATTTTCTAATTCTTCTATTCTTTTATTTATATCTAGTATTAAGTTATTATTTATTTCATCTATTTCTTGATTTGAAATTTTTTGATTCATATCATTTGTTATTTGAGTTAAGATTTCATTCATTTTTGAAATATCTATTTTTTGAGATATTTCATTTCTTAAATTTGTAAAATATTTATCATGTGATGAATTTAAATCTGAAATTTCTTTATTTATTGAAATAAATGTTTTATCCATTATCTCTTGTGTTTTCTCTATTATATTTTCCTTTTCATTTTCTTTTTCTTCATATAATTTTTTTAAATTCTCTTTTTCATTATTTATTGAATTTAATAAATTTTTATTATCATTTTGTAATAAATTGAATTTTTCAGTTAATTTATCCTCAAATTTTTTTCTATTTACAACAACATCATTTTTAAATTGATTTATTGTTTCAAACATTTCATCTTTTAATTTATTTATTGAATTATCAAGTTTTTCAATATCAGCTTTCTTAGAAATACTATTTGATACTCTTTCAAAATTTGATATTTCAACTTTATTATTTTCTAAATTATTTATTACAGTGTTTAAAGAATGAAATTGATTTTTAATATTTTCAATTAATCTATCTAAATCATTATCAATATCATCAATTCTTTTTGTAAAATTTGATTTCATATCTTGAAAAGCATCTGAAATTAATTTAAAATCATTTACTTCTGCTTTTGTATTTATAATTGTATTAACAACATTATCTAAAATACTTTTATCTATTTTTGAGTCCATCATATTTTTTAAATTTTCAACTTCTATTATATCTGCTTTTTCATTTATTATATTTTTAATATTGAAAAATTCACTTTTATCTAATTTATTATTTAAAATTATTTCAATTTCATTTTTATTTATTTTATTTTGTAAAGATTCTAAAACTGTATCTTTATTTGCTTTTTTATTTAAAGCATTTGAAACATCAATTAAATTAGCTTTCTCATCTAAACCTTTTTTAATATTTATTAAATCTTTATTCAAAGCAAAATTTTGTATTTTTTGAGAAAAACTTTTTTGAATATCATCAATTTTAATTTTTAAATCATTAATTTCATTAGAATATTCTCTCAAATCAACTTTTTCATCAATTAAATTTTTAATTTCATCAATAGAAGGTTTAGAATTTAAATAATAAATTAATTCACTTTTTGAAACTTTATCACTTAATAAAGTTCTAGTTTCATCAATAGTTGCTCTATGTTCAATAGAAGAAGACAAATCATTAATTGCTCTCATAACTTCAGTAGTATTTGCCTTTATATTAATTGCATTAGTTAATTCATTTTTACTTGCTTTTAATGGTAAAATTTTTTCAATTTCCCTTAATGCCATTCCTTGATTCCTTACTGTATCTGTTAATGATTTAAAACATATTCTTATTATATCTTGTATATTTCTCCAATCACTTATAGACTATATAATTATAATTTATTTATTATTTTTTATATACACTTAATAATGATTCTACTTGTAATGGAATGTATTGTTCATCTTCTAATGTTTCTATTTGATATGATTTTGGAATTTGTGATTGTTGATTTTGTGTTTCAATATATGAGTTCATTTTTTTAGTTTTTGAAATATACTTTTATTATTAATTCATAAATTAAATTTAAAAATTAAATTTTATTTTTTTTTTTAAATTTAATTCCAAGTATTTTCCTATTCTATAATATGTTTTTTTAATTTATTTAATGGATGATAATTCACCTGATGATGCACCTGCTATTAAAATATTAGAAAATGAAATATCTTATAATGGAACTGATATAGATGATAATACAACAAATTTTTTTATAGTACAATATAACTTAAATAAATTCGAAGGATTAAAATATATAACATCAACTAATAATAATAAATATACTGCAATTTTATATTCAAGTATTGATGGCTCAACTCTTATTTTAGTAATATTAAAAAATATTTTTGATTTAAAAAGAGAAAATGTAAAATATAAAATTGCTTCAACAATGAGTTTTGATACTAAAAAAATTGAATCAATATTAACTGATGATTTATTAAATAAAACATTAGATGATGATGAATATAAACCAAAAAGAATTTTAACTTCATCTTATAATTTATTTTTAGTAAATAATTCATATATTATTATTCAATGTATAAAAAAGAGAATTATATTACTTGATTTTCTACAAAAAAAATATACAACATTATATGTTAATTCAGAAAATCATAGAAATGTAAAAGTAATTTCAACTTTTGATGAATTAATAGTAATAAAACATAAAAATAATAATTCACAATATTTAACTAGAACATATGTATTTTGTATTTCAAATAATCAATTATTTTTTTTTATTTTAAATGAAAATGTAATTACTAATCAACAATTTGTAATGCATAGATTTCCTTTTGAAGAAAATTATAATTCTGTCGAAGAATTTTTAATTCAGAGAATAGATTCAAAAAATAATGAAAATAAATGGTATTATATAATGGTTCTTTTATTAAATGGAAAATTAGTAAGATATGTAACAAATTGGTTGACAGTTTCAATTAAATATGTTCTTCTTCATTTTAAACAATATGTAACAAATAATGTAATTAAAAAAACAGTAAATTCATTTGATAAATTAATGAATTGTCACATTAAAATTTATTATTCTAAAAATTGTATTTCATTTATAATACTTCAATTAGGAAATAATGATATTTTAGCATTTAAATTTTATGATACAGAATCACCAGAAGAAGTAAGAAAAAGATTTAGTATAGGAGAATATGAAAATGTTCTTTCTAATTCTATTTCTAATAGTTTTAATTCAGATTTTACAAGTCCAACAAAAGATATTATTAATACAGATGATAAAGAAAAAATAAATTATCAAACTGGGACAAATAAAGGAAATATTTTTCCTATTTATAATAAAACTGATAAAAGTGAAAAAACTGATATTAGTTCTTCTATAAATCCAACTACTGTTTCTAATTTTAATTTAGATGGTATTACTAAAGTTTCTGAGTCTTCTTCTTCTACAAAAATATTATTTTCTTCTAAAGAAAAGGGAATTATTCATTTTCCTGTTGGAGAAAAAGAAAAAAGTATGGATTTTAATACTTTTATGAGAAATAATAATCCAAATGATAAAAATATTATTTTTTCTTTTACTTATTTTCATCTTTTTAAATTTTATCAATTTTCAAATCTAGTTTCAATATATAAATATCCATCTTCAGATAATAAAAATGAAAATGGAATTTTAACAAGTCATATTTTTTATGATAAAAAATTTATACCAAATGATATTAAATTATATGATATATTTCATTATGAATATTTAAATTATAGTTTTATTTTGACAAATAAATTTATAATAAAATTTAGAATTAATTATCATTTATATTCTTTAATATATAAAAGTGGAAGAATTTCATATTCTCCTTCTACTACTAATGAAGATAGTTTTTCAAAATTAAAAATATTAACTAAATTTGATAAAATTGAAAAATTAAAATATAAATGTAAAGTTTGTAAAAAGAAAAAACCTTCTTTTGTTTGTAGAAAATGTAAATTTGTTTATTATTGTACAAAAGAACATATGGAATATGATAGAATAAATATTCATTTTTTTGAATGTGAGTTATTAAAATTTATAAAAGCATTTGATAGTATTAATAAAGAAAGTAAAAAAATTAATTTTAAATTAATTAATGGTATTGTTAAAACTTGTCAAAATATTTTAAATAAATTATTTAGATTTATTGAAACCCCTCTTGATTATAATGCTTATTTAATTTTTTTAAAAATAATGCTAAATATTTTGCCAATGATAAAAATAGAAAATTTTATTAATGACAATATGAATAAATTTAAAAATATTATAATAACAGAACCTAAAATGGTTTGTGATAAAATTTTTAATTTAGAATTATGGTTTTTTTATTCTAATTTAAATATTTTATATACAAATTTTGCTTTAAAAGCAGGTTTAAATGTTTTATCATCTTATTCTTTTAGAAATTCAAAAATGTTGGATTTAATAAGAAAAAAAGATTCTAAAATTCAATCATTATTTGCATATTTTGGTTTAAGTAATGATTTATGTCAATTTGATATAAGTAACTCAAGACTTAATATTGTTGAATATTCAAAAAATTTTTTTTTTAATTTACCACAAATTTATACTAATGATTATCAAGATGAAAATCATTTAAATATTCATGAACATTTTATTATTTATCATATAAATTCTTTAACTTCTTTATTAAAAATAGGAATGAAATTAGGAGAAATTAATTCATATAAAAGTTTAATTGGATATTTAACTTCAATAATTTCATTAATACCAGTTTTAATAGAAGATAAATTAAATAATGGAGAATATGCTAATGATTATTTAAATCCTCAATTAACTTTGACT
>JAEEGK010017620.1_pt1 | contig 15546 bp, 10 predicted proteins | sample 8958771 | NCBI WGS metagenome assembly JAEEGK01 (sample SAMN16246547, study PRJNA631951) | gut metagenome | biome: gut microbiome; feature: rumen; material: SC-attached | host: Bos | place: Iran: Karaj | collected 2018-10
GGACGCAACGCCTTCAAGGAGGCCTTCAAGAACGCCGGTCCGAAGATCCTCGAGCCTATCTACAACGTGGACATCATCACTCCGAGCGAGTATGTCGGTCCTTGCATGAGCGACCTCAACACCCGCCGCGGCATGATCATGAACCAGGACATGGACAAGGGCATGACCATTCTGCACGCCCGCGTTCCGCTCGCAGAGCTGTACCGCTACTCCACCGTCCTGAGCTCCCTCACCGGCGGTTCCGCGACCTTCCAGATGAAGTTCGCCGAATACGTCCAGGTGCCGGCCGACGTCCAGACGAAGCTCATCGCCGAGTACGCCGCCCAGGAGCAGGAAGAGGACTAAGCCTCTCCGGCCAAAAGTTAAGCCAGGTCTTTTCGAAGGCCTGGCTTTTTCGTGTCTTTCCAGTCGGGGAGTGTCCCTAGATGTTCAGCAGGACGCCGATGAGGATGTCGCGGGCTTCCAGCCGGGCCTGCCAGCCGTGGGTCGGGTTTCCATTGCCGGAGTCCGTGCGGCTCCAGCCGAAGAAGCCGATTTGCGTGGAAAGGGTGACGTTGCCGATGGGGAAGTAGATGCCCGGACGGAAACCCAGCGTCTGGGTGTTGATGAGCGGATCCCACCCCCGCCGGCGGGTCCAGCGGGCGGAGAAATACGTGTCGCCGGTCAGGCCGAAACGGCCGTAGACCGGCAGGTATCCCCGCACGTGCGGAATAAGGCCCATCGTGAAATCCGAATCGCTGTAAATGTTGTTCCAGTCGAATCCGGCGGCCAGGCCGACCATCAGCCAGTCGTTCACCCGCTTGCCCACTTCCGGGTAGAAGACGATGCTGGTGCCGTAGTTGCTGGCGCCCAGCGAAATGTTTCCGCCGACATAGTATCGGCCGGGCTGCGCCTGGGCGGCGATGCCGGTGAGGAGGGCCGCCGCGAGGAGGAGAATCCACTTTTTCATAATCGCAAAGATAGGCCATCCGCCGGATTTTGCAAAAAAGTTTCGTACATTTGAAGGGTTGGAACGTGCGGTTTAGCAATTGTTTGAAAGATAATAAGTTACCAATCGCCGGGTGCCGACCCTGTTTTTCGGGAAGGGGGTTGGGAACCGATGGTTTTATAATTGTTTGATTATGAGGTTTTTACAAAAGGGAGGGTTCCGAACTTTCTTTGCGGTGCTGACGCTGGGCCTGCTGGCGGCCTGCCAGGGCGGGCGGAAAGCGCATTTCATGAAGGACCAGGCGTACCGTGAGGCGGTGCATGCGGACTATGAGACCCGGATGGCGGCGAATGACAGCGCGCTGGCGCGGCTGGTGGAGATTCCTGGTCAAGCCGTGGATGACGGAAAGGTTGCCGGATCTTCGGACGAGTTGACCGTCGCCGAGCGGGAGGCGCTGGAGTTCCTGTATGCATATATGCCCCTGGCGGACGTGGTGGATTATCCGGCCGAGTATTACCTGGAGCAGGTGCGGGCGTCGTTCCGGATCCGGAAGGAGATGAAATGGAAGGTGCCGGAGCGGGAGTTCCGTCACTTCGTGCTGCCCGTCCGGGTGAACAACGAGAATCTGGATACCTCCCGTGTGGCTTTCTACCGGGAGCTCAAGCCCCGCGTGAAGGGACTGCCCATGGCGAAGGCCATCCTGGAGGTGAACCACTGGTGTCACGAGAAGATGACTTACCAGCCGTCGGATGCACGGACTTTCTCACCGCTCGCCTCGGTGCGGAACGCGCTGGGCCGATGCGGGGAGGAATCTACCTTCTGCGTCGCCGCATTGCGGTCCGTGGGCATTCCCGCCCGCCAGGTGTACACCCCGCGCTGGGCCCATACCGACGACAACCACGCATGGGTGGAGGCCTGGGCCGACGGCAAGTGGCATTTCATCGGCGCCTGCGAGCCGGAACCGGTGCTGGACCTCGGTTGGTTCAACGCCCCCGCCTCCCGCGCGATGCTGATGCACACCAAAGTCTTCGGCCGCTATGACGGTCCGGAGGAGGTCGTGCTAGTGAGCCCGAACTACACGGAAATCAACCTCATCGACAATTACGCCACCACCGCCCGGGCCGATTTCCAGGTGGTCGATGCCGCCGGAAAGCCCGTGGAGAACGCCCGCGTTGACTTCTGCATCTACAATTACGCGGAATTCTATCCCGCCGTGTCCAAATATACCGACGCCGACGGCCGCACCTTCCTCTCCTCCGGCCTCGGAGACCTTCTCATCTGGGCCTCGAAGGACGATGCCTATGGCTACGCGAAGTGTTCCTTCGGCAAGGATAAGGAAGTGACGGTTACTTTGGGACAGGTTCCGGACGGGGAAGCGTTGGACATCGTTCCGCCGCCGGAGAACGTCCGGCTGCCGGAGGTGTCGCCGGCGCTGCGGGCGGAGAATGACCGCCGCACCGTCCGCGAGGATTCCCTCCGCCATGTCTACGAGGCGACCTTCCCGACGCATGAACAGGCCTTGGCCTTTACGCAGGAGCACGGTTTTGGTCACCACATGGTCTTCCCCATCGAGTGGTCCCGCGGCAACTGGCGAACCATCGAAGCTTTCATGGCCCAGGCCGATGACCACGAACGCGTGGAGAACCTTTTCCTGTCCCTGAGCCGGAAGGACTTGCAGGACATTACGATGGATATCCTTCTGGACAGTTACGATGACCGCGAGGCCGTTCTCGGGCCGCGTGTGGAGAATGAATTCCTGAGCCCGTATAAGCGTTATTTCCAGGGCGTCGAGCAGCTGGAGGACCTGAAAGAGCCCCAGGACATCGTGAAGTGGATCCGCAGCAACATCACCGTCATCGACGATCCATTGGCCTGGAACATCCCGATGTCACCCATCGGCGTATACCGGAGCGAACTGGCCACGCCGCGATCCCGGGGCATTTTCTTCGTCGCCCTGGCCCGCTCGCGGGGCATCGAGGCGCAGAGGGACCCCGTGACCGGCAAGATCCAGTATCGGATCGACCGAGACTGGCTGGACGTGGACTTTGACGGCGCCGGTACCGCCGTAGCCGCTCCGAAGGGTACGCTGCGCTTGACATACACTCCGGACAAGGTCGTCGACAATCCCCGGTATTACAGCCATTTCACTCTGTCCAAGATTGAGGACGGGCGCCCGCGCCTGATGGAATTCGACGAAGGCGAGGTGGATATGGGCGGCGGCATGGACTGGGCCCATGTGTTCAAGAAAGGCTTCCCGATGGAAGAAGGCCGCTACATGCTCGTCTCCGGCAACCGCCTCTCCAGCGGCGCCGTCCCCGTGACGGTGGCGTTCCTGGACGTCGTCGCCGGACGGGAGACGGTCTGCGACCTCGTCCTCCGCACCGCTGAAGGCGCGGTCCCTGTCATCGGTTCATTCGATGCGGAAACGAAGTTCACCCCCGTCGCCCTGGCCAAAACCGAGGACGGGGATGTGTTGGAGACTTCTCCGCGCGACCCTTCGGGCCTTGGTGCGAAGGAATCTCTCCTCTCCGTCACCGGACGCGGCCATTACGCCCTGGCCCTCCTGGAACCCGGAAAGGAGCCTGCGAACCACATTCTCCGCGATCTCGCCGCCGCACGGGAGAAACTTGAAGCCTGGGGCCGCCCGATCGTGCTGCTCTGCTCCGACGAAACGGCCATGCATCGCCTGCAGGTGGAGATGTCCGAAGGCCGCTACGGCGTCCTGCCCTCGACCATTGTCCTGGGCCTGGACGCTGACGGCGACGTACAGAAGGGCATCGAGCAGGGCATGAAGGTCGGCCCGGCCAGCGATGCCGGCGCGCCGACCCGTCTCCCGCTCGTCATCCTCGCCGACTCCTTCAACCGCGTGTTCTTCCTGTCCGAAGGCTACACCATCGGACTGGGTGAGCAGCTTGCCGCCACGGTTGCGAAATTGTAATCCTTATTTCTCTTGCAGGATGGCGCGGACGTTCGCGTAGGCGGCCTTGCTGTCGTCCAGCATCTGCCGTGAGCCGTATTGCTCGACGGTGAGCCAGCCGTCGTAGCCGGAGGAGACGAGCTTGCCGACGATTTCGGCAACGGGAATGCAGCCGTTGCCGGCGGGGACGCAATGCATGTCGTCCGGTGCGACGCGGTCCTTCAGATGAACATGGCCGATGCGGTCGCGGAACTGGTCATAAGCGGCCAGGGCGTCATCGCCGGCGAACAGATAGTTGCCGGTGTCGAAGACATGTCCCAAAGTAGGTGCGATGGCGAACAGGGAGTCCAGCCCCGCCATGTTGTAGCAGAGTGAGCGGGGATTGTCGTAATCTTCGACCATGATGCAGTACCCTTTGTCCGTCACCCGCCTGGCGAAGGCGGCGATCCGCTGCCGGGCGGCGTTCCTGTCTTCCAGAGTACTGCCTTCCGGCATCAGGCCGGTCACGAGCAGCAGCCGGTCATAGCCGTAGGTTTCCAGGAAGGCGAGGGCCGTGGCTTCCATCTCGGGCTGCTCGCCGGCGCCGTAGTCGATGTCCGCGATCGCGCAGGCGTGTCCGAATCCCAGGCTGTCCAGGATCCGGAGTTCCTCCGGGTTCTGGAGCACCCGCACGTCGGCTCCGTCATAGCCGATTTCCCGGATCTGGGCGGCCGCCTCCCGGAAGGAAATCCCGTTCTGGCGCGCCACGGTCCAGATATGGTCGCAGAAAATGGAAATCTTGGGCGCTTCGGCCTGCTTTTGTCCGCACGCGCACAGCAGCACGGCGAGAAGGGGAAGGAGCTTTTTCATAAGACTATGTCAGCAGGTTGGTCAGGTCGATGAAGTCTTCCACGGACAAGGTTTCCGGCCGGCGTTCGAAGACCGGATTGGCGGTGAACGCCATGCGCTCTTCGTCGGTCCAGCCATCGCGTGCGGCTTTGGCGGCGATGAGCGGCTTCAGGGGGTTGCGCATCATTTTCCGGCGCTGGCCGAAGGCGGTTTTCACGACGGCCTTGAAAAGGCCTTCGTCACATCCGAGCGATGTGCGTGAGTTCCGCGTGAGGCGGATGACGGCCGATTCCACCTTGGGCGGCGGGGCGAAGCACCCTGACCCCACGCTGAACAGATATTCGATGTCGTACCAGGCTTGCAGCAGGACCGACAGGATGCCGTAGGTCTTGGACCCCGGCCCCTCGGCGATGCGCTCGGCCACCTCCTTCTGGATCATGCACACGACTTCCGGGATGCGTTCGCGGTAGTCCAGGATCTTGAAGAAGATCTGCGAGGAGATGTTGTAAGGGAAATTGCCGATGACGGCGAACCGCTCCGGGAAGATCTTCTCCAGCCGCAGGCTCAGGAAATCGGCCTGCAGCAGCCGTCCCTGCATCCCCGCGAAATGGGTGAGCAGGTAGTCCACCGACTCCCCGTCGATCTCCACGAGTTTCAGGTCGACATCCTCCCGCTGCAGCAGGTACTGGGTCAGAACCCCCATGCCCGGACCCACTTCTAATACGGGGGAATAGGATTCCCCCGAACCCCCTGCGGCCTTAAACCCCTTTCCAACTTTCTCCGAAAGTCCCGGGGCCGGCCGGCCGGCTGATGCCGGCATCGCTTCGCTCCAGTCCAGCAAAAGCGCGTCGACGATGGCCTGCGCGATGCGCTGGTCCGTGAGGAAATGCTGTCCGAGGGCTTTCTTGGCGCGTACTTCCATATCAAATCGGTTATCTCTGCAAAGATACTCATATTTTTTTGCTAATTTTGTAAGTTAAACCTGAGTTATATACTATGTATCGTACACACACTTGCGGAGAACTCCGCATCGGCAACAAGGGAGAGCAGGTGACGCTCGCCGGATGGGTCCAGAAAGCCCGCAAACTGGGCGGCATGACCTTCATCGACCTCCGGGACCGCTATGGCGTCACCCAGCTCGTGGTGGAGGCCGACGCCCCCGCCGACCTCGTGGACGCCGCGACGTCCCTCGGCCGTGAATATGTGATCCAGGCGGTCGGCGAAGTCGTCGAGCGCCAGGCCAAGAACAGCAAGATGCCCACCGGCGACATCGAGATCAAGGTGTCCGCCATCACCGTATTGAACAAATCCGTGACGCCGCCGTTCACCATCGAGGACGAATCCGACGGCGGTGACGACATCCGGATGAAATACCGCTATCTGGACCTCCGCCGCGGTCCGCTCCGCCGGGCGCTCACGCTCCGGCACCGGGTGGCCCATGAGGTTCGCAACTATCTGGACTCCAAGGGCTTCATGGAGATCGAGACCCCGTATCTGATCAAGTCCACGCCGGAAGGCGCCCGCGACTTCGTGGTCCCGTCCCGCATGAATCCGGGCCAGTTCTACGCCCTTCCGCAGAGCCCCCAGACCTTCAAGCAGCTGCTGATGGTGGCCGGCTATGACCGCTACTTCCAGATCGTCCGCTGCTTCCGTGACGAGGACCTCCGCGCCGACCGCCAGCCGGAATTCACCCAGATCGACTGCGAAATGTCCTTCGTGGAGCAGGAAGACGTCCTGAACACCTTCGAGGGCATGATGCGCACCCTGTTCAAGAATGTCCTGGACGTCGACATCCCCAACCCGCTCCCGCGGATGACCTGGTACGACGCCATGGACAACTACGGCTCCGACAAGCCGGACGTGCGTTTCGGGATGAAGATCCACGAACTTACGGACGTGGCCAAGGGCAAGGGCTTCGGCGTCCTGGACGGCGCGGCCTACATCGGCGCCATCGCCGTTCCCGGTGCGGCCGAATACACCCGCAAGCAGGTGGACGAACTCACCGAATGGGTCAAGCGTCCGCAGGTGGGCGCCAAGGGTCTGATTTACATCCGTGTCAATGCGGACGGCTCTTTCAAGTCCTCCATCGACAAGTTCTACGGCCCCGAGGATCTCGCCCGCATCGCCGCCGCTGCGGAAGCGCAGCCCGGTGACCTCCTCCTCGTGATGTCCGGCGACAACAAGCGCAAGGTCCAGACCATGCTCGGTGTCCTGCGCCTGGAGATGGGCAACCGTCTGGGCTTCCGCGATCCGAAGGTCTTCGCCCCGCTGTGGATCGTGGACTTCCCGCTCCTGGAGTGGGATGACGAGACGCAGCGTTTCTACGCGATGCACCATCCCTTCACGGCCCCGAAGCCGGAACACGAGAAGTGGTTCTATTCCAATGCGAAGGAAGACCTGGAGCGGGTCTGCGCCAATGCCTATGACTTCGTCCTGAACGGCTCCGAGCTCGGCGGCGGCTCCATCCGGATCCACAACGCCGACATGCAGAAGCGCATGTTCGAGGTGCTGGGCATCGGCCCCGAAGAGGCGGAGCTGAAGTTCGGCTTCATCATCAACGCCTTCAAGTTCGGCGCCCCGCCGCATGGCGGCCTCGCCTTCGGCTTCGACCGCGTGTGCGCCCTCATGGGCGGCTCCGACTCCATCCGTGACTACATCGCCTTCCCGAAGAACAACCAGGGCCGCGACGTGATGATCGACTCCCCGTCCGAAATCGACCAGCTCCAGCTGGACGAGCTCCAGATCGCCCTGAACGTCAAGACGGCGGAGTAGTGTTCCGGAGGGAGCAGCGCTCCCGAGGGTTGGGAAGCCCCAACCTCCCGTCAATCGAAGGGGTTTGGAACGCGTTGTTCTGTAATTGATTGAGGGCTAGCGAGTTATAAACCGGCGAGTTCCCAACCTTCAGTTTTGAAACGGGGTCTGGAACTCCTTGTTTCAGAATCGTTTGATTATTAACTAGTTATAAACAGGCCGGTTCCCAACCTCTTTTGACCCAACAGCTTTGTATGGTAACGAGGCACGAAACATATGACCTTTCGCAGCGGAACACCTTCGGCATGAAGGTGTCCTGCCGTTTGTATGTGGAGGTGACGGAACCGGAGGACCTGCTCACGCTGGACTTCTCCTCCCTCCCGCAGCCTCTCTTTGTCATGGGCGGCGGCTCCAACCTTCTCTTCACCAGGGATTTCCCCGGCACGGTGCTGCATATGGGGAACAGATTCCTTCACCCCTCCGGGGTTCGGAATGACAGTAGAGCAACCGGAGTTCGGAATGACAGTGGAGCAACCGGGGTTCGGAATGACAGTAGAGCAACCGGGGCTCGGAATGACAGTAGAGCAACCGGGGTTCGGAATGACAGTGGAGCAACCGGGGTTCGGAATGACAAGGGAGCACTCCCTGTCGTACCTGGCGACATATCTGTCATCTCGAGCGTCATTTCTGTCGTTCCGAGCGAAGCGAAGGAATCTCTATCCGTCCGCGTCGCCGCGGGCGTCGTCTTCGACGACTTCTGCGCGTGGGCGGCGTCCGAGGGCCTTTGGGGCCCGGAGAACCTGTCGCTGATTCCCGGTGAGGTGGGCGCCAGTGCGGTGCAGAACATCGGTGCGTATGGGGTGGAGGCGAAGGACATCATCGACACGGTCCATGCGTTTGACCTCTCGACCCGCACTTTCGTGGATATTCCGGGGGTCGACTGCGGTTATGGTTACCGTACATCCCTCTTCAAGACAGACTGGAAGGGCCGCTACATCATCACGGCCGTGACCTTCCGCCTTTCGACCGTCCCGCAGCCCAAGCTGGACTACGGCGGCGTCCGCAAGGCGCTGGAGGCGAGATTTCTCGACTCCGCCCTTCCGGGCTCCGCTCGAAATGACAAGAACACCTCTGTCATTTCGACCAAGGCCGGAGGTGATGCCTTTGTCATTTCGACCAAAGCCGAAGGTGATTCCCCTGTCATTTCGACCAAGGCCGAAGGCTGCGTGGAGAAATCTGTCACCCCGCAGATGATCCGCGACACCATCATCGCCATCCGGGAGAAGAAGCTGCCGGATCCGAAGGTGATCGGCAGCGCGGGGAGCTTTTTCTGCAATCCAGTCATTGAAAGAGCGCATTTCGAAAGGATCGTAGCCATCGCGAAGGCGGAGAATGGCCCGGATTATGAAGTGCCGCATTATGATGTGGGCGAGCGGGTGAAGGTGCCGGCCGCGTGGATGATTGACCAGTGCGGTTTCAAGGGAGCCCGGCTCGGCGGGGCGCAGGTTTATCCGAACCAGCCGCTCGTCATCGTAAATGCGACGGGGGAGGCCACGCCGGAGGAAATCATCGCCCTGGAACAACGTGTCATCGGCACAATCCGGGACAAATACGGCATCGAGCTCCATCCGGAGGTGGAACATGTTTAAAACGAGCGGATCAGACCGCAACCAGTGATATGGGAAGATTCATTATCGAAGGCGGGCACAAGCTGTCCGGTGAAATAACGCCGCAGGGGGCGAAGAACGAGGCCCTGGAAGTCATCAGCGCGGTGCTGCTGACTTCGGAACCGGTCGTTCTTTCCAACGTTCCGGAGATTCTGGACGTGAAGAACCTCATCGAACTGCTCAAGGGGATGGGCGTCAAGGTCCAGCGCCTGGAGAAAGGGACATATCGTTTCCAGGCCGATGAGGTGGATACGACGTATATCGAGTCGGAGGAGTTCGTGAAGAAGTGCGCGTCGCTGCGCGGCTCCGTGATGGTCGTGGGCCCGCTGCTGAGCCGGTTCGGGCACGCGTGGTTCCCCAAGCCGGGCGGTGACAAGATCGGCCGCCGGCGGGTGGACACGCATCTCTCCGGCATGGTCACCCTGGGTGCGCACATGGATGATTATGACAGCCATCGCCATGCCTTCCATCTGACATCCGAAGGCCGCCTGACGGGCCGCTACATGCTGCTGGACGAAGCTTCCGTGACCGGTACGGCCAATATCGTGATGGCCGCGGTCCTCGCGCGCGGGACGACCACCATCTACAACGCAGCCTGCGAGCCGTATCTGCAGCAGCTGTGCAAGATGCTCAACCGGATGGGCGCTTTCATCGACGGTGTCGGGTCCAATCTGCTCCGGATCCACGGCGTGGAGAAGCTTTTCGGCACGAACCACCGCATCCTTCCGGACATGATCGAGGTGGGCTCGTTCATCGGCATGGCCGCTATCAACCAGAGCGAGATCACCATCAAGGATGTGTCCTGGTACGACCTGGGCATCATCCCGGACGCCTTCCGCCGCCTGGGCGTACTCCTGGAGCAGCGGGGTGACGATATCTACGTACCGGCACAGGAAAGCTACGAGATTGAATCTTTCCTGGACGGGTCCATCATGACCCTTGCCGATGCGCCCTGGCCGGGCCTCACGCCGGACCTTCTCTCCGTGATGCTGGTGGTCGCCACCCAGTGCAAAGGCAGTGTTCTCATCCACCAGAAGATGTTCGAGTCCAGGCTGTTCTTTGTCGACAAGCTCATCGACATGGGCGCGCAGATCATTCTCTGCGACCCGCACCGCGCCGTCGTCATCGGCCATGACCATGGACATCAGCTGAAGGCCGCCCGCCTGGTTTCGCCCGATATCCGCGCCGGCATCGCGATGCTCCTCGCCGCGATGAGCGCGAAGGGCACCTCCACCATCGACAACATCGAACAGATCGACCGCGGCTACGAAGACATCGAAGGCCGCCTGAACGCCCTCGGGGCGCATATTATCCGCGAGTAACCCTTCATTTTCTGTCATTTCGAGTCTCTTTTCTGTCATTTCGAGTCTCTTTTTCTGTCATTTCGAGCGAAGTCGAGAAATCTATGAACTACAGGCATTTGTTTTCCTCCGACGTCCCCTCCTTCATGCGGAGCCCCGTCCGGGAGATTTTCCGCAAGGTGGACCTCAGCGCCATCTGCTCTTTCGCGGGCGGGTATCCGGCTGCCGTGACCTTTCCGGTGGAGGATCTGCAGCGCCTTCCGGGCCTCGTGCTGGAGAAGTACGGGACCAAATCGTTGCAATATGGGGCCACCCAGGGTGTTCCGGAGCTGCGGGAGGCCGTTGCGGCGCGGTATGGCGTGTCGGTTTCGCAGGTGCAGATCACGACCTCGTCCCAGCAGGGCATTGACGTGTGCACCCGTATCCTGTGTGATCCGGGCGATGTGATCCTGACCACCGAACCCACTTACCTGGGCGCGTTGCAGTCGTTCAAGGCCTATCGGGCCGATGTGCGCCCGATTTCCTCCGTCCGGCCTCCGAAGCCGGGTGAAGTCTGTGCCGATGCGCCGGCGCCGAAACCGCACTACAAGTTCATCTACGTCATCCCGGACTTCAACAATCCGTCGGGAGAGACCATGACATTGGCGCAGCGGCAGGAAATTGTCGCTCTTGCCCGTAAGCTGGATGTGGTAATCGTGGAGGACAGTCCGTATCGCGAGCTGCGGTACAGCGGGGAAGACGTTCCCACCATTCGCGAACTGGCCCCGGAGCGCACGTTGCATCTGGGCAGTTTCTCGAAGATCTTCGCCCCCGGTTTCCGGCTGGGCTGGATCATCGGCCCGGAGGAGCTGCTGGAGCAGATTTACATCTGCAAGCAGGCGCTGGACCTGTGCCCGCCGGTGTTCGACCAGTATATGGCGACGGAGTTCCTCACGAGCGGCGCACTGGACGCGAACCTTGTGAAGACGAAGGCAGAGTACCGCCGCCGCCGGGACTTGATGGTGAGCCTGCTGGAGAAGTATATGCCGGAAGGTGTCCGCTGGACGTACCCCGAAGGCGGTCTGTTCCTGTTCCTGACGCTGCCGGAGGGAATCGACACCATCGAAATGTACGATGAGGCCCTGTCCAAGGGCGTCGCCTATGTCGCCGGTTCGTTCTTCTTTCTGGACGGCAGCCACCGCAACACCATGCGGCTCAATTTCTCCTTCATCGCGGAGGAAAAGATGGAGCCGGGCTTGAAACTGCTGGGCGAAATTGTCAAAAACCGGATCCTGAGCCTGCCGAAGGTCCGGTAGTAAAAAAGTCATGAAAAAGATCTATAAGTTCTCCGGAGCGGGCAACGACTTCGTGGTCATCGACGGCCGCGAGGGAGACGTCTCCGCTTTCCGCGAGGTAGAGCGCATCGAGGCGCTGTGCAAGGAAGACAAGACCGACGGGCTGATGATTCTGGGGATGCCCGATCAGGTCGGGCTGGACGTCATGGCCGACCCCGATCGGCCATCTGTCGATTTCACCATGGAGTTCTACAACCCCGACGGCTCCGGCGGCATGATGTGCGGGAACGGCGGGCGATGCATCGTCGCTTTCGCCGATTATCTGGGCATCCGGCCGGCTTGTCATCCTGAGCTTGTCGAAGGATCTTATCTTTTCCGCGCTCCGGACGGCCTCCACACGGGTGAGATTCTTGATCGTCCGGAGGACGGCCTCTGGACCGTGCGTATCAAGATGATTGACGTACAGGGAGTTACGCCCATGCTGGGAGGCTGGTTCCTGAACACCGGCACCCGGCATTTCGTCAAGTTTGTCGAGGATGTGGAGACGGTCGATGTGGAAACGGAAGGCAAGACCCTCCGGTGGAATCCGGCCTTCGCGCCCATCGGTACGAACGTGAACTTCGTCCACGTTGCCCCTGACGGTCTCCATGTCCGCACCTTTGAAAAAGGCGTCGAGGGCGAGACCCTCGCCTGCGGCACGGGTCTCACCGCTGCCGCAATTGCGGCATACTCCGCTTCTGTCATTCCGAGCGAAGCGAAGGAATCTGTCCGCCTCCGCGCCCGGCAGGACTGGCTGTCCGTGGACTTCACGCCCGGCCCCGATGACACTTTCAACGATGTTTACCTTACGGGTCCGGCCCGGTTGGTCGGCATCAAGCAACCGTGCTGACCTGTCCCAAAAACCAGGGGGTTTAGCACGCGTTAAATTCTAACAACTTGATACACAACAAGTTATAAATTAGTGCGTGCTAACCCTCCAAATTCTCAATTTGAACTGCCCATTCTGCTGCGGACGTCCTTGCCGGCGCCGGTTCCCTTGTATTTGCTCTCCGTCGTGTTGAAGCGGTAGCGGATGGAGAACACGAGGCGCTGGGTGTCCATCAGGACGCTCTGCGTGATATTGTAGTGTCCAAGGTTGGTGAAGACGTTGTTGTGGCCCAGGTAGGCAAGGTCACGGCCTTCCAGGCGGAGCACCAGGGAGCCGTCTTTCAGCAGGGTCTTCTGCACGGCGGCCGTCAGGTCGAAGTAGTGGTTGGTCAGCGTGATGTTCTGTTGCTGGCCGGGGCTGTGGTATTCGCCGCCCAGTTCGAGCTGCCAGCCATTCTTGAGGTTCAGCGTGTTGTTCAGCCGGGCGATCCAGATGGGCGCGTCGTTGAACTGGATGTCTCCCACCTGGAGCCAGGTCTTCTGGAAACCGGTGGTGGCGCTGATGTTCCAGGGGCCGATGGTCGGGGTCGCGACCAGGAAGGCGGACAAGCTCCGGAGCGGATTCTCCCCGTTGACCGGCTTGAGGAGGATGACGCCTTCATCGTTGTATAGGTTCGCCCAGGTGATGATGGGGTCCTTCGTGCGGTCGTAGCTGACGGCCAGGGTGAGGAAGTTCCAGAGGGCCGTCGCGGACAGGGACTGGATGGCCTGCGGCTGGATGGTCGGATTACCGCCCTGCAGGGTGTATCGGTTGTTGTAGCGGATGGCCGTGGACAGCATGCTGAAGCCGGGCCGGGCTGTCCGGGCGCTGTAGCTGAGCATCGTCTGTACCGGGCCGAGGACGCCGGCGAAAGAGACCGAAGGGAAGAGATTGTCGTACTTCCTGGAGAAACTGCCATTGCCCAGCAGGTCCTCATAGGCATAGTTCACATGCTCATAGCGCAGGCCGGCGCTCAGCTGGCCGATCTGGCCCACCACGAAGCCGTAGTTCGCGAATGCTGCGATGTTGTCTTCCTTCACGCGGGAGGAAGTCGAAGGGATATCGGCCCCGGTCAGCCGGTAATTGTCGCGGGTGCGGGAGACGGTCTCTTCCGTGCCCGCCTGCAGCTGGCCCCGCCAGATGGGGTAGGAAAGCACCAGCTTGGCGGCGTACAGTTTGCTGTCGGAACCGGATTCCGTCGACACGATCGCGTCCTGGATGTCGCTGTCCTCCTGGATGTTGGAGATCTTGTTGTCGGAGACTTGGTAATAGTCCAGGTTCAGGTCGATGCCCATCTTTCCCGCGAGGCCGTTATAGTATGCGTTGGCGCCCAGAGACTGGGGCGCGTTCGGCCCGTTCTGTCCGCGGTTGACGGTCTTTAGGTGGTCCATCAGCTCGCTGCCGCGGAAAATGTCACCTTCCATCAGTTCGTAATCTTGGTATTCCAGGCTGCGGCCCCATTCCACCTTGAAGCCGGCGGAATGATTGTTGGCGATCTGCCAGTTGACGCCCCCGGTAGCGGTCAGCGATTGGTTGCTGAAATCGGCGGTCAGGGTTTCGACCTGCCGGATCACCGGATTCAAGGTCGTTTCCTGCACGAGGTCGCTGTTCTGGCGCTGGCTGAACCGGTTGTAGTTCACCCCGCCGAAGAGGTCCACTCCGCCCGTGCGGTAATTGACATTGACGGCGGCGTTCGGGTCGTTGAACTTCTTGACTCGGAGCGACTGTTCGTCGGCCAGGTTTACATTGAAGCCGAAGCCCTCGCCCTTCCGCTTGATGGTGCGGATGCGCACGACGGCGCGCACGGTGGCGTCATACTGCGCGCCGGGGTTGTTGATGACCTCGACGCTCTGGATTTCATGGCTCAGGATGCGGTCCAGTTCGGTGCCGTCGGTCATCTTTCGGCCGTTGATATAGATCTGGGGTGCGCCCTTGCCGATGACCTCGAGCCCGTTCTGGCCTTTGATCAGACCCGGCACCTTGCCCAGGACGTCGCGCGCCGTGCCCGCGTTCTCCAGCACGGACCCGTGCACGGAGGTGGCGAGGCCTTCACCGGTGAGCTTGGTCTTGGGCATGATGGCCTGGACGACGGCTTCACCGAGCAGCTGCGTGTCTTCTTCCAGGCGGATAGGGGGGATTTCCTGCAGCGCTTGATTCAGCGTGACTTGCTGCGTGGCATCCTTGAAGCCGACCAGTGAGACGGTGAGCGTATAGGATCCTTGTTCAGCCTTGAGCGTGAAGCGGCCGTCTTCGCCGGCCGCGGCGCCGACCACGACGGCCCCCTCGGAATTGGTAAGATATACAGTTGCGAATCCGACGGGCGCTCCGGTGGCATCAATGACGGAGCCACGGACTTCCGTCATCGCCTGCCGAGCGGCGAAAGCATTGACAGTCAGGCAGATTGCGCTAACGATAAGGGTCAGAAACTTCTTCATATTTGTGTATTAGTAAAATAGTACACTGCAAAGGTAGTAATATTTTACAAACTACCAAAACTTTTTTGATTATTTTCAAGGGGCAGATTCCTTCGTCGGCCTCCTGCCTCCTCGGAATGACAAGAAAGGTGCCTCCTCGGAATGAAAAGGAGCGTCGGGCCGTAGAATGGAACGGCCGATCAATCAGTGATTTATATGATATTGCCTGGTCAAATTCGACCAGGCAATATCGCATAACTAACTAACACTCAGGCGATTGTATTCGACGGGCCTTTCTGGGGTTTCACGCTCCATCTGTCATTCCGAGCGCTTTCTCTGTCATTCCGAGCGTTTTCTCTGTCATTCCGAGCGAAGCGCAGGAATCTCTCAGTCCTTCACCGCGTCGGCGATCAAGGCCTCCAGCTGGTCGCGCGGGATGGTGCCGTCGATGCAGATGAAGTTGGTTTCTTCGCCGTCATGGGAGAGCAGGACGAAGCTGTTCACGACGAAATCGTCGCCCACGGTGTACATCCGCGTCACTTCTCCGTTGTCCTTGGCC
>JAEEGK010017621.1_pt1 | contig 15546 bp, 4 predicted proteins | sample 8958771 | NCBI WGS metagenome assembly JAEEGK01 (sample SAMN16246547, study PRJNA631951) | gut metagenome | biome: gut microbiome; feature: rumen; material: SC-attached | host: Bos | place: Iran: Karaj | collected 2018-10
AATCCCCAATCCCCAATCCCCAATCCCCATAAAAATAACAGAAAAAAAAATTGAAATAAATTTAATTTTATAAAAAATAATCAATAAATGAAATTAAATCTAAAAAATGCTGAAATTATTGAATTAAATAATAAATAAATTAATTAGATTGATTTATTTATAATTAAAAAAAGGATTATATTATTAAAAAGGGTAGAAAAAATGTCAGAATATAAAGAACTAAATAGAAATTATGAAAAATTAATAAAGAATTATCAATTAATTAGAAAAAAACTTGAAGAAACTGAAGAATTGAAAAATCAATTGGAAGAAAAAATTAATTCATTTGAAAAAGAAAAAAAAGATTTAGAACAAAAAAACAATCAATTGAATGAATTAAATCAAACACTCTCTAAAAAAAAAGATTTAAACAAAGAAACGAAAAAAAAGTTAGAAGAAATTACATTAGAATTATCAGCATCAAACAAAAAATTCATAGAATCAAAAGAAGAATTACAAAAGGTAATAAAAGAAAAAGAAAATTTAAAAACATTAAATGTAGAATTAAAAAAACAGCTATCAAAAAAAATAATGGATAGCACAAGAAAAAATTATATTATAGCAAAATTTGAAATAAAAAAATCAGATATAAAACAAGAAACACAAATATTAAATTATAATGAGAATGACAAATCGGAAGAATTAAAAAATTCTTGTGAAATATATATAAAAGATAAAAAAATTCCTTTTTCATATACATATAAATTTGAAAAAGAAGGTATTTACACAATAAAATATCAATTTAATAAAAAAATAAAAAACGGAAGTTTCATGTTTCATTTTTGTGAAAAATTAATAGAAATAGATTTATCAAATTTTGATTCAAGTGAAATTACAAATATGACTGCAATGTTTAATACATGTATATCATTAAAAACCATAAATTTAGAATTTTTACAAACAAATAAAGTAACTGATATAACACTAATGTTTGAAAATTGTAAATCATTAGAATATCTTGATTTTTCAAATTTTAATTCAAGTAATATTAAAAGTATGGGAGGTTTATTTTCTGAATGTTCATCTTTAATTTCTTTAGATTTATCTCAATTTAATACTTCTAATGTTAAAGATATGTCTTGTTTATTTAATGGTTGTTCTTCTTTAAAATCTTTATATATTCAAAATTTTAATACTAGTAATGTTGAAGAAATGAGTGCAATGTTTCAATCTTGTTCTTCTTTACTTTTCATTGATTTAAGTAGTTTTAATACTAAAAATGTTAAAAATATGAATTATATGTTTTCTGAATGTGAATCCTTGAAATTTTTAGATTTATCTAATTTTGAAACACCAAATTTGGTTGATATGGATTGTATGTTTCAATTTTGTAAAAATTTAAAATATATTGATTTAAAGAATTTCAATACTTCTCAAGTTACTACTATGGGAAGTTGTTTTAGAGATTGTTATTCTTTAAAATCTTTAGATTTATCTAGTTTTGATACTAAAAAAGTTGAAAAAATGGAATATATGTTTTATAAATGTGAATCTTTATTAATGTTGGATTTATCTAATTTCAACACTGCTTTGATTGATGATGTAAATAATATATTTTTAAACTTTAATTCTGATTGCAAAGTCACTACTAGCGATTATAGAATTAATAATGTTTTATTTTTGAATTAAAATAAAATATTAATTTTATTTAAAAAAATTGTTACATTCTCTTAAAAAAAATTTTTAAAAAGTTATTAAATATTAAATGAAAATCTAAATGATTCCTCAAAAAAAATATTTAAATTAAATTACGCATAATCAAAAACAAAAGAAATACCACCAGAATGCCCAGGTTTAGGTTTAACCATGAATAATCTTCTAGTCCTAGCATTACTAGTAAAAGGTATTTCACTTAAATTAGGATTACTAGTTTCATATAAACCAGTAAGACATAATTTCAAATTGAGATTTTGAGAAGAACCATTTTCCAGTCCAATATAATAACCTCCAGGAACTTGATGAACATATTGTTTAAGTAAACCTCTACTATCTAAATTTTCTGGCTTTTCACTGAATACAGCATTAGCTATTTCTTGTTGGGTTTGTGGTTTACTGCTTCCTTCACTACTACTTGGTTGACTAGTCGCAGTAGGTTTAGCACTTCCTCCAGTTGGTGGACTGGGTACATCACCAGTATTGTTAACTGGACGCTTTCCGGAACCTTGACGAGCACTACAATTCAATTGATATGAATAACGAGAATTAAGATCATAAGGCATATGACATATCACATCAAAATCACCTGCTACTACAGTCTTTTCTAAAGTATTAGCTTTCTCTTTCCCATCTTCAAGGTAGAAATCAGCACAACGAGATGATGTTGCCATTTGAAGGGTGTCTTGGAAAGTTACATCATATGGACCACTTGTGTTATCGAAGACTAGGAAATTGAAAGGGAATTCATTTCCTTGACGTTTACTTTGGTATATAGTTCCTCCTGCATGTGATTGAGGCTGGAGATTCTTCCTAGCATAATCAAGGAGACCACATTTAAATGTATGTTTTAAATCCCTTTTTGTTTCTGGAGTAAGAGTTACTGGATGATTGGAATATGTTGTTAAGTTATAACAATGCATTATTTTTTGTACATAACGGAAGTTTATATCTGTTATTAAATAATATGTTCCTTTATCAACATTAACTTCAATACAATCATTCATATAACAGTTATTGGCTGCTTTTATATAATGATTATTTTTATCTACTAACATTAAATAATTTATAACTGGTTTTTGATATGTTCCGTCTTTTAATGCAATACGAGGATTTTTCTGATGAAGTTGAAGATAAAGATGAGTTCCATTATTCATAACATCAACTTTAGTCATTAAAGGACCATTATTAGCTTTAGCTTTTGGATAATGTAAATTAGAGAAGACATAATTTTCATGAAGATGACATATACCAGTAACAAGAAAGAATTTAATAAAATCTTCAAAAGCCATCCAGAAAGAACCATCATTTTTATTTTGAACACCAACTTGTTGTCTTAATTCATTAGTCCATTTAGCACTCTTATCAGACCAATCACCAGACCATTCAGTATTTCCCCATGGATTTCTAATATGAACAAGACGTACTTTTCCACTTTTTGTATTTAATTCTTTAACACCTAAAATAGTATAAGCATGACCAGGGACAAGACCAACTCTTTCAATAGGTAAATGATAAGTATCTCCTGAAGTTCCAGCAGTCATAAGATAATTTTTCTTTTCAGCATCAAGTAATTTATTCCATAATTCTTCAGAAGTATCAGATCTAACAACAATTTTTTCAGAATAAGCATCAGTAATTACATCAAATACTTCATGTGGTTCTCCTCCAATAGCTTTAGCATAATTACCATTTAATTTTGCCCAAGCTTTCTCAAGTAAAATAACCCATAATTCATTTCCATGTGTAGAAGTGAATGCAAAATTAAGTCCGTAATTTCCATAACAAGGAATATAATCATCTATTAAAACTAATTGCCAAATTCCATTAATTCTATAATAACATCCATAACAATGTTCTTCAGATTTTTGTTTAATATAAAAGAGTCTTTCAACTAATTTAGGATATTTACATAAAGCAGCAACAGCAGAAAGGAAATAACAATCACCAAGACCACCTTGAATAATATCATCAGCTTCAACACCTTGATAGAAAACTTGATAATTTTTACTATTAAATATTTGTTCTGCTCTTGCCCATTTTATTTTTTCCCATCCTTGAACATCATTTGCATCAATTCCTTCTGGGAAATTCCATCTTCCATATGAATCAACAGGACATAAATTTTTTCTTACCGGTTGAAATAAATCATCAGTCCAAATTTGTCCTTTTGGAGGAATTTTTTGATGACGATAAATTTTAACATTTTTAGGTATATCTGAATTATTAACTGAAACTTCTTGAGTCATTGCTTCTTTTTTAGCTTCTTCTTCCCTTTGTTTTTCCAATATTTTCTTATCTTCTTCTTCTTTTAATTTTTTTCTTTCTTCTTCTTCTTTTCTTTTTGCTTCTTCAGCATCATAACCCATTTCTTCTGCAACTTTTTGATTTTGTTCATCATTTAAAGCTTGAATTATTGCATTTCTATCTTTTATTAATTCTTGATAATATTGATATAACATTTGCTTTTTTTCTCCTGTTGCTGTAGGATACATTCTTTGGATTAATTCTAATTTTTTATTTATTTCTGCTAATTGAGATATTTTTAATTCTTTTGATGATGGCTTACTTATTTCTTCTTGTCTTTTCTGTGCTTCTTCTTTTTTTTTTCTTTCTTCTTCTTCTTTCTCTTTTTTTGCTAATTCTTCTTTTTTTCTTTGTTCTTCTTTTTTTCTTTCTGCTTCTTCTGCTTTCTTCTTCTGATCTTCTAATAATTTCTTCTGTTTTTCTAATTCTTTCTTTCTAGCTTCTTCTTGTGCTTTTTTCTTTTCTTCTTCTTTCTTTTTCTCTGCTTGTTGTTTTTCTAATTCTGCCTTTTTCTTCTTATCTTTCTCAGCTTGAATTTGTTGTTGTCTTTTCTTTTCTTCTTCTTCTCTTTTTTTCTGTTCAGCTGCAATTTTCTTTTTTTCATCTTCTATTTTTTTCTCACTTTCAATTCTTTTTCTTTCTTCCTCAGCTTTTTTCTTTTCTTCAGCTTTTTTAGCAGCTTCTTCTTTTTTTTTTTTCTCATCTTCTTTTTTATTATTCTGATTAGTTTCTTCTTCTTTTTTCCTTCTAACAGCTTCTTGATGAGCTTTAGAAAGCATTGCAATAATAGGTCTATTATTTCTTAATAATTCAAACAAAGCAACTTTTTCTTGCATAGTATAATTTGTAGGCTTACCGGCATTTTCAGCTTCAAGTACTTTTAATCCTTTTATAACTCCTCCAATAGTTTGAATTAAATATAATCCTTGATTTTTAGCAAGTTTATTTGATAAATTTTTCCAATTATTTTGGGCTAATTGAGTCTTTTGTTTTATTAATTGTTCAGCTAATTGCTTTTGTCTTTCTTCTTCATATAATTGTCTTCTTTTAATTTCTTGTTGATAAGCCCAATCATCATCTTCATCAAAGAAACCAAATAAATTTTTCCTAACATCATTAAAGTGATTTTCCATATCTGAGAAATCAAACATATTAAAACCAAAACCACCTGCTTTTAATTTAGTATATTGTTCTGGAGGAGGATTTTTTTTTTCTTCTTCAAATAATCCATTTTGAAAATCTTCATTAATTTTATCACCTAAATGAGTCAGTAAAGTATCATAATTAATAGGATCTAACATAATAGAAGAAGGATTAGTATTTTCATTAACATTACCATCAAAAATTTCTTGATCAGTAACAATTGGTTCTGGTTTATCACTTCTAAGTCCACCAAAATGTTCTGCTGTATTTTTTAAAATTTTTTGATTTTTTAAAAAATCATCAGCTTCTTGTAAAATAGAATTTTCATCTATAACTGTGGTAACTTCATCATTTTCAGGATCTTTATCCCAATATCTTTTAGTAAGAGGAACAACTTCTCCAATTTCTTTTCCTTTAATAACATCTTCATCTTCTTTATTAAAAAAAGCATCATCAGGAACAAGAGGTTGAAGTATATTTTTTTGAATTTCATCATCATTCATTTCTTTTAATTTTTCTTCTTCAAAAATGGGTTTATCTTCCTTTAAAAAATCATCAGTAATTTCATCACTTGTTTTATCAATATGAGGATTACTTCTTTCTATTTCTTCAAAATGAGGTTCAAAATAATTAATTTCTCCATTTAAAACTTCAATTCTAATATATTTTAATTCTTTACCAACTTCACTAAATAGAAAAGGATCTCCTTCAGGTTTTCCAACAAAAGAAGTTTTCCCACTTCTACATTTAAAACCAAGAGAAGTTAAATGATCAGTGAAAGTACCAAGAATACTAATAATACCATCTCTCATATTTATATCTGGGAATTTTTCTTTTAATTCTTCAGGAACTTCTCTATCTGCTTTTAAATTAATTTCTAAACCAACAAAATTATCTTCATCAGTTTTAAAATATAATTCATTATTGAAAAATTCATCATATATAATTTCCATTCCTTTTATTTTTTCCTTAGTTTCATCAGTAATTACAGCAAGACTTGAAATAGCTTTATGTCCTTCTGAATTTTGAGAATGAAATTTAGTTGCTCCTTCTTTTTTTTCTCCAATATAATCACCATCACCTTTTAATGCTCCTGAAAAGAGAACATTGAATAATTGTTTTGTTGATTCTTTCACTTTTCTTCCTCCTTCTTGAACACGGAAAAATGCTCTTATCATTCTTCTAAATGTTAAATATTTGTGTTTTTCTCCTATTATATCTGTAAAACTCTCTTGGAAATCTATGTCTTTATTGGGAACCAATAATGATAAACATTCTTCAAAACGTGGAAATGATGCCATGTCTTGGTATTGGTCAAAGAATAAATAGTTTAATACATTCTTTATTTTAGTTAAGGATTCATCACTTATTAAGGATTGGATTGCTTTTTGACGACGACGACTCATTTTTTTATGTTTTTTTATTTTTTTTTGGGTTTTTAAGATTTTTTTTCAGTTTTATTTTTTTTATTTATTTTTTTTTGAGTTGGATTATTTTTTTTATTATTAATTTTTTTAGATGTTTTTTAATATAATATTTTTTTTATTGGTTTTTAGGGTTTGTAGAAAATTTGGGTTTTAAAAAACTATTAAACTTAACTATGAATGAATGTGATTTTTTATTATTAATTTTTATAAAAGTTAACATTAAACCAAAATGTTAATAATAAAAAACAAACTTAATAAAAACCCTATAAATATTTTTAAGCATAATCAAACATATAAGTAATATTACCTTTGTAATTGGACTTAACCTTTACAGAAAAAACTCTTCTTGTCATAGTATTAATAGTAAAAGTAACAGTACTAGCATTAGGGTTATTTACTTCATACAATCCTTCCATCATTAACTTCATATTTAAATTTTTTTTAGAACCATTTTCTAATCCAATATAATAACCATTTCCAGCTTGATGTAAATATTGTTTAATATAACCTTGATTATCAAGAACTTGTCCTTGTTCAGCAAAAACAGCATTAACAATATCATCTTGACTAGTAGTAGTCTTAGAACTAGTATTTTGATTTGTACTTGTTTTATTTGTTGAAGTTTTACCAGCAGAAGAACTTTGTCTTGCTGATGTTTTTAATTCATATGAAAATGCTGAGCCATAAGACCAAGGCATATGAACAAATAAATCCCAAGTGTTGGGTATTACTGTCTTTACTAATGAATTTTGGTTTTGATCTTCTAAATAAAATGATGCGCATTTATTTCCTCTAAATACTAAATTATCTGTTAATGTTACATCATAATTACCACCCTCATTATCAAATAATATAAAATTAAAAGGAAATTCTTCACTACTTTTACTTTGGTATAAATTTCCATTTGCAAATGATTGGGGAGATATATTTTTTTTAGAATATGAATATATTCCTTTTTTAAATGTATCATTTACATTTTTTGATTCTTCTAAAGATAATGAAACTTCACTTGATGAATAAGCAGAAATGTTTACTCCATGAATTGTTCCATTTTGAATAAAACGGAAGTTTGCATCTGATAATATATAATATGTTCCTTTCTTTAAAGTTTCTTCTACACAGCAATTCATTGATCCACCTGAATTTGATTTGAGGAAATTGAAATTATTATCAAGTAACATTAAATACATAATAACTGGCTTTTGATAAGTTCCATCATCTAAAATTATACGAGGATTTTTTTGATGAATCATAATAAAAACATGAGTATTATCAGTTTTAATTTCTATCTTACTAAGAATAGGTCCATTTTTAACTTTTTCTTTTTCAACATGTAAAATAGTATATAAATAATTTTCAAATAAATGACAAATACCTAAAACAGTATAATAAGTAAGAAAATGTTCAAAAGCCATCCAAAAAGAACCTTGATCTTCAGAAGTTTTACTTTTCCCAACTTGCTTCCTTAAATCATCAGTCCATTTTTTACTAGAATCACACCATTCACCAGACCATTCTCCATTACCCCATGGATTTCTTAAATGAACTAATTTAACTTTACCACTTTTAGTAGTAACTTCCTTTGCTTCTAAACAAGTATATGCATGACCAGGTATAAGACCTAATTCTTCAATATTTAAATTATAAGTATCAGTTGAAGTTCCTGCTGTCATAATAAAACCATTTTTCTCTGCATTTAACATACTTTTCCATATTGTATCTGATTTACTGCTTTCTAATTTTATTTTCTCACTCCAAGCATTAGTAATAACATCAAATACTTCATGTGGTTCTCCTCCAATAGCTTTAGCATAATTACCATTTAATTTTGCCCAAGCTTTCTCAAGTAACATAACCCATAATTCATTTCCATTACTAGAAGTAAAAGCAGGATTTTTCCCATATTTTCCATAACAAGGAATATAATCATCAACTAAAACTAATTGCCAAACACCACTAACTTTATAATAACAACCATAACAATGTTCAAGAGATTTTTCTTTAAAATAAAATAATTTTTCAACTAATTTAGGATATTTACATAAAGCAGCAACAGCAGAAAGGAAATAACAATCACCAAGACCTCCTTGAATAATATCATCAGCTTTAATTCCTTCATAGAACACTTGATAATTTTTACTATTAAATATTTCTTCTGCTCTTGCCCAAATAATATTTTCCCATCCTTCAACATCATTTGAATCTATTCCTTCTGGGAAATTCCATCTTCCATATGAATCAACAGGACATAAATTCTTTTTTAATGGTTGAAATAAATCATCATTCCATATTTGATTTTTTTCACTTAATTTCTGATTTTTATATATTTTTGCATCAGAGAATAAATCATTTATTGACACATATTTAGTCGCTTCTTTTGCTTTTTCTTCTTCTTTTAATCTCTCTTCTTCTATTTTTTTATTTTCTTCTTCTTGTAATTTTTTTCTTTCCGCTTCTTCTTTTTTTAATTCTTCTTCTGTGTCAAAATCTAATTCTTTTGCTATTTCTTTTTTTTGATTTTCAGTTAAATGTTCTAATATTTCATTTCTTTCTTGAACTAAACTTTCATAATAACTTAATAAAGCACTTTTTTCACTTCCTGAGGCTTTATTTAAATAATATTTAATCATTTCAATTTCTTCATCTAAAGCATTTAAATCATCTTCAGTATAAGTTTTAGTTGTTTTATTTTCAGTTTCTTTATTTTTTTCATTTTGTTGTGCTTCTTCTTCTTTTCTTTTTTGTTCTTCTAATTGTCTTTGTTTTTCTTCTTCAATTCTTCTTTTCTCTTCTTCTAATTGTTTTTGTTTTTCTAATTCAGCTTCTTGTTCTTTTCTTCTTTTTTCTTCTTCTAATTTCTCTAATTCTTTTTTCTTTCTTTCGTCTTCTTCTTTCTGAATTTCTAATTGTCTTTGTCTTTCTTCTTCTTCTCTTTGCTTTTTTTTTTGTTCTAATTCATATTGTTCATTAGCAATTCTTTTCTCTTCTTGTCTTCTTGCATTTTCTTCTTCTAATCTCTTTTTTTCTTCAGCTTGTCTTTTTTCTTCTTCTAATTTCATTTGTTCTAATTTTTCTCTATCTTCTTCTAATTTTTTTCTTTCTGCTTCTCTTCTTAAACTTTCTTCATGTGCTTTACTTAACATAGAAACAATATCTGAATTTGAATTAAGAACTTCAAACATATGTACTTGGTCTTCTATTGAATATTTTTCTGTTTCTCCTGATTGATATGCTTTTAAAAAGGAAAGAGCACGAACTACTGCTCCTATTGTTTTTATAATGAAAATTCCAGATACTTTAGAATATTTTTTAGCTAAATTTTGCCAATTTGTTTGAGCTTTTTGAGTTAATTCTGCTAATTTTTTTTTAGATATCTTTTCTTTTTCTTCTTTTGCTTTTTCCTTTTCTGTTATATTTATATTATTTGTTGATTCTATATAATTAGATAAATAACTTTTCATATATTCTTCATAAGTAGAATATTTCTTACGTATATTTTCATTATTTCCAGTATTATTTTCATAATCAGCAAATGTAGTACTTGCTTGGCCTTGATTATTATTATTATTATTTTGACGTGAGTTACTGTCATTTTTGATTTCATTAAAATAACTTTCTAATTCTTTTTTATCTTCAATATTTAAAGCAGTATTTCCACCTCTATTATAAGGATTATATTTACCTTCATTTTCTTCTTCACTAGAATCAACGTAATCATTATTTCCTTCATTATTATTATTATTCCATCTGAAACCTCTTTCATCAACAGGTATATCATCTCCAGCTTCTTCTTCATCAAAATACATATCTTCTGGTTGATTATCAATAACTTCTTGTGGATTTTTACTTTTAAATTCCTTTCCTATTTTATCAGCTATATTTTCCATTAATTCAAAATAATTATCTTTACTAAGTAAAATATCTAATGTTTTAATTTCTTCATTTTCATTATTATTATCATTATCTTCATTAGTATTTTTTTGTAAAAGAATATCTAATTTATTTGGAACTTTAGACATTGTAGGTTGAAAATTATTTCCAAATCCTTTTCTTTTATGATGATGACCATGTTTTCTTTTTCCTTTTCTTTTATTATTATAAAATTCCATTGCATTTTTTAATATATCTTCTTCTTTAAATTCTCTCTTTTTTCTATCACCTCTTTTTCCTTTTTTAGGAAAAAATCTATGTGCTAAAGGCATAAAATCACTATATTGATTTCCACTAATAATATCATTTAATTTAGGATTGAAAAAATGATCATCATTAATTAAAGGAATAAACATTTTCTCATTTGCTTCTTCTTCACTTAATCTATCTAATATAGCTTCTTCATATAATAATTTATCATTATTTAAATATTCTTGATTAATTTCTGATAATTTTTTATTCAAATGAGGATTAACTCTTTCAACTTCTTCGAAATGAGGAATTAAATAAGTTAATAAACCATTTTTAACTTCAATATCAATAGCTTGAATTTGTTTTTTAAAATCTCCAATAATAAAAGGAATTCCTTTAGGAGAACCAATAAATTGAGTTTTTCCACTTCTCGTTTTAAAACCTAAAAAATTAATAGTATCATCATCGTATGTTCCAATTATATGAGTTATTCCATCTCTTGAATTAATATCTGGAAATTTATCTAATTTAGCATCATCTCTAATTGATAAATTTATTTCTAATGAAATATAGATTGGATCATTTGCTTTATTTAAAAAAAGATCATTTTTAAAAAAATCATCATAGTATATTCTAAATCCTTTTATTTTTTCTTTTTGTTCATCTGTAATTACACAAAATTTAGATATTGCATACATTTTTTTCCCATTTTTATTGGTGGTATATTTTATTGAACCTTCTTTTTGATTTCCAACTGGTTCAGAATCTTTTTTTATTATTCCACTTGTTATTGCTTTGAAGAATTGTTTAGTTTCTTCTTTTAATTTATCTGGAGTTTCTTTATATGTTAAATATGCTTTTATTAAACGAGGAAATGTAATATATTTTTTTTTTGGACCACATAAATCTTTAAATATATTTACAAGAGAATCTGTTCTGTTTTCATTTGTTAATGTTGCTCCAAAACATGACTCAAAACGTGGAAATGATGCCATGTGTTTTAATTGATCAAAAAATAGGAAATCACATATTATTTTTAAAGTTTCTAATTCTTCTTGAGTTAAGTTAATATCTGTTTTTTCTTCCGACATTTTTTAAATTATATTTGGGAGTTATTTTTTTATTATAATAAATTTTTTATAATTATTTTTTTAGATTGTTTAACTTATAAATTATATTTTTACAAAAATAATTTAATTGTGATTATAAATATTAGGAAAAATATAAAAATATTATTGAGTTTAATTAAATCAGAATTATTCATAATATAATCTTTTTTTAGAATTTAAATTTACCTTTAACAAAAGAATAACATTACTTAAAAAAATATATTTCAATTTTTTAAGATATTTTTCTTTATTTTAAAGTTAGTTAAAAAAAATAAATAATATATTGATTAATATTGTTAATGTTAATTATAAAATAATATTTCAAAACCAAATTTATAATAAAAACTTAATATAATTTCCTTAAAAATCAAATCTATTGAATTCTTATTTTGGTTTTGAATTATAGTCTATATTATAATATAAAAAAATATAATATTTAAAAATAAAATGTTATTCCCTTTCCCATAAATTTTTTTCAACAACAAAAGAAGAAATAGTTGGAATTTGTAAATCACAAAGAAGATCAGTATTAATAATTACCATTAGAAACTTATTTTTAATTATAATATCAGAATCATCATTTAAATTATCAAATAATAATTTATATTTTCCAGTTTTACTTTTTTCAATTGAGAAATTAAATTTTTCAACTTGATTTAAATAAGTAATTTGATAATTATCTTCATTATTAGATAATTGAATAGCATTTAAAAAAGAAGGTTTTTTATGAAAATTTGATTTTTCAATTTTAAAAGAAGGAATAAAAATTCTTTTCATAGACTTTGAATTTTGATTATTCATATTTTTATAAATTCTCTGAAATTCATCATAAATATTATCTTGTTCAGAATTCATATTTATTAAATTATTTAAACTTGAATATTCATTTAATTCATATATTATAAAAGCAAGATTGTCATTTGTAGATCTAATAAAATAAAAATATTCATTTTCATTTCTGTCGTAAGTAAAAATTTCAATATTTTCACTATAAATAATATTATAAATATATCCATTTATTTTTGTTTGAATTATATTTTCAAAAGAACATTCTATTTTCATTAAAGAAACTCCTAAATAATCATTATTTAAAATATCAGGATAAATTTCATTACTTAATTCATCTAAATTTTCTTTTATAAATGAGATTATATTATTTGAATTACCATATAAATTTTGAATAAAATCATTTGTCATTTTTTTGAATTTATTCGGTTTAAGATTTTTTAAAAATTCAAGAAATTTACTATTTAAATTATTGTCTTCTATTTTAAAATTATATTGTAATATTAGTTCTTCAATAATTGACATAATACCAAAATTATTTAATTCATTCATTTTTCTTGTTGTATTTTCTAAAATATCATTAATTGAATGTAAAGAAATTATACAAGCAGTTTTTAATTCCATCACATTTTTACTTGTTTGATATAAAATAGATTCAGGAGATAAATTTGGATTTGAATATTTATATTTTATTTTTCTGTCTTTTCCATCATTTTCCATATTTATCCATTTAAATTTAGCATCTTCTTTTATTTTTTTTTCTAAAGATTCTATTAAATAAAATTGATTATTTTTTTTACCATAAAATAAATCTAATTTTATTTCATCATATTCTAAATTCTCGTTAATGAAGTTAATTAATTGTTTTAAACTTTCAGAAAAAATTAATGGGTCAATTGTACAGATTAATAATATTTTTATACTTTTACAACTTTGAAATGGGTCATAGGAAATTATTGATAAACCTTTTATATTATTAAACTCTTTTATTAATAAAATTTTTGGATAAACTCCTTTTAAATGAGAATATAAATTATTGTTAATTTGAAAACCAATTTTTTGTTCTTCAGGGATTTGATTAATTATATTGTTATATAAATGAATAAAATCAGAAATTTTTCCTGAATATAATTCAATAATCAAAGGATATTTTTCTTTAATTTGGAAATTTTTATCAGAATTATTTTTAATAAAATGTGAGATTAAATTTTTTTCTTCTTCTTCATTTTTTGATAAATTATCTGAATTATTTTCATTATTATTATAAGTATAAGTTTGAACAGAAGAATAATCATTTTTTGAAAAACTATTTTTTGAGAAATTCTCAATTTTATGATTAAACATTGTTTTATTAATATAATCATCTGAAATTAAAGAATCATCTTTATTTGAACTTAAATTAATTTTTTTATAATGATTTTTATTCTTAATTTTTTCATTGATTCTATGATTAAAATCATTTTTCTTTCTTTGACATATAAAATCTATTTTTTCTTTTGAATTATCTTTTTTATATTCATTTTTGCTTTCTTCATATTTTCCTTTCTTTATACTTGGAGTTCTTATAGATTTATAATTATTTGACTTTCCTTTTGATAAAATATTATTTATTGGAATTTGTTTTTTAATAGTATAATTTTTTTTGTTGTAATTATATGATTTTATTGATATTATTGTTTCTTTTTTAAGAGAAGGAAATCTAAATTTTTTATTATTTTTTATATAATTATTTGAATCAAAACTTTTATTTAATTTACTATTTGATTTACTTGTAGGTAAAGAATAATTTGAATTATAATTTATGTCTTTAGAATTATTTTTAATTAATTCATTAGTTAACATTTCATTTAATAATATATATTGACATTTTTTTATTCTTTCAAATAAATTTTCGTCAATTGAAATTGAAATATACTTTTCACTATCATTATTATTTGAAATTGATGTTAAAAAAGGATCACCTTCATTTGCGAAAGAAAAGAATTTAGATAAATTTGAAGATGCCAAAAAATCAGTATCATTTTTTAATTGAATTAAATAATCTTTATAATAAAAGTTTATTCTATTATTTTCAAATTTATTAACATATAAATCATATCCTATTTGTTCTCTTAATTTAATATAATTTTCAACAATTAAAACAGAAATAATTCTTAATTCATTAAGTAAAGAAATTATATTTTGTATTATTTGATTTAAATTTTCTTTTTTTTCTAAATCAATATTCAATTGTTTAATTGTTGAAATAATATTTTTTCTTTTTTCAATATTTGAATTGATATCAAATAATATATTATAAATTAAACTTAAATGATTTATTTCATAATTTAAAAATCCTTCAATATATTTATAAGGTAATTTAAGACAAAAATTATTAAAAAGTAATTGATATAATTTATTAATTCCTAATTTATTCCATAAATCTTTTATTTTATCATATAAAGGGTTTTTTATTACTAATACTTTCTTTTGAGTTTGATTTTTTTCAGGAGTTTGATTTTTCTTTAAAATTTTGTAACTTTTTGAATTCATTAAAGAAGTTTTATTCACTTTTTTTGATTTTGAATCTTTTTTATTTATTATTTTATTTTTATGATTTGTTTCTAAACGCAAATTTTTTGGTTTTAAATAATTATAATTATCAGTCTTATATATATAATTTGGTTTTTCTTCCATTATATTCAATCTATTGTTCCAATTTAATTCCCTATCTAATTCTGTTTTTATTTTAGCCTTTGAATTTGAATTTTTAATTTTCATTATTTAAATTTTTTTAAAAATGTTTTTAAATTAAATTAATGATATAATTTTTTTTTATATAATCTAAGTTTTAAATTTAATTAATTAAATTTCTACTTTAATTTATTTTTAAATAAATTAATGAGGAAAATTATAAATAAAAAAATTATTATTTATGTTGGGGATTGGGGATTGGGGATTGGGGATTGGGGATTGGGGAT
>JAEEGK010017623.1_pt1 | contig 15544 bp, 11 predicted proteins | sample 8958771 | NCBI WGS metagenome assembly JAEEGK01 (sample SAMN16246547, study PRJNA631951) | gut metagenome | biome: gut microbiome; feature: rumen; material: SC-attached | host: Bos | place: Iran: Karaj | collected 2018-10
TATAATAATATTCTAGTGAAATAAACAGAATATTCTCCTCTTAATAATATTATTAAAAAAAAAATATAAAAAAACCCTTTATAAAAACCTTATTTTTTAACTTATAATACTTTAAAAAAAAATTCTATGTATTCTTAACTTTTTTCCCAGTAACCTTACTAATATATTCCAATTTTTCTGGAAAAGACATTTCACTAACTCCTAATCCAGAAACTTCACTCATAATTTTTTTAGTAACTTCCATATAAATCATCCATTTCTCTTGTCCTAAACTTTTATAATTCTCAAACATAAATTCAGTAGGTTCAATAACAGGTAATTCTAAAAAAGTATCATAATGCCATAAAAAACAACAAGAATAAACAATATGAAAATGCATGGGTACAATCCCACAAGCTAAAATACAACTATCACTTTGATCAATTAATTCAACAATACATTTAATAGGTAATAAAGTCATAAAAGCACCTCTTTTAAATTTAATTAAATGAGTACCATTTGATTGAGTTCCTTCAGGATAAATTGCTAATTGTGTTAATATTGTTCCATTTAATATTCCTTTTTGTCTCTCTGCAATTTTTTCTGCTACTTTTTTCCTATCATCAGGATCTGTTCTATCACAATATATTGTTTGATTATATCTTCCTATGTGACTTATTCCTGGAACTTTTGATGCTGTTTTTTTTCCTATGTATCCTATTGCATATTTGTAATTATAATAAAATGATTCTACCCAAGAAACATGATTTGATACTACACATGAAAATTTTTTTATGTAACTTATTTCGTAATCTGGTCCTAAATATTTTTTTATTATTTCTTCTGATTTTTTCTCATTTCTTATTTCTTTTGTTATTATACAACCTAATGCAAAAAGTACTATTTTACTTCCTTTTTGATAAACGAAATCTTTCATTTTTTTATATTTTGGATCTAAAATATCTTTTCCTATATTTACTATTATTGACATTATTGTCATTGATAAAACAAATATTATTGCACGTGGCCAGACTAAAAATATTAATCCAAATAGTAATCTTAGATAATTTAATTTGTCTAATCTTTTAAATTCTGGGTATTGATTATGAATTTCAGATTTTGATGGATCATAAAATGGTTTCATTTTTAAGTAAATATATATTGAGAGAAGGAAATTAAATGTTATGTGAAATATAAATAGTTTTGGATGGAAATATGGGAAAAAAAGAAAGAATTTTATTATTGAAATTGGAATGGTAATTAATCCCATTTTTTTAAATAATTATTTTTTTGAATAATTTTTTTTTTGAATAATTTTTTTTTAATTTGAGAAATTTATTTTAATTATTATCTAAAATTTTAAAATATTTTTACTTTGTTTCATATGATTAATTTGGAATTAAGTAAATATTTTCTTTTTTTGAATTAATTATAAAGAGAACAATAAAAAAAAAGATTAAAAAATATATATTACCAATTATATTATTTATTAAATATATATAATTAACAATTAAATTTTATTATCCTTATATTGTTTTTCTATATAAATCTTTATGAAAATATATTAATTTCATTTACAAATTATTTCTATTTTTTCAAAATTTGTTTACTTTTCTATCTATTACAACCAAACTTTTTAAATTTGATCTACAATTTCATATACAACCTCATTACCATTAAGAATAATTTTTTCACTATTATCATTATAAAGATTAACATTATTTTCATTATCATTTAACATTAAATTTTTAAATTCCTTATAATAAATAGGATAAGGATGTTCAGTAAAAAATTTATTAATATCATCTTCAGCATCTTTAAAAGGTAAATTTTGTTTATAACAAAATCTCATAAAAGTAGCTTTTGTCATTGTATCAGGATTATCATCTTCATCATTATAATTAGTACTAATTACATTTCCATTAATATCAACAATTTCTTTTTTTGGATTATCACATAATGGTCTATCACAAAAGAATCTAAATAAATATTTAATTTTATTTTCGTCATTTTTTAATTCTTTAATATCTTCAATATAAAAAAAAGATAAAAAAATAGAATGTGTAATTATTCCCCAATCTTTATATTTTAAACTTTTACTTGAAGCACTTCTTGATAAACTTTTCTTTTTATTATCATCACTTTCTTCTTCAATGGAACTTTCTTCTATTTTAAATAAATGTTTTGCTTTATTTGCTCTATTTGAATCAATAAAACTAAAAATTTTTCCTCCTTCATCATCAACTAAATCTCTTCCTTTAAATTCTTCAAAAACTTCTCTTGATTTTAAATAACCAGAATAATTAAAATAATTATCAACAGCAACAAACATTCTTTTATAATAATGTCTTTTATGAAAAGGACTTAACCAAATAAACATATAAATAAAAGTTTTTTTAATAATATTAGATTCGACATATTTAGTAATTAATTTTAAAGTATTTTCACTGAAAAATTCATCAACATATTTATCAACAGTTTCATTATCAAAAAAATGTTTAGTAACAATATCAAAAACTTTATCTCTAATAGCAGAATTAGCATTAATTCTATTTTCATAATCTTTATCAAGCATTTTTTTAAGAAGTGAAATATCTTCATCTTTAACATTATTAAATCTTCCAGTTTCAAAATCAATATCTTCATTATTTAATTTATAACATAATTCATCTTCATTATTACAATGAAAAGGTAATTTTCCAAAGCAATAAATATAATAAATAATACCAATTGACCAAATATCATTTTTAGGTGTTAATTTACCATTAAATGCTTCAGGTGCCATATAATCAGGACTTCCTGCTGAAGATTCATCATCTTTATTTCTAAAATATGAACTTAATCCAAAATCAATTAATTTTATTTCGTAATGTCCTTCAATAGAACATAAAATATTTTCTGGTTTAATATCTCTGTGAATAATATCTTTACCATGAAGGTAACATAATGCTGAGAGTACTTGATATAATATTAATCTAAAGTTTTCTAATGAAAAATTTTGTCTGTCTTCTGTTATTAATTTTAAAAAAGATTCTCCTCCTAAATATTCCATTATTATATTAAAGTTATTTGGTGTTTCTATTGTTGAATAGTAATTTACTATGTTTGGATGATCTAATTGAGATAATATTTCTATTTCCATTCTTATGTGATTGAATTTTTTTTCGTTTGCTATTATGTCTTTTTTTATTGTTTTTATTGCAAATTGTGCTTCTTTAAATATTTTGTCTGTGAATAGTTTTACTTGACCAAATGCTCCATGGTTTAATATTTTTACAAATTGATATGTTTTTCTTAAGTCGTAATGATATGCTGATGGTATCATATTATCTGGGTCTTTTTCTTTTCCTACTTCTATTACTTCTGGATTTTTATTACAGATTGAACCCATTTTTTTTTATTTTATTTATTAGTTTTATTGTTTTTTTTATTATTTTATTCTTTTTAATTTTTCTATTATTATATCTTTTTAAGTAGGAGTTTATTATTTATTTTTAATTTATAATTTATATCTATTACAGTATGTAATAAATATATTTAAATTATAAATTCCACTCATAATAGAAAAAAAATAAGTAAAAATTTTAATAAAAAATTAAAAAAAAAACGAATAAAAAAATAATAAATTTAGTTTTATAAAATAAAAACATTTCAAAATTAAATAAATAAATATTTTAATTAAAATAAATGTAAAATACAAATATAATCCATATATTATTTATACTAAATTTTTCTATAATGGAATCATAATAATATGATTTTTTATTAATTTCAACTCAAAAAAATTAACTTGTAATTTTATAAAAAGTTTTCTTTTTTATCTTCATAATAAAAAAAATTAAGAACTAAACATAATTTTATTGAATTTTTATAAGACAATTTTTATGACAATTGATTAACTTATTAATAAATATTTATTGAATTAATTGAAGTATCATTTTTTTTATTCCGTTAAAAATTCTATAAATATCAATTATAATCACCTTTAATTTTTAAATTAAAAACTTTTGATTCTTTATTTGAAGATTTTTCTATATCAAATAAAAATATATTATAGTTATTATTTGTTTAGATAAGTCATTTAATTTTTTTTCTAAAAGAAATTTTTAATTTGCTCATATTTTTCTTTATTTCTATTCACTATATTTTCATTTTTTTTTTAAATTTTTATTTTAAATAATAAATTAAATAAGATTTTTAAATAAAGAAAATAAATAATAAAAATGAATATTTAAATATTTTTAGTAATTGAAGTAATTTTAATAACATCTGAAGGTTTCTTTGTCATAATATAATAACATTCTTCACTATTAATATTAATATCATTAGAAGGTTCAGCATTAGTTTGTAAAATATATTGAACATCTTCAACAGTCATTTGATCACCTATTTCTTCAATTACTTTATGTAAACTTTGAGGGGTAATTTCATTTATTTTTTCATCTTTTAAATTATCAAAAATAATATTTGTTCCTTTTCTACTTTTATTATCACCTAAATGTTCATTTATATATGAAATTATTTCATCTGATGTCATTTCTTTTTCTGAAATATCATAATTTAAACATAATTCTTCAATTATTTTATATATTTCTGGATTGTCTTTATGAAAATTAATTGAACGAAGACCGTCTTGTATTATATGTGGATTTATTTTTTTACCTTCTGTTATTAAATCTAATGCAGTTTTTAATTCATTTTCTATTTCATTTGATATTTTTGGTATTTCATTTTCTTCATTTTCCCATTCTATTTTTGGAATATTTAATTTTCTATATTGGACTTTTTGTTTTGACATAATATCAATAAATTATATAATATATAAAATTCATATTATTTAATTTATTATAATTTAATATTATTTTATATAATTATTATAAAATTTAAATTATTGTAAAATTTGGTGTTTTTTTATTATTTATTTTATGGAAGAATTATCAATTATCACACATTATAAAAAATTAAAAACATCAAATAGATCATATTCAATGTCAAAATTAAATGAAAAATATAGATCATTAGAAGGTAGAATAAGAAATGATAGTATTGACAATGTTGCAAAAACATTTTTATTATCAGAAAATAGATTCAAGTATTTTCAAAAAGGATTAATATATAGTACAGTTTTAAAAAATGGAAGTATGAAAAGTTTATATGATTCAATAATGAAAAATAATTTAAAATATAATAATTGTATAATATCTAAAAATAATGAAAATAAAATATTTAGAAATATGAAAAAAAATTCTTATAATTATCATAATTCTGATAATAATAATAAATTTATAAAAAATTTATCATCAATTAATATTCATAAAAATTATAAAAATAGACCAAAATTTTATAATCAATTTGCAAATAGAAAATCTATTGATGATTTTTTAAAATTTTCACCTTTAAAAAAATATAATGATTTCAAAAAATCTTTTATTTATAATGGTATATCTGATTATGAAATTAGATTAAATAAAACAAAAAGAATGTTTAAAAGTAAAATAAATCTAAATATGTATTCTAAAAAATTAAAAAATAATCAAAATAACTTATTTAATTTCGAATGATTGTTTATAATAGTTGTAAAAAAATAATATTAATAATGTTAATAATATTACTTATATATATATAACTATTTTTTTTTGAAGAAAAAAAGAATATAAAAATAAAATATACACACACTATATTATATTTTATTTATTTTTTTTAATTTCCATAATAACAAGGACCAGGAACATGATTTTTTGGATAAATAACTAATCTTTCAACTTTTGATAAAAAAGGACTTCTTATATTTTTAGTAGAATTTTGATATTTTATTTTCTTTTTTCCATTATTTTCTTTTATTTTATTTTGCAATATTATTTCTTCAATTATTAAACTATTATGATATTGTTCTCTAATTTTATCAGAAATTAAAAAATTTTTTTTTCTCTTTTCAATTCTATCACTTAAGCATTTATAATCAAAATTACTTTTTAAATTATATTCTCCTGGACCAGGAGAAAATTTTTCTTGTTTATGAATATCAATATATTTCCTTAATATATTTTCTCTATTAGCAATATCAGAACAAAAAGAAATATCATTTTTAAAAAAAGAAGATGGAATATTTTTCGACCAATTAAATTCATTATATTTAAGTAAATTATTAGGAAAATAAGAACCAGGACCGACGTTTTCTTGTTTAAAATCTTTAAATCTTTTTAACTTAGAATTCATTTTTACAATACAATTTTTCTTTTCTTCATAATTTATAAGGTTATAAGTTCCAGGTCCAGGAATTCCATTATTAATTAAAGTATTTCTTTCTTTTATTGAATTTGATGGAATAAATAAACTATTATATCTTATATTTGAAGAATTATTTAAATTATTATTTATTTCATATTGTCCTGGTCCAGGTAAATATTTAGCTAAAAATTCTTTTTTATTAATTTCTGAAAATCTTTCTTCCTTACTTTTAAATATATTATTATATGATTTTGTTTTATTTAATATATTATTTTCATTTTGTGATATTTGAGAATTTGTTTTAAATAAATTTTCTTGTTTGATATTTGATATATCAATTGAACTTTTTGTTATTGGTTTTTCTGATGTTATATTTTTTCTTTTTTGTTTATTTATTATTTTGTTTATTTTTTTAAATAATAATTCATCTTTTTGTTTATTTGTATCAAATAAAAATACTTCTACTCCATTTGGTATTGAAGATAATGTTTTTTTATTATATGCATTATGAATTGTTGAATTAATTAATTTTCCTTTAGGAGATATTAATTTAAATTTTTTAAAATCCTTAATTGTGACATTTGTAATGTTTTCCATTTTATCATTCATAAATATCTAAATTTTTCTTATTATATCATATTTTATTATTAATTTTATATTTTGTCTTTTAAACTAAAATTTAAAATTTCAAATAAATATTATTTAAATAAATCTATGTACAATCAACAAATAACTTATCAATTCAAAGAAATTAAAAATCATCCATCAATAAATAAGTCATTATCTAAAACACAATTTAAAAAAAATATTATATCCAAAGAAGAAAAAAAAATAAAAATATCAAAAACAAAAAAAAATTCATTTAATTCAAATGATAATGAAATATTACAAAAAAAAAGAGAACGCGGGAATAAAATTAACACAAATATAAATGAAATACAAAAATCGCCTCTTAAATTATCATCAAATACTCAATCAATAATAAATTTAATTATGAATAAGAAAATCGGAAATAATACAACAATTCAAAATAAAATTGAAAATAAACCTTCATTAGAATTATCAAAAAAAACTTTAGAAATAATTAATAAAACAAAAGAAAAAGAAATTTCTAATTTTGAAAAATCTAATTCAACAAATAATATAAATATTTCTCTATCAAAAAAAACTTTAGAATGTATAAATGCAATAAGAAAAGAAAGATTAAATAGATTTGAAAGAATTTCAAGTTCAAAAGAAATAAAAAGAAGTTTAAATTCATTTTCTTCATTAAGATGCAAATATGAAGATTTAATAAAAGAAAAAAGAGAATTACCACTTCCTACAAAATATAAATTTTTATTAAGAGCCTTTGATAATTTAGAATTAACAATAAATTCTTTTAAATCAATTAAGTCTAGTAGAACTATTAATATTAAGCGAATTTCAGAATCAATTGAATCAAGTCTTAAAAATAGATTTAATTTAGATATTTTTAGACAAATTTTATTTATTGGACCTCATTTATATATTATTAAATGGATCAAAAATCAAGAAATTAACGATTATGACTTATTAATTGATATTCCTAAAAATTTTGATAATAATATTAAAAGTTTATCTCAAGAAAAAAAAGATAATTTATCTGAGTTTAATTTTAATGAATTACAAAGTAATTTTATTCCTGAATATAATCCAATTCCCAATAATATTTTAGAAGAAAGGCATAAATTTTTTAAAAATACTTTATTAAATTTTGTTAATGAAGAACATAAAAAATATTTAGAGAAAATTAATATTAAGAATTTTGACCCTTATTTAACTCAAACTTGGCATCATGGTTTTGATTTACAAAATATAAATGATATTCCCAAATTTGAAATTATACCAAAACCAAATAATCAAATTAATCCATATGAAAATTTAATTGCAAATAATGATATTAGAAATTATTTAATTGATAATGCAATAAATGAAAAAAATGATTATAAAAATGAAGAAAAAAATCCTATCTTATCAAAATATGTTTCCAGTGAATTTTTAAATAAATTAAAAAAAAAAGAAGAAGCTATAAAAATTAGTAATGAGATATTAAATTATTCTACTTTAAACCATTATCAAAATGATATTATTAATAATATTTCAAATTTAATTATTGAACTTAAAACATTGTGTATTATATCAAAGAAAGAATCTTGGAATATTAATGAATTAATTTCTAAACTTCTTAATTCTAAAAATATAAAAAATTCATTTAATGAAAAAGAATTAAAAGATATATTTGAAAAATTAAATAAAATTTTCCCTAATTGGATAAAAATAATTCAACATTCCATTTTTGGCAAATTAATTGTATTTGAAGGAAAAGTTGATATTAAAAAAGAAATAATCCCTAAATTAAAAAAAGAGGATTTCATTTAATTAAAATAAAGAAAAAAGATCATTAATAATTTTAATCAAAAAAATTAATAATTCATAAATAGATATAAAATTTACATCATAAATAATAAATAAAATTAAATTTTAAAATTTCATTTAAAATTATTTAAAAAAAAAATGAAGAATGATCCATTTTATATAAAAGATAAATTATCAGTTCAATTAGAAGAAGAAGAAAAAGAAAGACAACAAAAAAAATTAATATTTATGCAAAAACAAAGAGAAGACTATAATAATTATATGAAAATGAAAGAACAAATGAAACAAAATAATTATAATGACAGAATAAAAACACCAATTAAAATAACTGAAGATAAAGATTATCATTATCAACGTAAAAGTATAGATACATTAAATGATAATTTATGTACAAATATTGCAAATGATAATTCTTATGCAAGAGCAGGATATAAAGTTTTACCTTGGAAAATTCCTGATAAATATGCAAATAATCAAATAAATGAAATTGCAAATAGAAATTTTAAAAAAGATTATAATATTATTAATTTTGAACCTTATAAAAAAATTGAAGTTAATAAACAACAAGTTAATCAAAATAATATTAATGTTACTTATGATAATAAATTAAATCCTGTTATTAATAATATTGATAATAATAATTTTATTAATAATAATAATGTTTATCAAGGAGAACAAATTGATTATAATAACCCTAATATTATCCAATCACAATATAATTTAAATCAACAACAAGTTGATAGTCAATTTATTAATCAAAGAAATGATAATAAACAACAATATAATATTGATGATTATTATAATCAAATTAGAAATCCAAATAATCAAAATTATATGAATCAAAGAGATTTTCAACAACAGAATTTTAATCCTGATGAATATAATATTCAAAGACAAAATCAACAACAACAAAATTATATTCCTCAAGAATACAATTCTCAAAGAGAAATTCAACAAACAAATTATAATCCTCAACAAATTCAACCTGAAACATTTTATCAACAACAACAAATACCAAATACCCAATATAATATGAATCAAAATCAAATCCCAAACACACCATATAATAATAATAACATAAATCAAATGCCAAACACACCATATAATAATAATAATATAAATCAAATGCCAAAAACACCATATAATAATAATAACATAAATCAAATGCCAAATACACCATATAATAATAATAATATAAATCAAAATGAATATTATCCAAAAACTCCTCAACAAAATTTAAGACAACAATATATTCAAACACAACAAAATTTGAATAATTATAATAATATGAGACAACAAACTCCAAATCAAAGACCAATGACAGAACAAAGTTCAATGAGAAATAATAATATTAATCAAAATATTCCAAAACAATATCCCCCAGAAGCTTATTTAAGATATAAAGATTACTTAAAAGAAAAAGAATCAAGAGAAGAAAAATTAGAATTACAAGAATATTTAAATCAAAGAAGATTAGAAAAAGCAAGAGAAGAAGAAGAAAAAAGAAATAAAACAGAATATAAAATTCCAACACCAAATACAATTCAAAATACAAAAAGTAATTTTCATATGACACAAAATAATTTCCAACAAAGAATTCCAGAAAATAATAATATACAATATAATCAAAATCAAAAAATGAATATTCCATATGAACAAATGAAAAATTTAAATAATCAATATGAAAATAATCCAAATTACAATAATTATAATATAAATCATAATATAAATAATATTAATAATAATAATAATTTTAATCCAAAATTAGATCAAAGAGAAGAAGATAGAAGAGAATATTTAATTAATAAAACCAAAAATTTAGGTAATTATTCTTATATAACACATGATATGACATCAAATAAAATTCAAAAACCATTTAAAGATATGACAGATGAAGAAAAAATTAGATTTGCTGAACAACAAGTAAAAGAAGAAAAAATGAGACAATATAAAGAAACTTTAGATGAACAAATTAAAAATAAACCCTTAACTGCTTATAATAAAGAAAATAATAATATAAGAGAAGATGTTCCTCCTGATCCTTGTAAATTATATTTTTTTTAATTTTTTTTTTTAGATTCTGGAAGAAATAATTATTATCAAAATTCTAATATGACATATAATCCTTTAATTCCTCAACAAAGAAATATAGGGTCTAATTATTAAATATAATATTTTTATCTTTTTAAATTTTTTTTAATTATATTTTTTATTATTCATTAATAAATTAGATAAAAAATGAGTTTTATTTCATCTTATAATAATCCATTATTAACAAGTTCTGACAATTTATTTGATGTAATTAATATACTTCCAATTGGAGTATTAATTCTAGAAAATAATGAAAGTAGTTTAAATACAGATTATAAAATTTCTTATTCAAATTCTTTGGCAAATAAATTATTATTCTTAAAAAAAAATAATGATTTTAATAAATTTTGTAATAATGCAAATAAATTTAAAGAATTTACAATTGGAAATAATATTAATGGAATCAGTTTATATGAATTTATTTTTAATTCAAAAGTTTCAGGTAATAAAAAATTTATATTAGATAATAATATTATATACGTAAAATTAAAATATAAAAACTCTAAAATATATTTAGTAATTGATGATTATGATGAAGAAAGGCAGAAAATACAAAAAAATTATATTACACATATAGGAGCCCATTATTTATCAACATTATATCATGAAATAAATAATCCATTAAATAGTTTACTTATTTCAATAAGTCAAGTTATAAATAATAAAATGACAGAAGTGAAAAAAAGAATTGAATTTCTAGTTTTTTTATTAAAAATGTTTTTAAAAAGTTTTATCTTATATTTTCAAATATATTCATTAAATAAAGAAAATTTAAAAACAAATACAACAATAAATTTAGATTTGTTAATGAAAAAAATTTCAGAAAAATATTCTCAATTATTTGAATATAAGAGAATTAAATTTATATCTAATTTACAAAATTTATCTCAAAAATGTGTAAATTTAGATTATTATTATTTTAAAAATTTAATAAAAAATATATATATATATTTCTATCATCATACAAAAATAGGAGGAATTTTTTATATTGAATCTAAAGAAATAATGTTAAAAACAGGATATTTTGTAAATTTAATTTTTTCAAATAGTAAAAATGCAGAAAATTATAAAAGAAGCTATAGTACAAATGATAGTTCATCAATAGAATTTTTAAAAAATAATATTCAAACTGAAAATATTAATATTGAAATTATAAGTAAATTAGCAAATTCTTTAAATATTAAAATTGAGTTATCAAAAAAAAAAGATATTATATTATATATTCCTTATGAAGAGGATTATATATTTAATTCATTTTGTACTTTTGAAAATGAAGATGATGATGTAATTGATAATATTAATGATTTAAATAAAAATAATTTTGAAAATCATTCTAAAAAATCTTCAAAAAAAGAAAAATTAAATTCAAATAAAAATACAAAAAAATCTTCGTTTAATAATACAACAATTCATAAAAATAAATATAAAAATGAATTAGGAAGAAGTAAAACTTATATAGAACCAGATAGTAATTTTGAAAAAATAGAAAATAATAATAATAATAATCATGAAATAATAACAGAAGAAAATTACATAAGTAGTAGTGAAGTTAGTGAAAGAGAAGAAAATGAAATTAAATCAGAAGAAAAAAAAACTTTATCAACAAATATGTCAATAAGTCATAAAGATAGTATAAGTACAAGACAATTTACATTGAAATGTTCATTAAAAGAAAAAAATAAAAATTCGGGAAATCTTCAATTAAATTCAGAAAATTTATTTAAAGAAGATAATCAAATTAATAATAATATAAATGATACTAAAAATAAAAATAATAATTCAAAAAATGATGTATTAATTGTTGATGATGAACAATTTAATTTAAATTCATTAACAAATATTTTACATAAATTAAAAATAAATTGTGATTCTTGTAAAGATGGAAAAGATTGTATTGAATTAATAGAAGAGCAAATAACAAAGAATAATAAATGTAATTATAAATTAATTTTAATGGATATTATAATGCCAATAATGAATGGTATTCAAACAGTAGAAAAAATTCAAGAAATGTGTAATGAAAATAAAATAAATGAAAAAGAAATAAATATTGTATTTATAAGTGCAAGTTTTGATCAAAAAGAAGATGTTAATAATTTAAAAAAAAAATGTACAATTATAAAAGATTTTTTAGTTAAACCAATAAAAATTTCTCAACTTGAAAATGTAATAAATAATTATTATCATTGAAATAAATTGTTACGAATAAAGATATATTTTATTAAAACAATAGATTATAAATAAATTTTCCAAGTGTTAATATAAATAAAATAAAAAAATAACTTATTTAAATATTATTCAGTCAAAAAAAAAAATCTATTTTTAAATAAATATAAAAATGAGAATATTAATTACTCCAAATGGGAAAGCTGAAATAATATCATTATCAACATCTCCATCTGCAGCATCAACAAAAATAAATTTTTATAAAAATCCTCAAAAAGATTATTTAATAAATTCTTATAATAAAAGAAGTAAAAGTAATAATGAAAATATTAAAAAAAAAAAATTTAAAAGTATAAATACAGAAGGAAAAAATATATTAAATATTCATGTAAAAAAACCAAGAACAAGTACTTTAGTTAATGTACAAGAAATATATAATAAGCCTTTAAAGAATTTAAAAGAAAAAACTTATCATAGAATTAAAACAACTAATCAAATTAAAAGTATCTCTTTATATGACTTAATGAATAAAAATGTATATAATGAAATGTTAACTCAAATGAAAAAAGAAAATGATGATAAAGAAAAAGATTGTAATGTTAATGATTTTAAATTTAGAAATCATTTATCTTTACCTTATGATATTCCTAAAATAATTGATAAAGTTAAAAATTTAAAAATTCAAAGTAATCAATATTCACTTATTAAATATTTTCAAACTAAAGAAAGTTTTAATCCAGTTTTAGTTAAAAATTATTCAAATTTTACTGAAAGACAATTAGATAAAGAAAATCAATTATGTAAATTAATATTAAATAATAGAAAAAAAGATAATATATATAAAAGAATTGCAGAAAAGAAATTAAAATTAAAATATAATTATAATAATAATCTTGATAGAATGAAAAGAGATATTTTATGTTCTGCTAGAATTATTAATAAATATAATAATATTAGAACAAATAGAGAATTAATTAAACAAAATTTTGAAGATTTTAAAAGAACTTATTGGAAAAATTTAAATGTTGCTCATTTACAAAAGAAACAAACTCTAACAAATGAGTTTGATTAAAATTAATTTTTTATAAATTATTTATTTATAACAAATTATTTATGCGATTTTTGAGAATTTATATATCCTCAAAAAAATTATTTTATAATTATTATAAATAAGAAAAACACTTTTAACACTTTAAAAAAACATAAAAAAATATAAAAATTTTTTCTTAAATAAAAATCTCAAAAAAATGATTAAAATTTTTTTATTGAGATTCCCAATATTCAACAAATTCTCTATAATTAACATTAGGTTGATCATCTAATCCAGCTTCTTTGAAAATTTCATCAACTTCTTCTTCACTCATTGGAGTTCCTAATTTAGTTAAAATAACTCTTAATTCATCTTTATTGATTGTTCCTCTTCCATCTCTATCAAAATATTCAAAAGCTTCAATTATTTCTTCTTTATTTGTTTCAGGTGAATCATAAACTTCTTCTTCTTGAACAACAGTTTTTTTTTGTACTCTTCTTGACATTTTTTATATTAAAATATATGATATTATAAAATAAATATTTTTATTTAATTTACCTCAAAAAAAAATTAAATAACAAAAAATTAAAAAATATTCAAAAAAAAAATTAAAAAAAAAAATAAAATATTAAAAAAATTTCAAAAAAAAAAAAATAAAAAATGGAAGACAAATACTTAGACCAACTTCAAAAAGGTAAATGTCTAGAAGAGAATTCCTTAAAAATTCTTTTAGAAAAAGTAAAAGAAATCCTAATAACAGAAAGTAACATTTTATCATTAAAATCTCCAATAACAATATGTGGTGATATTCATGGTCAATTTTACGACCTTCAAAAATTAATAAAACTCTCAGGAAACCCTTCAATAACATCATATTTATTTTTAGGAGATTACGTAGATCGTGGTAACAACAGTGTAGAAGTAATAGAACTTCTCTTATTATACAAATTAAAATATCCAAACAATATTTTTTTATTAAGAGGTAATCACGAATCTCGTCAAATTTCCTTTACTTATGGTTTCTATGAAGAAATAACAAGAAAATATGGTAATTCTAATCCATGGAGATATATTATGGATTTATTTGATTATTTACCAATAAGTGCTATTATTGAAAATAAAATATTTTGTGTTCATGGTGGATTAAGTCCCTTTATTTCAACAGTTGATCAAATTAGATTAATTAATAGAAAATGTGAAATTCCACATGATGGTGCTTTCTGTGATTTATTATGGAGTGATCCTGATGATATTGAAACTTGGAATATTAATTCAAGAGGTGCTGGATGGATTTTTGGATATAAAGTTGTTAATGAATTTAATTATTTAAATAAAATTGAACTTATTTGTAGAGCACATCAACTTGTTAATGAAGGATTTAAATTCTGGTTTAAAGATAAAAATCTTGTTACTATTTGGTCTTGTCCTAATTATTGCTATAGATGTGGTAATAAAGCTTGTTTTTTAAAAATTGAAGATAAGAATTGTTTGAAAAGAGAGTTTGTTGTTTTTGATGCTTGTCCTGAAAGTATTAATAGTTCTTTTGTTAAAACTTTAGTTCCATATTTTTTGTAATTGAGTTTTTTATTTTTTTTTTTTATTTATTTTTTTTTTAATTTTTGTTTTAAATTTTTTTTAAATTTTTTTATTTAA
>JAEEGK010017624.1_pt1 | contig 15544 bp, 9 predicted proteins | sample 8958771 | NCBI WGS metagenome assembly JAEEGK01 (sample SAMN16246547, study PRJNA631951) | gut metagenome | biome: gut microbiome; feature: rumen; material: SC-attached | host: Bos | place: Iran: Karaj | collected 2018-10
TTAGGTGTTTGAGAATCAATGTGCTCAATATCCCATCCTTTGCACCTGTCAAACAAATCAAATCGAAAGCGTTCTTTACTCTTGTTACAATCTAAAATATTCAACAATACGAACAACTTACGCAATTCGCCTTTGTCCCAAGCATAATTAACGTCATCTAAAGTATGGAGTTTCGTACCGCCAAAGTTGGTGTCTTGGATAGTCTTTATGATGCAATCCTTGAAATCTTGATGCTTAGGATATTTACGCCATAAATTATATATTGTCGTTGCAGAAATATCTGTAAAATGTCTAATCCAACCAAGATAATTACATAATTCAAAATCCGAATAACAAGACTGCATCCACCAGAATGTTTGTAAAACCTCATCCCAAACTGTCTCGAGATTATAATGGGCATCATCGTCTAATTTTTCGAAGATTATTCTTGGATTTGCTTTTGTTTCTCTTAAACTGACTCGTAACACTAAAGCAAAAAGGAGATCTATACGTGTAGGAGTGTCTTCAAGTCCACGCGCATTAAACATCAACCAAAACTGTTCATTACTAAGGTTATTCTCAATAATCTCCCATTCTTTTGATATTTCCATTTGTTGCTGTACCGACAAGCCACTACTTTTCACCATATATAAAGCTCTAATAAGTTCTGATGATGTCAAAGGAGTCTTTCCATCATTCAGTCTAAGAAAAGCTTTATGCCCTTCTTTTTCAGAATCTTCATTTGTTGGAGTATCAATGTCGTATTCTAGAAATGCTATTCTTTTTTCATTTGATTTAAATAAAGTAACTAGAGCTTCTTTTACTTCATTATTAGAAATGAACTCGTCAACAGCGTCACTTACTTCTGTTCTGAAGTAATCATTTATGGAACTATTCTTAACGCAAACATCAAGAATTTCAGACAAATTCTTTTTCTCTGAATCATAATATATGTCCCATGTGGTTGGGATTGATAACTTTTTCAGTATTATAGCAAGTGTTGTCAGGCGCTGTTGTCCATCAACAACTCGTATTACCGAATCGTCTTCCTTTGCAACATGTAAGTAACTCTCTTTAGAAATCTTTTGTAAAACTATCGGTTGTAGACAATATTCATTATCATCATTCTCACCATTTGCGAATAAGAGCAGATCATTGAGCAATTGTTTTACATTTTTGCCCGTCCATCGATACCCACGCTGATAATATGGAATAACGAAGAGTGTATTGCTTATATCACTGACTATCAGTTTGTTTGTTTTGGTTGCCATATATTATATATTATAATTTTCCCATACAATAATCCATCTCTGCTAATTCACACCATCCTGCATCTTCAATCTCTTTTAGGAACAATTTAGCACACATTTCAGCATCATCTCCTGCACGGTGGTGTTTACCTTCGGGTATATCAAACTGTTCACAAAGATAACCAAGGGAATTACATCCAAAGTCATAATTATGACGCGCTGCCCGAAGTGTACAATAATAGTCAATGTCTGGAGTTTCAAGATCATAGAACTCCAAAGATTTACGAATACACGAAATGTCGAATGCAGCATTGTGTGCGACAAGTATTGGAGTATCGGCTAGATATTCAAGTATCTCTGACCATACCTCTGGGAACTCTGGAGCATTTTCTGTATCTTCAGGATGAATCCCATGGATTTGTATATTCCAATAGGAATACGCATTATCTTCAGGACGTACCAACCACGATTTGGTTTCTACAACCTTGCCATCTTTAACAACACAGATACCGGCTTCACATATAGAAGCTCGTTTACCTGTAGCTGTCTCAAAGTCTATTGCTATAAAGTCCAATCCTTCCATTTTTAATCTTTGTAATATGATGTCAGGGTTTTAGCAAGGTTACGCATTTGGTCACGGAGTTTCTTTGGCTCTAGAATTTCAACTTGGTCACCTTGTTGCATTATCAATTGCATAAAATCATAAGTCAGCTTCACGTCATATGAGAACGTAGCTGATTCCTCATCGCTTTCAAGTTCCTTTTGGGACTCATGCAACGGCAAAGTCCTGAGATAGTCTGGAGCATTCCAATATGCTCTTAGAACCACGTGTTCTATAGGGTCATCACTTGGTATGATGCCTGTACAACCTTTGTAAAATTTCTTCATGTCGAAGTTTTTCTTCATTGCGAAGGTCTTGTCAAGTATCGAGGCTTCAGAGATTCGATCTAATCCGTAAGCACGTATCTCCTTGCGAGGAGAATAACCTTCTTCTCCCTTATGTTTCTTGTTGAGCCAAACGTAGTATGGGTTATTAGCTATGATATACCAGCGTCGTTTCACAACTTTTAGGCAATACGGTTCTATCTCAAATGTGTTAGCATAATCCTTTCCGAAGCCTTGATGGGTTATCTCTACAACCTTGTTCTCACGTATAGCTTGCATGAATAGGGTTAGCCATGTATTGCCAGAAGGTATTTTCTCAAACTCTACGCGGTCTTTCAGTTTGCTGTCTGCCTGTATCTGATTAAGTGTAGCATAGGAGTCTATCAGCCAACTGCGAAAATTATCACCCTCCAGTTCACGAGGGTTCATTATATGATACTTGTACCCCTTAACATCAGGGTCAAGTTCTATGATGATATTGAATATGTCCTGTATAGCTTTTCGATGATTATGGAATGTGCGTAGGGGAAGGTCGTCGCCATCTCCATAACTGAGTCCGCTCTTTTGCCACTTATCATTGATTTCCTTGTAGGAAAGATGCTTGTAGTGGCGCAACGTATCTACAAGCCATACGTATCGTCCGAATTGATTTGCTGGCATAATTTAAGATTTTATCGTTTGCAAAGATATATAACCTATGAAATAAAACGGCATATCTTTAATTTTATTGTGTAAATCTGCATTTTTATAACTGAAAAGACACAAATTGCTTCTCGTTAGGCACATCTTGTGTGTCTGAATGCCCGTTGGCGGAATTAGATTAGTGCATACTTAATCCTAATGTCAGTTTGTGTTAAAATGGGCAACGTGCTTGCCCAAGTGGGGCAACGTGCTTGCCCATCATGGGCAACGTGCTTGCCCCTGTTGGGCAGATTTGCTGTAAGGCGTCTGCCCAATAAGCTAATGTTGTAACACCCATATTCCTGTTTTCAGGATTCTGCCAACGCATACAATTCCTGTCGTCTGAATTCCTTTCATCTGATAATTCTTTTCATCTGACAATTCTCTTTTTATCAGCAAACCATCCAGACAATAGGCTGACAATTGCCTGGTAGTCAACTGTCTGATTGCCAGAATATTACGACAAAAAACCAGACAATCTGACAGTTTTTCAGAAATTCTCGTTTTACTAAGAATCAGCGATATGGGCAACTTTTGCTCATATCGACCAACTTAAATTAATTCCGCCAACGGGTAAACAAAACCAAAAAAAGATTCCCAAATGGACAAGTGCGTAAACGACTTCTTTGAATATCCCAACCTGTTGCTTGACGACAAATCAAGCGGCGACCTCACCATAGTAACAGCACTTCATCTCGCCTCCGCCATCACAAGGATAAGCGGCAGCGGCATTTATATGGTCGATTACGAAAAAAATAGTGTGTTCTTCATATCGGACAATATCGCAAGATGGTGCGGCATCCCGCCCGAAAAAGCCAACTGCTACGACGAATACGTGAAATGCGTCCCCGACAACGACTACAAGATGCTCATAGAAATCAACGAGGCGGCATTCAAATATCTCCAAAATCTGCCTGACGACGAGATAATCAAATATTCACTTTCCTACAATTTCCACCTAAACAACCTTCTGATGCACCAGTATTTTACGCCCGTGGTGGTGGAAAACGGCGTTATCAAGATAGGACTCTTTGTACTCGCGATACCGTCGGAGCAGGAATCGGGGCGGATAATAATGCGCCGACACGGCAATCCCGACTTTTATGAATACTCCCGCACTAAAAAGATTTGGGAGCACAAAGATGGCGTCGTCCTCACCGACATAGAACAAAAGGTGCTTTGGCTCTCTGCTCAGGGCAACACAGTGGAGCAAATCGGCCAAGAAACCCACAAATCGCCTGACACCGTCAAGACCTACAAAAAACGCCTTTTCAAAAAACTCGGCGTATCGAGCATCAGCGAGGCGTTGATATACGCCATCAACAACAGGCTGCTGTGACAAAAAAAATTCCTCCCGCATCATCTGCGAATAAAAAAAGGCTGCAAACATCCCCCTTGCAGCCTTACTCCTAATCCGATTCATCGTGTTCCATGTATTTAGCGTCTTAATCAACGCCACAAAAATATACAAAAAAATCTGAAAAATTGAAAATAAAATAGACACTTTAGGGTGAATTTTCATAGCTGTCGGCGATAATTTTTTTCTAAATAATGCAAAAAAACATTAACTTTGCGGCATTAATTATTACTAAGCAACCATCAACACAACATGAAAAAAAAGTATTTGCTTCAGACATTGGGAGCGGTGATGATAGCCGGCAGCAGCGTGGCGCAGATCAACACCCAAAATCCGTTCCCAATCCCGGAAGGGGCCAAGGCGGTGTCCGCCAATATCTCCGGCAACGGTCAGCATGCCATTGTCGGCATCGAGAAAGACGGACAGACCCGGTACATCACCTTCACCAAGAGCGGCGGCACATTCGCCAACCCCTCAGAAAACAATCCCCTCAACGACCTCATCGACAAGAAAAGTGTGCGTCCGCTTGAACCCTCGCTCTCCGTGGACGGCTCGCAGATTTACTTTGCAGCCGACAATGGCAGCGGCAACACCGACATCTACGTCATTCGCCGCCAAAACGGCAAGTGGAGCGACATGAAGGCACTCGGCGACAGTATCAACACCGCCGCGCAGGAGCGTTATCCCGCCATCGCCCCCGACGGCAACACCCTGTACTTCTCCCGTATCAAGGAAGCCGCCAAGGGTGTCAGCATACCCGACTCGCGATGCGGCACATTGTATATGAGCACGCACAAGACCGACGGGTCGTGGTCTCTCGCCAAGGACGTGCCGGAGCCTGTGTCGCTCGGATGCGACGCCGCTCCATACGTTGCGCCCGATAGCAAGACCATCTACTTCGCATCCATCCGCAAGGAAGACCGCGAAGACTTCGACATCTACTACACCTACCGCCCCGACGCCAGGACGTGGATGATTCCTATCCCAATCGACACCCTCAACGGTCAGTACCACGACTTGACCCCGGCATACGACTACGACGGCAAGCAGTTTTACTACCTGCACTCCGAAAAAAAGACCGACTATCTCGCCAAGGCTGACATCCCGGCTAATTTTGTGTTCAAGCCGGTGACAAGGTATTTCGGCAAGACTACCGACCGCACCACCAAAAAGCCGCTCGGCACCGACATCAAGGTGAACGACGCTTTCAGCTCGATAACCCTTGCGCAGTTCAATAGCGACGACATCACGGGCGAGTACGACTTTTTCCTCAACGGAGAGACCCCGGTGTTCATCGATTTCAGCCATCCGGGCTACTCCCACAACATCGTGGAGACCACGCCCAACAAGCAGGAAAACAAGCAGGACTACGACTTCTTCGACAATCTCGACTTGCAGCTCAACGTCTTCGACTCCGATATGTTTGATGCGTTGGAGAGCGACATCCACATCAAGTCCAACGGTAAGGACACCACCGTCAAGATAAACCCGATAGCCACCGGACGTTACAAGATGACGCTCCCTATCGGCAACAATTACGCTTTCAATATCACCAAGGATCTCTACACCGATTATGACTTCAACCTCGACCTCTCGCAGGTGGTTCTCTTTGAATCCGTGGAGAAGGACGCCGAACTCATTTCGAGCAAAATCCTGCTCCGTGTGGAAGTGCGCGGTCTCGACCCGGGCGAAACAGCCGACGTAAGCATCGTGGACATCTCCACAATATCCCGCTACACTACGTCCAAGACCACCGGCACCGACGGCAACACAGAGTTTTGGCTCCGCAAGGGCGACCTCTATCAGGTCAATATCGCCAAGAAGGGCTACACCATGTACAATCAGACCACGGCACTCGGCGTCAAGGATTTGGCTGTCGGCAAGGTACAGAATGTTAATGGTCAGCAGATAGATATGTCCAACGTCTCTATCACATCAGACGAGACCATCAACCTCGATGGTAGCGTCACCATCCACGCCGAAATCAAGAAGATGGCCGAGGGTGTAAAGATGGAGCTACAAAACATCAACTTCGAGACCAACAGCTCCACGCTCAACCCCTCGAGCTACGAACAACTCGATATGCTTGTGGACAACCTCAAGATGAACTCCGACATCAAGATAGAGCTTTCGGCTCATACCGACGACGTGGGAGCCGACGCATACAATTTCAAACTCTCAGACCAGAGGGCGGCAGCAGTGGCAGAATACCTCATCGCAAAGGGCATCGCCAAATCCAGGATTATTTCCAAGGGTTATGGCAAGACTCAGCCGCTCGTGCCTAACACCAGCGACGAAAACCGCGCAAAGAACCGCCGCGTGGAACTCAAAGTAATCAGCACCGACAACCAATAAAACATCTAACAACATGAAAAAGATTATCCTACTGCTTACGGCAGTCCTGATATGCGCCACATCGTTTGGACAGCGCAAACTCAAATACAAGGACATCTACGAGAAGATTGGCAAAGAGCCTGCCGAACACTCGCTCTTGAAACTCAACGAGTACCAGTCGATGGTGCCGGAGTTTCCAAACACTTACGTGCAGACGGGCATCATTCAGTGGGCGTGGCTGCAAGAGGCTGATCCTTTCCTCAATTACACCTACGTCCGCCAACTCATCTACAACACCAAACTCTACATCGGCCTTGCCATCAGCAAAATCCAGGCTGACGAAAAGGAGGTCAAGAAAAACAGCACCTACTACGCCAACCTTGGTCTTGGCGACGCCAAGACTGTCACCCAGGAAGCCGTGCTGAATATGCTCAACGAAATCATGGACAAGGTGAAGGAATACGACGAGCATGTCACTGTCATCATCGAAAACTTCAACCAAGCCATCGACAAGTACAACACCTGCACCGAGACTTTCAAGCAGATTGTTAGTCATCAGAGCAATTACAAAAACCTTCTCGTCACCAATTTGCCTCAGCTCCGTCAGGAACTCGACAAGCTCTCACACGACTACGACAGCGTGATGCTCTGCTTCGGCATCTTCAAAAACGAACTTGCCAACTACCCAATCAAGCAGTACAACCAGCAGCTCGACATCAAGCCCATAGACACTTACAGGCTCGAGGGTCTCACGTCGTCCAATTTCATCCAGCCCTCAATCCCGATTTGGGACTATCAGGGATGGGTCAAGGAAGCCAAAGGCCTGCTCGACGGCAATATCAGCGAAATCAAAAACAAATCCGTGAATGACATCAACGCATTGCGCGCCCGCGTGGCTTCGCTCCAAAAGCGACAGGCGGAAACCGACAGCATCCAGACCATCGTGCCGTCCAACAAGCTCGTGAACCTCACCGAAAAATACGACTACGAATCGCTCCTCTCGTCTATAATGAGGTACGAGGCGGCAATTGCAAACCTCCAGATTGCCTCCCTCCGCTCCACCAACAACATCAAAAACCAGGACGCTTTCAAGTCGGATTACAATCAGAAGTCGGCTTATTACTACGACCTCTACCTGATGGATCGCAACTGCCGCAACGCCCTCAACTCTGTGAACACCCGCATCAACGACAAGACGCTCACGCTTCACGACCAGTCTATTACCACGCTCTACGGCGACAAAAACAAGTTTAAAACCTCGTTTAAGTCGGAGCAGGAAAATAATCTCGACAAAATCCTCGCAGACAACCTTGAGCACTTCAAGACCTTCACAGTGGAGCAGTTTGCCCCGGCTGACGTTGCTTTTGCCCACGGCGACAAGACAATCTCCGCCGCTCCCGTTCAGACCTCGTTTGATGAGGCTGTAGCTGGTGATTATACCACCACTTACACCTGCAAAAACAGCTCTGGTGCAAGGTACATTGCTGGTTACCGCAAGACCGGCGACAACGCATCCACAGCTTTCGTAGCCAAGCACGAAGTAGGCGAGGAGCTTACATGGGTCAAGGATGTTCCAATGTTGCCCACAGGCTACAATACCGTTGTGCAGATATTCCCAATCAGGACAGGCGGCTTCCTTGCGTTGGTTGCCAATGTCAACGGTGCAAGCGTCAAGAGCGCAGTCATCAAGATGGACAACGACGGCAAGCAGCTCTCCAAGACCGACCTCACCACTACGCTCTTCCCCACATGTATGACCTACGACGACATCAGCGAGACTGTGGCAGTGGCGGCGAAGGGCAGCGACGGCAACTACAACTCGCAGTCGGACGACGATGCAGTGCTTGAGACAGTGGTCATCGGGCAAAAACAATCGTCCACCAGCCCCACCTTCAAGCTCAAAGGCAAGATAGCCGACGTTGTAAAGGCTGCATCTGGTTACATCCTCGTCTGCAACTACACCAACCTCACCGTTGACGGCAAGACGTACACCTCCAAGTCGGACGTGGCTGCGGTATTCACCAGCGGCTCGCAGATAACAGCCAATGTCTGCGAATCGAAAGACGAAATGAGAGCCATCAAGGCGTTCCGTATCAATGCCGGCACCATCAACGTCACTGGCGCATACGACAACCTCGATTCCAACATCAGCTCATCCGAAAAGCCGGCGTACATCCTCCTCTCAGGCAACGGCAAGCTCATCTACAAAAACTAACTGGAGTTGGAGTGCAGGCGGCTCGCCTGCGAAAACATTAATTTGGAGTGCAGGCGTCCCGCCTGCCTACAAGCGGGCGAGCCGCCCGCACCCCAATCTAAAAAAAGCCCGCAGAACCACTTCTGCGGGCTTTTTTTGCGCCAAAAATTAAAAAAAATCACATTTGGAGCATTATTTGCAATATTTTTTGTAATTTTACAAGCTGAAACCAACATAAATTAAGGAATGAAACGAATAGTTATATTACTGACAATCATAATATTAATGCTGCCGATGTGGGCAGAGGCGCAGATAAAGCGAGAGGGTGAACCATATATGTATCACCATACTCGTACCAACATTGCTGCCAACTCACAGAACTGGGACATCATAAAAGATAAACAGGGAGTTATGTACTTTGCCAATACAGGTGGAATACTCAGTTTCGATGGTTCCAATTGGGGGTTTATGAAGACTGAAACAGGTGCGGCTGTCAAGGCATTGGCTATTGACACAGTAAAAAACGAAATTTATGTTGGCGCAAATGGAGACTTCGGTATGCTCGTCAGCAACAGTGCGGCTGCTTACGAGTACAAAAGCCTCAAATACTTGCTACCGAAAGATGACAATAATGTCCCAAGAATCGACAAGGTCATCGTGGATGCCAAAGAAGGTGTATTATTTATGGGTGGTTCTGCCATATACATCTACAAAGATGATACTATCAGCAGTGTAATAACCCGCAAGAGAGGTGATAACGCTGGATATCAAATGTTTGGCGATGGTGGACGTGTTTTTGTGGCGTCAGCAACCATTGGCATTAAGGAAATCAAAAATGGCAAGCTCGTTGATATCCCATATTTAAAAGACGTAAACGGTAATATTTGTTATCTCAACGTTTCTGGTGGAAGAATTACTGCTCTGAGTTATGAAAATGGCAAAGACGGTTTTTATATCTACGAAAACGATTCGCTAACGCATCCCAACATCAAATTTGGTGATGTTGCTTTGAAGGATATTTATTGTGGACTTGAAACCCATGATGGCAATTATATCTTTGGAACAACTTCAAAAGGTCTTATAGTAACTGACCATGATTTTAATATCATTAAGAGAGTAAACATCAGTGAACGCATCAACGCTCTCTATGAAGACGACAGCCATCTCATTTGGGCTGCCACCTACAACGGCATCTCCATTGTGGACATTTATTCGCCTTTCTCATGGTTTTCCAATGATGTGACAGGTATCGACGGTTCTATAAGGTCGATGATTCAAGTCGGCAACGAACTTTATATTGGTGCCGACGCTGTATATCATATCAATATCGATTCGCTCTATAATCCAAAATTCAGAGAAATAGTCCACAGACGACAGTCTATATGGAAACTTGACACTATTAATGGTACTATCATTGGTGGTGGCGAGCGAGGCGGATTGTTCTATATTGACTCCACCAACGTCATTCATAATATTGACGAAAAAGACAAAAATATCCGCAGTTTTGTAGTTCCGCGAGACAGTCCTAATGTCCTCATCGGTAGCAGCACTATGGGTCTGTCTGTTTACGACTACAAAGATGGACATTGGGAATACCGCAACAATGGTGCAAAGGGATTCCTTGGGTATGTACGTCACCTTGCAGAGGATTCTGATGGTACAATAGTTGGTTCCGACAGAACTATGGGCGTGTTCAGATTCCATTTCGCTGACAATTATGATACCCTGACGTTCAAAAAGTACACTACGAAGGACGGCCTTCCGTCTGAGGTAAACAACTACCTGTTCAATACTGGCAACGGACTTACGATGGGTACGTTGGATGGCTTCTATAAGTACGACAGCGATTCCGACAAGTACGTAGAGGACACTAAGTACAATATCGCATTTGGCGGCAAAAACGAATTTGACCTTATGTACAACGACCAGCTTGGCAACCTTTGGGTGAAGCACGTAGTACACAACAAACGCGACAAAAACATAATGTATTGGTATCTTGAACGTTACACAATGCTTGGCGACACTATTGCAAAGAAACAATACGATATTTTCCGTCCGTACATGAGTCATATAAATTCGTTTGGATATATTGGCAATGGCTGTTACATTATCGGAGACAACAACGGTTTTGTGCATTATGATACTCGTATCGACAAGGACTTCCATCGCCCATACAACGCATTGATTCGCCGAATCGAAAATATTTACAATGATTCGCTCTTCTACGGCGGCAATGAAATTGATGACAACAAGATAGTGCTCCCATACGAGCAGCGCAACATCAGGGTAATTTTCTCAGCCACTACATACGAATATCCTGAGGAAATCAAGTTTAAGTCGTTTCTCGAAAACAACGATGATGAATGGTCAGACTTCCGTAGCGAGAATTATAAGGAATACCCTAATCTCCGCCCGGGCAAATACATACTGCATGTAAAGGCCATCAATTGTTACGATGTAGAAAGTGAAGAGGCTACGATAACGTTCCAGATTCTTGCGCCGTGGTATCTCACTAAAATTGCGATTGTATTGTATATTATTCTATTTGCTCTTCTTATCTGGGCTTTCGTAAAGGCATACACCAAAAAACTCATCCGCGACAATCAGAAACTCGAAAAAATCGTGGAGGAGCGCACCGCCGAAATCCGCAAGCAGAGCCAACTCATCTTGGAGAAAAACGAGGAAATCACCGCCAAAAACAAGGAAATCACCGACTCCATCCGTTATGCGCAGCGCATACAGACAGCAATGCTGCCGATGGAAGAAAGAATCAAGGCGGTATTGCCGAATCATTTTATCCTATTCCGCCCCAAGGACATCGTCAGCGGCGATTATTACTGGTTTGCCGAGACGGAAAACAGCGTTGTAATCACTGCCGCCGACTGTACGGGACACGGTGTGCCGGGCGCGTTCATGAGTATGATTGGTTCGCAGATACTTACGGAAATCGTGGCAGATGGCATCACCTCGCCCGAAAAAATCCTCACCAACCAGAACCGACGCATCCGCAAGGCTCTCAAGCAGGAGACCACCGCCAACCAGGACGGCATGGACATGGCTCTCTGTACCATCGACAAGAAGACCCACCTCGTGGAATATTCCGGCGCAAAGAATCAGCTCGTTGTCATCCAAAACGACGAACTCACCGAATACAAGGCAGACAAGCAGAGCATCGGCGGTCAGCAGCTTTATGGCGACGATTTCCAGTACAAGAAGGTCGCCATCCAGCCCGACGGCAATACGTGGTTCTATATGTTTTCCGACGGATACAAGGATCAGTTTGGCGGCGCCAACAATACCAAGTTCCTCATCAAGAACCTCCGTGCGCTCTTCATGCAGATACACAACGAGCCGCCCGCCAAGCAGCGCGAAATCCTCAACGACACCATCGAAAAATGGATTAAGGATGGCAACACCGAGCAGACCGACGACATCATCATCATCGGCTTCAAGCTGTAGGATGCAATTGATAGAAACTGAAATTTTCTAATCGATACCCAACTATGAACAAGAAACTTGACGAACCCCAGGAATTTGCCAACGACTTGATAGACTTTGTGTCGTTCAGTCCGAGCAAGTACCACGTGGTCAGAAACATAAAGGCGGCACTCCTTCGCAAAGGTTTCAAGGAGTTGCCCCTTGCCGAGCCGTGGCAGATAGAGAAGGAGGGCAAATATTTTGTTGCCCAAAACGATACGACGCTCGCCGCGTTCATTGTCGGCATGGGTCAGCCCGAAAAAGACGGCTTCCGCATCATCGCCGCCCATACCGACGCGCCCACCATCAAGGTGAAGCCGTCGCCCGAGATTGTAGTCAACAATTCGTATATAAAGCTCAATACCGAAGTCTATGGCGGCGCAATACTCAACACATGGTTTGACCGTCCGCTGAGCATCGCCGGTCGCGTGGTATTGAAATCCAAGACGCCCTTCAAGCCCGAAGTGCGTCAGCTCATCATCAAGCGTCCGTTGTTGCAGATTCCCAATTTGGCGATTCACTTCAACCGCAAGGTCAACGACGGAGTGCCAATTAATCCTCAGAAGGAACTTACTCCGCTGCTTGCTTGCATCAAGTCGCCGCTCGAAAATCAAAACTACCTTGTGGAAATCATCGCCCAGGAGCTCAATGTGTCGCCCGATGCAATCCTCGATTTTGACCTCGCGCTCTACGATACAGAAAAGGGGTGCCTTATAGGTGCCAACAACGAGTTTATATCGTGCGCCCGTCTCGACAACCTCTCGATGATTCACGCTGGAATGGAAGGCCTCTTCACAAGCCCAAACATCAACGCTACGCAGATGATGGTATGTTTTGACAACGAGGAAGTTGGCAGCCGCACACGTCAAGGCGCGGCGTCACCGTTCTTGAAAAACGTGCTTGAGCGCATCATCTACAAGCTCAATGGCGACAAGGAGGAATACATGAGGTCGATATACAATTCGTTCATGATTTCAGCCGACCCTGCGCACGGCTTGCATCCCAACTATGCCGAGATGAGTTGCCCCACCAACCATCCCATCATCAACAAGGGCCCTGTAATCAAGTACAACGCCGACCAGAAATACACCACCGACGCCGAGAGCGGGGCTGTTTTCGCACAGTTGGCGGAGATAGCTGGCTCGCCTGTGCAGCGTTTTACCAATAGGAGCGACCTCGCTGGCGGTTCTACGCTCGGCAGTATTTCCACAACGCAGGTAGATTTCAAATGTGTTGACGTAGGTACGCCAATCCTCGCAATGCACTCTATTAGAGAACTTTGCGGTGTATACGACCATTTCAATATCAAGAACATTTTCAAGACGTTTTACACGATTTGAAAAAAAATTGAAAAAAAATTTGCGTATAATCAAAAATATCAGTAAATTGCGCTGATTAAAACATACCAAAAACTATATTATGGAAATCAAAAACAACAGGCTCATAGGTGGCAGCGGCGACAAGGTGAACGCCTTTGTGGAGGCTCACGCCTACGACAAGAAGAAAGTCATCACGCCAGATGCCATAATAATACACTACACTGCCGGAGCAAGCGGTGCGGCTACAGTAAATCTGTTTAAGGCGTCCTCTGCCACAACCTCTGCGCACTTTGTGGTGAGCGAAGACGGTTCGATAACCCAGATGGTGGATCTCAACCGCAGGGCGTACCACGCAGGTACGTCGAGTTATGGTGGAAGGTCGGGCTACAACAGCCTTTCCATCGGCATCGAGATTAGCAACCCCGGTTATCTCCAGAAAATCGACGGTCAGTACTACACATGGTGGGAGGCTAAGAAGGAGAAGAAGACCCCTACGCCCATCAGCAAGGTGTTCACCGGCAAGCATCGCAACGCCGTCACTACGATGACCTATTGGTACAAATACACCGACGAGCAGATTGCGGCTGTCAAGGCTCTCTGCAAGGCAATTTGCAAGGCATACAATATCATCGAAATCCTTGGACACGAGGAGATTGCCCCCGGACGTAAGTGCGACCCGGGTCCAGCTTTCCCGCTCGACGCATTGAGGGACGAGATTTTTGCCCAGAATTCCACCGTCAATATCAACGACCTCTTCCAGAACGCCGTAAGCAAATCGGCTGCGTCATCGCTTGTAGTTGGCAAGGCAAAGGTGAAACTCAATTTCCGCCAAGGCCCGTCATCTACTGCGCCGCTCAAATCAAGTCCGATGGCGGCTGGTACGTACATCTACATCATCGGTCAGGATTCCACCAAGGAGTGGTACAACATTCTCCACGAAATCACTGGCTGGATTGACAAGGAATTTATCATCCAGGACAATACCGACAGCGAATACGACGGCGAGCTCACCACCGACAGCGCAATGCTCTACAGCGACTGCAAAAAATCGCGCCGTCTTGTAAGCGACCTCAAATCTGGCACCAAGTTCAATATCATTGAGCAGCAGGAAAATATGTTCCGCATCAAGGCTGTTGTTGAGGGCTGGGCTTGCGCCAAGTACATCACCAAAGAAGCATAACGAAACATTCAAGAAAAATGTCTGGCATTTTATTTATAAGATGCCAGATATTTTTTTGTAAAATACAATGGCACCTCCGGAATTAATACTCAAGACGTCCTGGAAAGCGGTGTTGGTAGCGCAGGAACGCTCGTTGCTGTCAATACTGAAACCGTTGGCTGGTTTGGGACTTGCTGTTGGATTGATGTTGTTTGCATATTTTGTGATTTTTAAAAGGATGGAATGGGACGAAAGTGCCTTTTTTTCGTTATTTCCCTTGGTTTTCTTCTTAATTTTATTTATTATTACTGTATTATTTTATTTGTTGTTAGACATAATCATAATACCAATATGCTTGTTTAGAAAAAAAGGATATTCTTTCAAGTGGGACGAAGATCGATGCATTTTTAAAAAGAATGGCAAAGTTATGATTGACGTCCCGATAGATGACATCACCTTCCGTTTTGTTAATACGCCAATCAGTGGATTGGGTGGCAATGAATTGGGTACAGAATTGATAATGACATATATGATTGACAATCAAAAACGTACAACACAAATCAGTTTAAGAAGTATTCCCGACGACGAGATTGCTGGACTTCATTTATTTGTACTATATAAAACGGTAAGAACTCAGCATTGATGAATCATCCCCCGCATGCTATGCTGTCCATGCATACGTCGTGCGCCTCGCTCGGTACAGTGTCAAGATATTGAAATTGGAAACATACGCCGATTTTATGTGCCTGTGTTAGCCTTGGCAAAAGCCTGTCGTAATATCCCTTGCCGCGACCCTTGCGCTGGTGGGAGGCGGAAAACTTTGTGCCGGGGGTCAGACAGATGGTCTTACGTCTGTCATAGCAATACTTTTTATCGAGAGTAGACGGCTCTAAGACTCCGAGGCTTCCG
>JAEEGK010017625.1_pt1 | contig 15544 bp, 4 predicted proteins | sample 8958771 | NCBI WGS metagenome assembly JAEEGK01 (sample SAMN16246547, study PRJNA631951) | gut metagenome | biome: gut microbiome; feature: rumen; material: SC-attached | host: Bos | place: Iran: Karaj | collected 2018-10
TGCCCCGTGGGATCACTTTGTGGGCTATGTCCATATCGTAGACGACAACGATCCCAGCAACGACACCACGACCACCATCAGCCGACAGTTTGTCGACATCGAGGTCCTTGGCCTCATCGTTGAAGAGAACGCCGCACCCGATTGCCGAGTCTTCATCCAGCTGCGCAACATCGGCAACCTTACCCTCACGGGCAAGACGTTGTCACTACGTGCCACTATCAATGGCAACGACCTTTCCGACAATATCATCCGCACCCTTGAGCCAGGACGCATCGTGACCATCGAGTTCAGCCGCCGCATCCCCAAGGACCACATGCGCCACTATGAGGGTTCGGGCCGCCTGCAGAACCTTATGGCCGATGTCAACCAGGACAACAACCAGACCACCGTGGTTACTGTCGTCAACTACTACGAGGGCATGCCCACCGTCAATGCAGGCCAGCTGGTACTCGACCAGAACTACCCCAACCCCTTCTCTGGTCTCACCACCGTGCCCTTCTCGCTGCCCAAGGCTGGCAATGTGCGATTCTTCGTCATGGATGCCATGGGTAAGATTGTCAACAGCTTTGAACGCTTCTTCCCCGAGGGCGACAATGTTGTGACTCTCGATATGGAGGCCTACTCCTCGGGTGTCTATTACTACGGCATCGAGGTCGACGGACAGCGTCAGATGCGCAAGATGATTCTCCGCTGATGCTTGAGTGCTTCGAACACTTTATCGACGAGCAACACCTGTTCATAAAAGAGCAACAGGTGTTGCTCGCCGTTAGTGGCGGTCGCGACTCCGTATGTATGGCGCACCTTATGCATGCTGCGGGCTACAGGTTCGCCATAGCCCACTGCAACTTCCACCTCCGTCCTGGCGACTGCGACCGCGACGAACGGTTCGTATCAGATCTCGCCGCACGGCTTGCGGTGCCTTTCCATATCGCCGACTTCGACACCCGTGCCGAAGCTGCCGCCACTGGCGAGAGCATCGAGGAAGCGGCGCGTCGTCTGCGATATGCTTTCTTCGCCGAAGTGTGCTCCCAGTATGGCTACCCCTGTGTGGCTACGGCCCACCACGCCGACGACTCGGTCGAGACCTTCTTCCTCAATCTCTTCCGTGGCACGGGCATCGAAGGCCTTCACGGCATCCGCCCGCAGTCGTCGCTCTATGGCATGAGTATCGTAAGGCCGTTGCTTTGCTTGTCGCGCGACGATATCAACCGCTACGTCGAAGCCAATGGCCTCACCTATGTCGAGGACAGCACCAACGCCGAGCTCGAAGCCCGCCGCAACCGCATACGCCACCAGCTCATGCCCCTGCTGCGCGAGCTCTACCCCTCGGTCGACGTCACCATGCAGGCCAACATAGCCCGCCTGTCCGATGCCGGCGAGGTCTACCACGCTTATGTCGACGACCTTCGCGCGCGCGTAATACATAAATATGTGTCCAAGTTGCCCACGCTACCTGTGGATATCCAGGCCATCTCCCTCTCGGATATAAAGGCCCTCACCCCCCGGCGCACCTTGCTCTTCGAGCTGCTGCGTCCCTATGGCTTCAATGCCGCCACCGTCGACGACATCCTCGCCGCCCGTGGCACAGGCCGCCTCTACTATTCCCCGACCCACGTCGCCGAACTCCACCGCGGCCACCTCCTCATAGCAGAGCAAACCAGCTCCTCCCCTATGATAGGGGAGGGGGACCCGAGGAACGAGGGAGGAGGAGTATGTAGAGCCTGGCGCCCCGGCGACCGTTTCCGTCCCAAGGGTATGCGGGGCACCCGTCTTGTCAGCGATTTCCTGAAAGACCTTCACCTTTCGCGCATCGAGCGCCAGTATGTAATGGTGAGTGTCGATGCCGAAGGCGTCATACGTTCCGTCATTGGCCTCCGTGACGCCGAGTAGCGGCTATCAGCCTGTCGGCGCGGTCGGCAGGCGTGCGGTAGTACACATATACCGTGTAGTGGTTCGGCGTCTCGCGGTGGTCGCCCTCCAGCCGTGCCGTCGCCGAATTAACTCCTAACTTATAACTCCTAACTAGTAACTGGTAGGAGTAATATCCCTGCTTCAGCAGCAGCCGCTTGGTATAGGCGCGGCGCGAGGCCGAGTATTCCATAAGCGAAGTCGAGTCAGTCCGCCAGTCGGTCAGCGCCCCCACCACATACACGTTGCCGTCGAGCATCGGCTGCTCCATTGGCAGGCAGAAGTTCACCCACACATAGTCGGCCTCCACCCTCGGGTTGTTACGGTCCCAGATGTTCACCTGCATGCCGCCGTTGAGGGTTTTCTCGCTCAGGAAGTGCTTGCGCGAGCGGTCCTCGTCGGGTCGCAGTATCACGAACTGCTCGCCGCCGAGGTCTTCAATCTTCATCACATTGTACATCGGGCTGCGCAGGTTGCTGCAGTCGAAGTAGCGGAAAGTGTTGCCGCCATAGAACACGTTGGCCTGGCGGCTGCGGTAGGCCATACGGTCGCCGTCGTAGCCGCTGAACTCCAGCCACCGCTGGTTGTCCTGTCGCCCGTTCTGCTGCACCATGACGCTGATATATTCGGGCCGCAATATAAAACTCCTAACTCCCAACTCCGAACTGCTAACTGTAATGTCCACTTCCTGCCGCCGTTCTATGTCCACACCGTCGTAGGGCTTGCCGAGCTCCACGCCCACCTTTGCCGTCGCCTCGCTTACGCAGAAGCGCCGTGTCAGCAGCACCTCGTCGGTGGCGTCGTCCTTCACCGTCAGCACATAGTTGCCCGAGTGCGTGAACTCGGCATACTGGTCGGGCACCGCGGTGCGGTAGTGCACATAGTCCGTCAGCGTGGTGAAAGAGAAGTCGTAGTCGTCCACCGTGCCGCTCTCGAAGCCCGTCATAAACTCCTGCGGCTCCAGGTCGTCGCGCTGCCAGTGGCGGTCGCAGTGTGCTATGCTCCAGCTTGTGTGCAGAGGCTCGGCGCCGAGTATGTCGAACTCCAGCGTCATCCTGGCCCTCTCGCCCAGCGTCAGCACAGGCGTCAGCAGCTCGGCCTGCACCTCGCGGCTCTCGCCGCCGCGATACAGCTGCACAGTCTTCACATCGCCCCTCCACGCCGAGTCCACAGCCCTCTGCGCCGCCGCAGTACCTACCGCCAGCAAAACAATTATTATCGCCGCAATGCGTTTCATGCCGTAAGAAACTATTTCTCTAAATAACGCGGAAAGCGACGGTTTATTGTTTGTTGGGCGGGTCGGCATTCCCGTTGCCCGCAGGCTTTGCAGTAGAGCCATCCAGCTCCTCCCCTACGTTAGGGGAGGGGGACCGCCGCTCTGCGGTGGTGGAGGAGTATGCTGTATCCCCCATAAATTCCTCATTCCTCATTCCACATTCCTCACTCTCAACGTATACCGCCTCGCTCCAGCGTCCGTCGGGGCTCTCCGCCAGCAGCCACACCTGCAGCTCCTCGCGGGCCATGCTGTCGGGCAGGGCGATGGAGATATGGCGGTCGCGGCGGAAGGCAGGATGCGACATGAAGCTGTAGTGCAGCCCGGGGGCGTACACCACCGCGAACACCTGGTCGTGACTGTATCCACGGCCCTTCTCAAAACTTATTTCCAACACGTTACCCTCAGTCAAGGTCATCGTCGGCGACTCAACCGACGGCACGTCGCCAAGGCTAAGCCGCAGGTTCCGCCAGTCAACATCGAAGGTGCCTATTGTGCTGGTCTTCAAGTCATACTCCTCCCCCCTCGCTCTGCTCGGGTCCCCCTCCCCTGTCTCAGGGGAGGAGCTGGATTGTTCCCGTCGCGACTGAAGCAAACTTGGCTCCTCCCCTAAGCTAGGGGAGGGGGACCGCCGCTCTGCGGTGGTGGAGGAGTATGGCGACATACTGAAAGCGTGTTGGTTGACGTGCACGAAGAGGTTATACGACGTCATGCCCATCTCGCGCGAGGGCTCCCGCATCGTACGCACCAAAGTGTCGCCGAGGTCGGCGGCCAGCCGCACCTCGCGCTTGAACATCTCGCGCTGCGCCACCTGCTCGGGCGTCCGTGGGTTGGCCACCACGCCGGGCTTCGAGCGTACACACCACTTCCCGTTCCACATGTAACCTATTGCAGGTCCGAGAGTTCCCTGGAACCCTCCCAGATATCCTACTGTCTGCTTCGCCATAACTAGGGGTTATTTACTTGTTAAACACTACTCATAACGTTGTTATCGGTATATTATTGCCTACTCGAGTAAATTTTGATAAGGCGATGATAAAGCGATGAGTAGGCGTTGAGTAGGAGATGGTCCGTACAGAAGGCTGATTTACAAGGGACTTCTGGTATGGAAAATAACGGCGAATTTCACGAATTAAACGAATTTTTTCGCTTCAGAATTGCTGGCGAATTACTCGAATTGGTCGGCCTGCGGCCTCAAAATTATAAGAAAATTGGGAAGAAAAAATATAACAAAAATAAGCAGGGGCGACAGACGGTGTTTGTCTGTCGCCCCTGCGAGGTGGATTTAAAAGTGCCTATTTCTTGGTTTTCACCGTGACATGGTTCGAGGGCGTCGAGTGGCGACCGCGACCGAGCTGCAACTGGATGTAGTAGGTGCACTTGCTGTTGGCGGGAGCCTTGGTATCGACGTAGCTGGCGTCCTTGCGCGAGGAGGTGCCGATGTCGGTGAAGCCACCGTCGCCGTCCTTGCGGTAGACAACGCCGTAGTAGTCCTTGCGAGGCTGATCCGAGAGTTTCCATGTGAGGGTGGTCTTACCCTTCTTGTACTTGGCCTTGAGTTTTATGTCCATCTTTACCGTCGGGTCGGGGTCGACCTGTGCCACGGCGAAGCCCGACATGCCGCTGCTGTTGGTGGCCGAGTCGATGGCCTCGATGCAATAGGACCAAGGATGGATGGAGGCTTCGGGACGGTCGCCGAAATGGATGATGCCTTTATTATCCACCTTGTCGGGGGTAATGACAGCGATGCATTCCCAGTTGGCGGCGGGACGCGGCTTGCGGTAGACATAGTATTTGGCCACATCCTCGCTGACCGAGGCGCGCCAGGTGATGGTGAGGGTGTCGTTGTCCTGGGTCACGCCGTCGAGCACGCAGACACCAGGGGGCAGCAGGTCGGGCAGCAGCACACGCAGGGTGTCGGAGGGCTTGGAGTAGTTGTGGTTGTTGTCGACGGCTATGACATAGTAGAATACGTCGCGGGCGAGGAGGTTGATGTCGACGGAGTCGAAGTAGAAGGTGTCTTGGATATAACCGGGAGTGAGCTCGATGAACTCGTGGTCGCGCTGGTTGGCGAAGTATACCTTGTAGGCCAGCAGGTCGGCGTCGGTGTTACGGTTCCACCAAATGAGGACCAAACCCGTGGAGTCGTCCGAAATGGCCATCAGACCCTTGGGGATGGCGGGCGGGGTGATGTCCTCGATATTGTTGTTCATGGAGGGCGAGAAGTTGACGTTGCCAGCAGTGTCGGCCACGAAGACGCGGTAGAAGCCGCGGCCGCGCTCGTAGGCCACCGAGTCAGTGTAGGAGGTGGCGTCGCGCGGCAGCAGGCCGGAGACGTTCTTCCAAGGGCCTTCGAGGTTGGTGGAGAACATGACCATATAGCCTTTAAGGTCGTCCTCTATCTCGGGCTTGAGCCACTGTATCTTGCAGATGCGGTTGTCGATGGGGATGATTTCGCCGACAGAGGTCGGTGCCGGCGGGGTGAAGTCGACGAGCTTGAAGGGTGCAGCCTCGCGGGGGTCTACAATGTCGCCGAAGGCGTCAAAGGCGCGCACGCGGTAGGTGTAGGTGCGTGTGAGGTCGAGCGAGTCGAAGTAGAGCACCTCGTGCTCCATCCACTCGGCGATGCTGTCGCCGTAGATGGCACGGGTGGCCGAGTCGGGCAGCATGGGCCAAATGGGTGCGTTGGGGTTGAGGGTGACCCAGTTGGAGTCCTTGTCGTCCTTGCGGTCGAGCCAGTAGCCCGAAAGGCGGTTCTTCTCCCAACGCACCGCGGCACGGATAGCGTCGATCTGGGTGACCTCTACCTCGGGCATCATCTCGTCCTCGCCGCGCTGGTATGGCTTGTTGAGAACAAGCACTGCGGGGTCTTCGAGTTCTGCCAGCTGGGGCGGTATCATGGCCTGGACGATGTATTCGTAGTATTCGCCGGGCTGTACGTCGCGGTCGACGAAGCGCAGGGCTATGGCCTCGGCCACGCGGGGGCTGCACTCGGCGGCGAGCATGGCCATAAAGTGACGCTGGGTCTGCTCCTGGTACTGCTTGGCGGCCAGGGTCATGAAGTCAGCGTTAGCTTTCTGCTCCTGCTCGTTGACGTTGTACTGGAACTGGCCGTAAAGAGCCTGAGCCGCGACGCCGGCGTAGAAGTCGGTGGAGTCGAAGCGTTGCATCATCTCCTCGAGGGTCAGCGGCATGAGGGGCTTGCCGCCATTGAGGGTTTTGTAGGGGATGGTGTCGCCGTACTTGTTGACAGAGAAGTCGGACTCCTTGTCATAGGCTGAGGAGCGATAGATCATCCAGCCGTAGTCTTTGGCGGTAATCCAGAGACCGGCGTCCTCGGTGGCCCAGCGCAGCACGATGCTGTCGCCATAGGCACGGACTAGGAGGCGCATAACCTTGGGCTGAGATACGAGGCTGTCGGCGATGCCAAGGGTGTCAACGACAGTAGTGTCGGGCTGGGGTTGAGTCAATGATGGAGCCGGAGGGTTATTAAAGGGCTCGTCTTTGTCGCCAACGACCTGTGCCTGTGCCACGCTGCCGACAAACAGTATGGCAAGCACTAAAAAGAATCTATGCATTGTTTTCATCTGAGTTGAATGCGTTAATGTGTTAGTGGCGTTGCTGGTTTTGATTATTCCCACTGTCCGCTCTGACGATCTCTGGCGGAGCTTTCCTCGTTCTTGGTGTTGATGGCACGGAAGGTGATGCCAGAGTTGTCTTTTAGACGCTGGACGGACTTGGTGGTGATGGAATAATGGTATGTATCATCAGTCTGCTTGTAGGTGTTGGCCATAACATCGTATTTGCCGTCTTTGTTGTGTTGGCGCACGGCGTCGGCAATCTTGCCGAAGATGTAATAGTCGGACGACGAAGAGCCGCCATGAAGATAATAGTAGGTGATTGGTATATAGCGGATGCTATAGTTGACAGTGTTGAAACCACCGCCGTAGCCCAAGCTCGACACATTGACCAATGCTTGGTTCGAGGCGGTGAATGTGCCACCACCGGTAGTCTCACCGTTGAACCACAGTGATGTGCGCCAACGGCTGAACTTCTTGGAGTCGCTATATTCGTTGGTGAAGAGTTCCTTGTAGAGGGTGCCCTTATCGTCAGCCACCATGTAGGGTACCTGGTCCCAATGGAGGATGTAGGTCATCCAGTAGGTGGCCTTCACGCCATCCTTGTCAGTGAGACTGCTATAGGGGATAGCGAGATACTTCATATTGTCGTACTTGGTGTTGCGGCGCTTGAGCTGGCCTGCCCAATAGATGCCGCGCCAGTGCCACATCCACCATGTGAAGAGTGTAGAACGAGTGACGGTGTAGGGGAAGTTGTTGGTGGTAAACTTGTTGCTACGGTAGGTGTACTTGATGAGATGCTTGTACTGGTCACGCTTATAGCTCCAACCGCGGCTATGTACGTAGAGCGCGTAGTCAAAGAGATCTTGGTAGAAGTCGTGGTAGCGCTTGATGTCGGTGTATATGGCGGGGATGGCCTCATCGATATTGGTGTAAGAGTTGCAGTAAGAGTACTCGGGACGGGTAAAGGTGTTGCCGCCGATGGTCTTGCTTGCAGACTGACCGATAGAGGTGGAGTCGTAGCGCCACTTGGGCTGGGCCACAGTCATCTTGATGATGTTGGGTGCGAGGACTTTGCCGCTGTTGAGACGCGGGAAGGAGGAGCGGTTGGTGCCATTGATGGTTGTGTAGTATCCGTTGGTCTTGCTTATGGTGTTCATGACCGAACCGATATTGGTAAAGTCGGCATCGCCAGATTTGACAAAACCATTGGTAAAGACCTGGCTGTACATAGCACTCTGTTCCGATGAGCTGCCCATATGCTCATCTGTCCAACCTTTGGGGTAGGAGCTGAGCTTGAACTTGTTGTCGAGATGCGAGGGACGCATTGACGGTGACCAGGTGTTCTTTACGGCGTTATCCATGTCGATGAGACGTGTGGCATAGGTGTTGTAGAGCGCAAACTCCTGATAGTTGAACTTGATGCGATTCCAATCGAGGACAGCATAGATGATGGGCGGCAGGGTGATGCCAGCGTGGTATGCCTTTATGTCTGTGGGAGTATAGGTAGCGAAGAGGTATGCATACTTGGCGATATTCTTATCATCGTAGTCGCTATTATTTACATTATGCTTGGCACTGATGGAGGTTGTTTGGTTCTCTATACTCGAGCCGCCGAAGAGCCAATTGAATCTTTGCTTGCCGAGAATCTCGCTGTAAGTGGTACTACCGGAATAGAGACGGAAATAGAGGGTGTAGATGGGACTGCCGGTCTGGAGGCAGATGGCATAGTCGTTCTTGAGCATCTTGCGAGCAAAGGCGATGTTGGTGTCACTCACCTTTTGGCCATAGAAGTCCTGTTCCTCCCGAGATTTCAACAGTTGCTGATACTCCACATTCTGAGAGAGGTCTTCACCACTGTAGTGAGCCGATCTCTTCAGTTGCATCAAACGTTGGCCAGCCGAGGAACGCTTGGTAACCTCGGTCTTTTGCTGCATGGAGTTGGTGGCCTGGTTGGCCTGGGCCTGCAGTTGCTTGAGGGTGGCTTGGTAGGCGTCCTTCTTGATAAGCATGATGCGAACGGCCATGTCGTAGTCTTGATATTTACTGGTGAAGGTACTTGGGAAGACAACCTCGATGCAGGGTGCCGAGCTGCCGAGGTAGCCGTTGGGATAGTAATGGTAGTCGCAGGCTAGGGCGTCGTTGTTGGCGCCGATGCCACGGAGCACGAGGAAGGCCTTTATCTCCTGATTGTCGCTGCCGTTCTGGTTCAGGAAATCTTTGCCCTGGAAAAGATAGATGAGGGCACGCTTACGGCCGCCGATGGAGACGAACTCGTCGATGGGGAACATCGGGTCGCCGTTGTAGGGCCAGGTGAAGACCACAGCGTCGTCGAGGTTGTTGGGCAGCTTGCTGGTGCGGAGGTAGAAGGTGGTGTCCTGCGTCCAAGTATCGTGTATGGTGACATCGCGGTCGGTGAAGACGGGGTCGCGCCATCTGTATTCATTCGGATATTTGTAATAGCTTGTGTTCTGGCGAGAATAGTTGTTCTCGTATAGGGTGTAGTAGTAGTCGGTCTGGCGCTGCTCATCGCTAAGGTTGATTTCATCCTTCTTCTTGTTGGAGTTGGTGTATGTGGGACGCCACTCGAAAGCGCGGCCCTTCAAGGTCACAACAATATCCGAGTATTCGGGCAGACCACCTTTGGTCCACTGGAAGTACTGCATATTGGTCTCCATGTTGTTGGCGGAAAACTTCAATACCATAGTCTTTTCTTGACTGCTGAGACCAGCACTACCATTTGCCATTCGTTTGGTATAGTTGGCACTGCACTCATTCTTGCAGAGGACAAACTGGAACTTGCGGGTTGTGGTGCCATTGCCATATTTCTGGTCGGCGCAAAGGTAAATGGGTTCGTTCCATGGCAGGTTGGAGACGATGGTGCCAGTGGTGTAGGCCGACTGTACATTATCGTCCTTACGCGAATCGTACTTGGTGTTAAAGGCCGGAGTAACGTTCTGGAAGAGCTTGACATTGGCCAAGGGGTCGCTGTTGCCGGGGACACAAACGTGACCCAGCGAGAAGTCGACGCTGGTGTTGATCTTGATAAGGCCGCCGAGGCACGAGGCCTTGAAGGCCAAGAGGCCGTAGGCCCATGTCGGCTTGGGACCACCGCCCTGCAGCAGGGCAGCCACCGAGGCTGAGGCAAGGCTGAGGTGGCCTTTCCAGAAGCCGAGGTTGAGGCTCAGGCCGACCTCGCCCTTCATCATGGCGTAGGCCTGACCCATGGCGTAGAAGCCGTTCTTGCCGATTTCGCTGTAGCCCGGGCATCCGGCACCGTTGGTGGCCAAGAGCGCAAGGTCGAAGCCCAGGGTGGCGGAAGCCTTAACATAGAGGAACATGTCGAAATTGATTTCGGCATGGAAGGAACCGCCGAAGGCGAAACCGCCGGCAGCGGGAAGGGTGGGCAGACTACGCTTGGCCTGATAGGTGGCATACTTGCTGCCGAGGGCCGACTGGACATCCTCGGGAACCTCGGGCAGCTGGAAGCCGCCGGGGAAATAGTTGCCAGTCATGACATAGAGCGTCCATTCGGTAGAGGCCGAACAGACCACGAGATCCATCGAGGAGGAGAAGATTACACGGTCGTCGTGGTTGGGACGGCCCACGGCAAAGAACCATTCGGTCTGCTTGCCGCTCTCCGGACCGACCTGACCGTCGGGATAGTGCTTGACGTAGAAGTCGATAGGTATCTGCAGCTTGGCAGAGCCACCAACCTCGCCGTTCTTAAGCTTATTCAGTTTGTCATCCTCGTTGGCATAGTCCTTCGAGTCTTGAACCTTCTTGTCGAGCCACGAAGAACTCATGCCGCCGCTCTTGCCGTCCTTGGCGGCTTCGGTCGACGAGGTGGGATAAGTGTAGGCCTTGGCGATATTCTCACCAATGGCAGAGCCCTTGATGAGCGAAGCGAGGTTGACTTCGGCAGTGACACGAGCGGCAAAGTTGAGTTTCCAGTCGCCGGCGACATCACCCTTGCTGTAGTCAATAAAGGCACCGACCGTAAGTGCGGCATTCGAGGCTTCCTTGTTGTCCTTGTCGTAGGAAGCGAGCATCTTGGCATCGACCTGCATACTGATGCCGGCGAAGTGGCCGTTGGCGATACGCAGACCAAGAATACCGTTGGCACTGAGTGTGGATTCAGCGCCAGTAAGAATAATGCTCACGCCCGCGCGCGCAATCCATGCGTCATATTTCGGGGTGTAGTTGCTGCCGTCGTTGGAGACCATATTGTCGCAGAGACTATTGCCAGCCATGAGGTCTTTACTGGTCATATTGGCGAGGTTGTTCTTGGGCTCCATATTGTAGGCAAACGCACCGCCGAAACCATTGATGGCAAGCGGTCCGAAGGGAAGGCCGGCACCCGAGATGGTGGCGGCACCCTCGAAGTACCACCAGTCGAAGTCGACAGTGTCGCCTTTATCGTTCTTACGCTTGTTGGTGCCGAAGCTGGCGCCCATCTTGGTCTCGATGACATCCATGACGGTGACCTTGAGCATACCCTTCCAGCAGTTGCCGAAGACGGCGTCGTTGCGCGAGTGGCCAATGAAGCCGTCGACACTAACCGGACCGATGTCGGTCTTGACGCGGGCCGAGTCGAAGGTACCGTCCCAGTTGCTGATATCCCAGCTGCTGGTATTAACCTCGCAGGAGATGCCAAAGCCGGCACTGGCGCCGATCGACTGGTCTTTGCCGATGCCCAGCGACATACTGCCGCCGAACACCAGACCAGCTTTATACTTGCTGCCACCGACACTCTCAAAGGTGGGCGAAAGGGTGGTCAGGTTGTATTTGAAACCGCTAATCTTGCCCTCGCCCATGCTCTCGCCGGGGTTGGCATTGGCGTTGTTTTCATTTTCACCGTCGGGCTTGACCTCGCTGTCGGTGTAGTCAACACCGATATACTTCTGCGGCGAGGCCTTGCTCCAGTTGCCGATATTGAAGTCCATGTTGCCGAACTTGTACGACTGCACCTTGCCCTTCTTGCCCATGTCGACAGTCTTGGCAGTGTAGTTGCGCATGTACATGTTCTCGAACTTAATCTTTGGCAGGTCGACGGGTACGCCGATTTTCTTGAAGTTGATGGTGACCTGGCCATTGAGGGTGAGGTCGACACGCGTGGTGGCATCCTGGTTCTTGTAGGTGTATTCCGTGTTGCCTTCAAACTCGCTCTTGTAGGTGTTGCCACCGAAGTCGTGGACGATGCGGAAGTGTGTCGACTTCTTGTCGAGGTTGACGTTGGCAAGGAAGAGGTCGAGCTGCAGGGAGTCGCCGGGGGTGATGGCGAAGTCGATACTGTCGGTACCAAGCGAGCAGTCATACTTCATATTGCCAGTGAACAGCGGTATCTTGAGCTTACCGATGATATAGCCTTCCTTGAAGGAGCTCTTGAGGAAGCGTATGCCGACAGTGTCGAGGCTGAAGGCCCAGCCACCACCGTTCTTAGTCTCGAGGCGCAGCAGGTTGTTGGCCGAGACATCGACCGAGAGACCACAGCTATCGATAATCAGCTGGCTGGCCGAGAAGTTGATGCGGCTGCCGTCGGGGATAACCTCGGTGGAGTCCTTAATCTGGCCGTTGACGCCATAGGTATAGGTGACGAACTTGGTCTCCTGCTTGACAGCGGTGTCGCCGGCAAGGTCAATGAATGTGTTGCTGACGTCAGCAGGCATCATGACAGCGAACTTATCGAGGTAGAAGCCTCTCCACTGCTCATTCTTCTTGGGCAGGGTCATGTAGTTCTTGGGCAGCTTGATGGCCTTGGGGGTCTCCTTGAGACTGTGGTCATACCACATGCCGCTGCCTGTAGGCACAAAGGCGAAGTCCTCGCAACCCACCACGGTGAAGGGATCCATACCAATCTTCACAACCCAGTTGCTCCAAGTCTTGAACTTGGTGTAGAAGTAGGCCTTGACGGGCTTGTCGGGCTTCACGATACCGTTCTGCTTGATGTCGACGGCCATCACTTTGTTGCCAGGCTGGTCCTTGGTACCGAAGCTAAACTCCACGTCGACAGCAATCTCCTTGAAACCGCTGGTGTCGAAGGCCAGGTGCGTACCGTTGCTCAAATCGGAGAGCTTTGTGGGACGCTTGAATGTCATAGTATAGCCGTCGGCCAAGGGAACATCCATATCCTGCGCCATAAACATGTAGACGGTGCCAATGGAGTCGGAGATAAACTTGTCGGGCTCCACGCAGACGTTGGTGATGACGAACGGCAGGTAGAGGTTGTCGTTGAACGACGAGTAGACAGCCAGCATGTTCATCTGCGCCGTCACCGGCGAGAAGAAGAAGTCGTTGATCGCCACCGAGAGGTTCTCTATCGAGTCGCCGAGCATTTCTGTTGACAGCTTGAACGGCGTGGTGGCAACACCAACAGCACCGCCGCCCTCTATGATGGCGTGCGTGAGCTGGCTCACGGGGTTGGCGGCCTGGTTAATGATGTTGTACCATTTTTTCACATCGTCGCCCGTGCTGCCAAGTTCGCCGGCATACTGGTTGAGCATCTGCATGCCCTCGTCGGCATACATATCAAAGCCAGCGCCATACTTGTTGTTGCCCATGTTGAGATTGAGGTAGTTGTTCGAGTCGGTGGTGACAGAATGAGCCGTACCAGAGATAATCTTCTTGTCTTTGTTAATCTGGATGGTGTCGAACTTCACCTTGATTCCACAGCCGTAGCCAGCTACAGGGGTCCACTCCACATAGCCCTCGCCGCTGTAGCGGTTCTTGTCGTCTTTCTTACCGCTCTGAACCACCAGGTTGAAGCGGCCCATCTTCAGTTTCACGCGGTTGTTGACCAGACTGTCGACCTTCGGGGTGATAAGATCCTTGCGATTGAGGCCAGCAGTGTCGGTGGGGAAGCAGGCGTTAGTCACGTCGATGGCCGTGCTGTAGTCGTTGGTGTCTTTCTTGATTGTGAACGCTATGGGGTGCGACCAGCCGTGGTTGCACATATAATAGCTCGAGGTATCGGGGATAACGACCTTAACGCGGGCCACATATATCTGGCCTTGCTTCAGCGAGTCGAGGATGTCCTTCTTCAGCATCAGGCCGTCGATGGAGTCCTTGTGGTATTTGGCCTCGCCTTTGACAATGGCCTTTATGTCCTTGCCCTTGGCAGCTTCATATATATATACATTATATAATGCGGTGTCCTCATCCACGATGTCTAGATTGGAGGCTTTCTTCCAGCTGAGGTTGAAGTTGTCGGTATACCAGAGGTTATCCACCGTGGGTTCGAAATGCATGAACGAGGTGTCGTCCCAGCTGGCTGTGCTACGGTTGATTGGACCTGTGAACTGCGGGGGCAGTACGCGGTCAAGCAGCGCACTGTCGATGCCCCACTGGAAATTCATCGTCGAGGTGTATCTCGCCGTCTCGTCGTTGGTGGTTGTCACGGTGTCATACTCCGTGTCGGCCTCGATGCCGTTCACCATATGAACGGTCTTGTTGATCTTGTAATTGAAGTAGCGGTAGTAGGCATCAGCAATAACACATACCACGAACTTCTTTCCCTGCTGCATGTATTGGAGCCATGTCGAGTCGCCGAGCGACATCGGGTCAATACTCGTCAGGTAGTTGTTCTCGCCTTCAACATTGATATCGAAATTCTTGGAAGCCAACGGCGTGCGGGTGCTGAGGTCGACCAACTCTCCGAGGTCCTCGTAGAGGCCAACGGTGTAGCGTACACGTTTCAGGTTGTTGCCGCGAACGGGCATCCACTTTATGTCAAAGGGACTCATCTTGGGACTGACGATATGACCGTCATAACTGCCTTTGTACTTCACCTGCACCGACTTGTCCTCGGCAAGCACCTGAGTGGCCTCGTCGGGGAACTGTGCATGGACAGTATTGTAGGTGGTGGCGTCGCGGTAGGGATATACGAAATACGACTGGCGCAGGCTGGCGAGGATATCGTCCTTGCTCGAGGACTCGGTGCTGCTCTCCTGTGCGCTGTTGCCCTGCTGGTTGTTGTTGCCGTTGTTGTTGCCAACATTATAGGTAGCCTTGCCCCACGAGAAGGTCATCACCTGGCTCTTGCCGTTGTTGGCAATCTCCAAAGTTGGGTTGGCGCCTCTCTGCTTGGCTTCCACCTGCATGGCGTAGGTAGCACCACGCTCGAAGGGCACTTCGAGGTTACGCAGGGTGTCTATCTGACAGAAGTTATTCGAACCGCAGTTCTTCGAGAATACAACCGGTGCATGGTCGATGGCATAATCGGGGCTGAGGCCCTGTGCCACGCGGACTATCTTCAGCGTGTATTGTATCGGCGAGGTCTGCGGACAGTTGGTAATCACCTCGGTCCAGCGGATATTGATGAGGCGCGAGGGCTGCACCGTGTTGGGGTCACGCGTCTCAATGGTGACGAAGCCGTCCTTGCCTTTCTTGGGCACACGGGGAGGCTTCGGGGCATGGACATTGTCGTTCACGACCATAATAGGCGTAATCAGCTCGGGAGCCGAGCCGGTGTAGCACACCGTGAAGTCGGCACAGTCGTGCGACATAGGTTCACCGTCGTCGGCCACCATCTCCATCCAGCGGTACACCTCGAAGCACAATGAATACGAACCCTCGGGGATACGGGTCAACGTCAGGAAATCGGCTGTTGCCGTGGTAGTCAGACGCCCACTGAAATGTTCCGAGAAGTCCATAATGTTGTTAAAACGCCGCACCTCACCTGGTGACAGGGTGCTACAGGGGCGTGTGTTGCCCTTCTCCTGGGTGCGCAACTCCAACGGCTGTCCGTTCTGGACATAATCCGAGGTCAGGCTCAGCTTCAAGTACA
>JAEEGK010017628.1_pt1 | contig 15541 bp, 11 predicted proteins | sample 8958771 | NCBI WGS metagenome assembly JAEEGK01 (sample SAMN16246547, study PRJNA631951) | gut metagenome | biome: gut microbiome; feature: rumen; material: SC-attached | host: Bos | place: Iran: Karaj | collected 2018-10
TTATAGACTTCAAAATATTAAATATTATAATGATATTAATATTACTAATAAAGATATTATTACTAGTAAAAAAGTTTTTGAATTGTTTGATCAAACGATAAGTATTTGTGAAAATGAAAATAATAAAAAAAATAATAATAATAAAGGAAAAAATGAAGAAAATGGTTTAGTTAAAGAAAATAAAGGAAAAGATGATTTTATTATTTCTAAACAAATTTCATTAAATATCAAATTTTTAAATTTCGTCAAAAAAAATCTAACAATAGCTTTAGATGAAATGATTGATTCATAAAAAGAAAAGGAAAAAAAAATAAATTTTATTTCAAACTTATGTAAATCTAAAATATTAAATATAAAATAAAATAAAATAAATCATTAATTATTAAATTATAATAAATAATAATCCCTTAAAACTAATTTTTTTAACCAAAAAAAAAATAAAACAAATATGAATAAAATATTTAAAACAAGTATATCATCTCCAAATTTAAAATCTCAAGTGCATTTATCAAATCAAATAATGAATCAAATAAAAGGAAATAAATTATTAAACAATCAAAATTTTCATTTTAATTTAAATGATATATTTCACAAAAACAGAGTATCAATGAATGAATTTGATAAAATTCAAAATAAACATAAGAAAACATTAGATAAATTATATTTAGAATCTAAAAATTTTTCTTCAATGTATTATAAATATAAAGATAGTGTAAAAGATATAGAAAGAACATTAAGAAGAAAAAAATTAAGACCATTAAGTGATAATTTAACTCAAAAGAAAGTTAATTTTATTGAAAAACATCATTTTTATAATGAATTAAAAAATATTAAAAATATATTTAGACCTTCTCCTTTATTATTAGAAGGAAATGATTTAGATAGATATTATAAATCTGTTGAAAATATTTATGATATTATTCCTGAAGAAGATAAAAATATTAAATATTCTCAAAAACTTTTGGGTATATTAAATTCTGAAAATAAAAGTCAATCTATTTTTAGGAATAGAATACTTAGAATTAGAAATAAAAATAAAACAATTGAAGATAGTAATTTAATAAATAAATATATTAGAAAGTTAAAAAATTATAATGGTGAAATAAAACAAATTTTAAAAACTAAAGAATTAAATTCTTATAGATTTAATAAAAGATATTACACTAATAGAAATCTATTGGATAATAAAATTAAAAGGCATTTTTCTCTTAAAAATAATTTAATTGGTAATTTAAAAATGAAAAACAATATTGAATTTAATAAAAAAAAAAGAGCAAGTTTATTTGAAGTTGATCAAGATAAAAATAGAAATAAATTTATAAATATATTTAATACTTATGAAAAAATAAAAAATATGCCAATTGATAAAGATAATAATATTAAAATTGATAATAATATATATTCTTATAAATTTAATAATTTAACTGGAATTACTGATGCTAATCAAATTCAAACTATATATTATGATATTAAAAAAGTTAAAAAAAAAGTTAAAACTTTTAATGAAAAAGAAATTTCAGTTTTAAGACAAATGTATTTTGCTAATGCTTATGATAAAAGAGATATTTTAAACAAAGAATTATTTAAAGATAATGATATTAATAATTTAGATAAGGAATTAATTAATTCTGTTTCTAGATTTTAAAAGTGTTTTATAATTATTTATTTGCAAGGTATTTTTTTTCATTGATATATATCATATTAACAAAATGATTTTAATAAGTATAAATATTATATAATTTTTATATAAAAAATATATATATTCAATTACTAATTTTATATCAATTATAATTAATTAAAATAAATAAAAAGGTTTAAAAACTTATTTTTTAAAAAATAAAACAATCACAAATATTTTTACAAGCACATTTTTCATTTATTTTTTTATTAAAATTAGAAGAACTAACACTTTCTTTAAATTGTTTACTGAAATTAGATTGAATATCAAAATTATTATCATTAGTATTTAATTGACTAATTAAACTGATAAAAATCATTTCTATAATATGTTCAATTCCATCATTATTTTTACAAGAAATTTCAAAAAAATAATCTAAATTATTTTCATTTTTAAATTTATTTCCTTCAAAATATTCAATTTCTCTTTTATCACTTTTATCATTTTTATTACCAATTAAAAAAAGTAAAGTATTTTCATTAGAAAAATTTCTAAAAATTTTTAATCTTTCATTTAAACTTAAAAAGCTTTTTTTATCATCAATTGAATAAATAAAAAAAGCACATTTGCATTTTTTATAAAAATTTTCTGATATTAAATTAAAATTTTTTTTTCCTGTAATATCCCAAATTTGTAAAGTATAAATTTCATTTTCAATTTCAAAATTATTCCAATTAAATTCAAATGATATTGTTTTATTATATTCTTCATTAAATTCATCATACAATATTCTTTTTATTAAACATGTTTTTCCAACTTCACAATCTCCAAGCATTAATATTTGAAATATTGATTTTACTTCTTTTTCTAATTTTTTTCCTATTCTTTTATAATTTAATTTATTTTCCATTTTTAATAACTAAAAAAATAAATTTTAGAAAATTCAGTTAAAGTTAAATTAAGTTAAATAAAAATTTTTATCTATAATAATAAAGTATTTTAACATTTCAAATATTGTTTGATATTAAATATAAATACTTTTAATTTAAAAAAATTTAAATAATATAATATTAAAATATTAAAATAAACCAAATAAAATATATATGAATAATTTAATTCAGAATAGGTAAATTTATTTTTCCTAAAATTTTAGAGAAGCAATTAAAAGTTTTTTACAAAGAAATTTCGAGAAAAAAAAACTAAAAAAATTAAATTACTCTCCAAAAGAAAATAACAGTTTACATTTAAATAAAATAACAAAGATTATAAACAATAGAAAAAGTAATGAAAATATAATAAAAAATATATCAAAGAATATAATAGAAAATAAAATATTATATAAAAAAAAGAGAGTAAATTCGATAGATATATCAGCAAATAGAAGTTATAATATAAATATAAATAATCAAAAAAAAAAAAATTTGATTTTAAAATCAAATTATATATCTTTAGAAAATTCTGATAATTCAAATTCAAGTACTTATCATTCATCTGCAAAAAATCCTTTATTTTCAGAACCGAATGTAAGGAAATATTTATATACAAATGAACAATATTTAATTAAAAAAAAATTAATGAATAATAATAACCATAAAAATAAAAATAAACGTAATATTCCATTTGACCAAAATACTTTTAATTTAGATAGAAGAAAAATGATTTTTAATATTACTGATAATAATATTAATAATAATAATAAAATTATTAAAGACAATAGAAACTTTATGTCTACTTTAAATTTAAATGAAAAAAATTTAATTAAAAATAATTCAATTCAAAATAATTTTTCAAGAAATAAAAATTCAAGTCCAATTAAAATCTTAAGTAATAATGAAATTAATAATTCTTCTTCTTCTTTTTTTTCTGATAATTCTAAATTACCAAATAAAACTTTAATCATTGAAAATAAATCTTTAAATAGTGATATAATTATTCATCAAAAATTTCTTAGACCAATATCTTCTAAAGTTAAATTAAATAATGATGAGTTTAAAAAACTGAATATGAAAAGATTTTCTGCATTAAATAATAAGGAATTAAATTTTTTTAAAATTTTAAATAGAAATATAATAAATTCGACTTTAGAAAATAAACAATCAAATAATATTACTAATTTTATTCTAAGAACAAAAAATAAAAAACAAATATTAAAAAAAACTAAAAAAAGACCAAAAAGTGTTAGTTTAAAAAGAAAAATAATATCATTTAATGAAATAAATGAAATATCTCAATTAAAAAATATAAAACAAAATAATAATAATAAAGAAAACAATAATAAAAATAATAATGAAAATAATAAAGAAAACAATAATAAAAATAATAATGAAAATAATAATAATAATAACAACACTAATAATAATAATAATGTTAATAATGATAAATTAGAAAAAAGAAATGAAGAAAAAAAAATAACAATAAATTCTGAAAAAAAAGTAAATAAAAAAAATAGTTTTATAAGTTTGAATTCAGATTGTTTATTAAGAAAAAAAATTAGTACTAATGTTAGTTTATTTAAAAGAAGTAATTTATCTGGAAAAGTACAAAGATTTATAACTTATCATACTTCAAGTGAAACTGATAGTGAAAATTCAAGTGAAGAAGAAAAAAAAAATAAATCTAATTCATTTCATATAAAACCAAAAATTTCTTATTTTTCAGTTTCTTTAAAAAAATTAAATAAATCTCAAAATTTGAGTGTGATAAAACATAAAAAAAAAAAATTTGAAAAAGATATTTCTAATAGATTAAATTTTCTTGAATATCAAAAAATAAATTTTAAATCAAAAATGATTATACAATTAAATAGTAAATTAATAGATATTATAAATAAATGTGAAACAAATATAAATAAATTAGAAGAAAATTGTTTTAAAAAAGAAAAAAAAAATATATTAGAATATTATAAAGAAATAAAAAAAGATTATAAATTATTTCATAATAAAGAAAGATTTGAAAGAAGATTATTAAAAAAAATTAAAAAAATAAAAAATAAATATTCTCCTTTAAATAAGTATTATATTACAAATTGTATAATTAATATTTATCATCCTGTAAATATTTATGAAGAAATATATTATAATAAATATCTTAGAAATAATAAATATAATAAAAATGTAAATTTATTAAAAAATTTTGAATATATTCCAAATGAAAAAACATTTGTAAGAAAAGCAAAATTAACACATAATTTTACTGATTCAACAAATTCAGATAATTGTTATTTTATTTCATATAATAATTTACCAAAAAAAGATTATAATTTTTTATTTGATTTCTATTTTAATGATTATGAATATAATATTAAATTTACTGAAAAAAAATTTACTTTTGATAATAATGAATTAATAGAAAAAGTAAAAAGTTTATTTGAAAAAAATGTTAAATTTAAAAAAAAAGAAACAAAATTTAATATAAAAAAAGAAGGTTCAATATATAAGAAAAAAGAATCAAAAGATACAGAAAAAAAAGAAAAAGAAAAAGAAAAGAAAGAAATAAAGTTATTATATAATTCTTTATCAAAATCAAATTTTTACAAAAGGAGAATTTCAGAAAAAAAGAAAAGAAATAAAATAAATATAAACAATATATCAAGACTTTCAAAAAGAGTAACAAAAACATTAAAAGAAATAGAATTAGAAAAACAAGAAAAAATAGATAATTATGGTTATTATAATAAAATTCAAATGTTATCTCAAGTAAATGATTTAAAATATCAAATAATTCAAAATTTAAAACAAACAGAAATAATATTTTTTTATATCAAAGATAGAAATTATCCTGCATTTAAATCTTTATTTGAAAAATTTAAAATAGATTCTGAATTAAAAGATATTAAAGGTAATTCATTATTAAATTTAGCAGTTCAAAGTAATAGTTTTTTAATAGTCAATTACTTATTAAATATAGGAGCAGATGTTAATTCTATTAATAATAATTATAATTCTCCTTTACATTATGCTTTATCTTTTCATAATTTTGAAATTGCAGATATGTTAATTAATAGAGGAGCTGATGAAACTTTAAAAAATAAAACAGGAATGACTCCTTGGCAATGCTTAGATTCTGGATTGAGTATTATTTAAATTTTTTTTCCAAATTTTTAATTTTTTCACAAAAAAATTATTAAACAAATTTTTTAACACATTTTTTGTACCTATTATTTGTTTATTAAGTAGGACTTTTTTCATTTGTGTATTTAATATGGGATTTTTCATAAAAATTCATTGTTATATATTTTATATAATAAATGTATTAATATATAAAGTTTATAAATTAAAATTTTTACATTAATTATTTAATTATATTTTCAAAAATTCCTAATAATAAATTTTGAATTATAAAATTAAATTAACCATATAAACCTTATTAATCAAAAATAGAATTCTAAAAAATTAAAATATGAAAAAAAAATAAATTTCTTAATAAATCACTAAAATTTAAATTTTTGAATGATAACTTCCAAAAGTATCATCCGGAATAATAATATACTTATGAGGCATCATATCAAACATTTTAATATATTCAGTGAATCTTTCACACAAATGCATTTCTTTTTCAAATTCATCGAAGATAATTTGATGATGAAAATAGCAATGAGAAAAGAAACGATAAAGTCTCCTGACAATATCATCTAATTTTTTAATATTATTTTGATCAATACTAACTCTACTAGGGAAATATTTATTACTATTAAGTTTAGCACTCATATTATCTAAATTATGAATCATATAATCAATAGCAGGACAATCTTGTGGATCTTTATGAACAGGACATAAATATAACCAATCTTCTGTTGCCATCATTTTAACACATGTCTCTTTTGTACATACACATTTTAATTGAACAATTAATAAATTAGTTTCTAATATAAATTGACGAAGATGCTCATATTTCCATACGTTTATATTCACTCCTTTAGGAGGCTCTATTATTTTCTTCACATTTGAGGGATCATCACGAATCAATTCTTGAATGTATTCTTGAACTGCAAATAATCCTTTCTTCTTTGGAAAATCTTCTGGTGCCCAGTTATATAAGTCACCACTACGGGTACCAGGACGGTTACGACGGATTAGAGACATCATTTTTTTTCTTTTTATTTTTAATTTTTTAAAAATTTTTAAATTAATTTTTTGAGAGTTTGGGATTTAGTTAATTTATGTAATTTTTTTAATAATTAATATTTTTATTTTATACTTTTTTTTTATTTAAGGTTTTGATTTAAACTATAGTTTTTTCTCTATTTAATTTAAATTTCTAATCATAAGGTTATTATGAGAATATTTCTATATAAAAAAACATATATTATATAAAAAGAATTTACACCTAAAAATTTACACCTATATATAATAATTTAAATAAAAAAATATTCAATAAGAATTTACCTTTAAACTTAAATTTATAAATTTTCAATATTTTCTCCATTATTAATAATAACTTTCAAAGCTATTTTTTTTCCATTAAATTTATTTTTATTCTCAATATTATTTTTTTCATTATCATAATCTAAAAAATAATTATTTGCAGTATAAATAATCATTTGCCTATATTTTAAATCATCAATAGAATTACAAAATTCAGAAAATAAAATAGTTTTTTCACTTAAACCATATTTTTCACTTAATTCCTCTCTATTATTATTTAAGTAAAATTCATAAAAAAAATCTTTATAACTTTTCTTTAATAAATTTTTATGTTCATCGTCTTTTACTGTTTTATAATAATAATAAATTGTTTTTCTATTTTTTCCACTATCATATTTTTTATATTTTTCAGATATATCATTTGATAACAAATCACTTATTGTTTTATTTTTTAAAGATAAATTTGTTTTAATTGTAACATCTTTTGTTATTGAATAAGGTATTTTTCTAAATTTATATCTTTGAATTTTAAATTTTAATTTAATTAAATCATTAAAAAACCCTATTATAAAAGAATGATAATGTGTTTTTATTTTTATTCTTATATTATCTATCTTATATTTGTTATGATTTATTTCTGAATTTTTATTTACTTTTAATGAAGGTCTTCCTCGCTTTTTTTTAATTAAATATTTCTCATCTTTTGAAACAAAAAATATATATTTTGAACTTTTTGAATTTTGAGATAAATTATTTTCTGATGCTATTTCTTCTTCTTGTGTATTTTCAAAAGAATCAGTATTTGAATTTATTATATCAAATATTTTTTGATAAGACATAAAAAATATATTTTTTTATATATTTTAAAAGATATAAAAAAAAAATAAAAAATTAGCATTAGAAATAATATATAATATTATATAATAATAAAGATTTATATAAATGAAAAATTAAAATAAAATAAAATAAAATAATATTTAACTCCTAAATTTTCCTTACAAAACGAAAATAAAAAACAATAAAATATTGTAATTCTGGATATTAATGATAAAAGATATTTAAAATTTAATAACAAGTTTTAATAAATTAATAATTAATTTTTTTATTATTGTTTATAAAAAATATAATTTAGAAATTAAAATTAAAAATGTCATCAAAATTTAAATCAATTAAACCGCCAAAGGCTTTTTCTTCTTATGAAAAAGAAAATCAATTAGCATCAAAATACACCTTATCTCATAATTTACTTTATAAAAAATATTCAAATAAAGAATTCAATTATACATATATTAATACAAATTATTTAATTTTTAATGAGAAAAGTAGAATTGTTTCAATTTTTAAAGATTATTTAATTTATGATGATTCCACAGAGTTTTTAAATAATTATTATTCAAAAGAAGAAATAAAAGAAAGATTAAAAAAGATATTTAATTTCTATTCAACATATAGTAAAATATTCCCTAATTATATAATATTATCAGAGAATTTATATTTATATAGAAATATAAGAAGAAAGCAAAAAATGATAAATGCATTTAATGAAATAAAAAAAGAAGAAGAAGAAAATAGAAAAAAATTACAATTAGGTTTATCAAATAAAAAGAAAATAAATTATTATAAAATATTTGATAAAAGTACTCAAGAAAGTATAAATAGATATCAACCTTCAATAACAAATACTTTTAAAAATTCTTTTGATGAATCAAAGAGTACATTAAGTATATCATTATATAATAATAAATTAAATTTTATTCAAAGTGATTTATTTAAAGAAGATAATAATACAACTTTAAATAGTTTTGAATCACTGGTTATTAAATTAGATGATAAATATAATAATATTAATAAATTACAAAAAGATTTAATTTCAACTCCAAAAAGAGATAGTTCAAATAACAAAAATTCACATTATTATCAACAAACTACTTTAAATAATAATAAAACTTTTATTTCACATAAAACAACAATTTCTTTAAATGATAAAAATCAAAATTTTATAAAGAATTTAATAATAGAGAAAAAGATAAATAATAATAACGGTATTTTCAATGTAAAAAAATCTCCATCACCGAAAATAAAAAGTAATAGAGAAAATATTAAAGAAAATCATTTATTAAATTCAAGGAAAAATAGTAATAAAAAAAATCATAATTATTTTATGAAAGAAATACATAATTCAGAATATAAATCTCCAGTTAGTAAAGATTTAAATTTAAATAATAAAAATATAAAAAGACCAATTACAACAACAATTAAAACTATAAATCATATGATGCCTTTTTATAAAAATAAATTTATTGAATGTGATAAAAATTCAAATAATAATAATCATAATATTTCAAATTCAATTAATAATTTTTCAACTTTTGTTAATAAAGTAAATCCTATTAAAACAAAATTAGAAAAGAAAAAAAATTCAAATAATGTTAAAAAACATAATACTTTAAATTCTTTTAGTAATATTAATAAAAAAAGTTTTATTTCTTCTTTTACTTCAAATAATAAAGAAATAAAAAAAAATATATTCATTGAAGGAAATAGTAATAAATTAAATAATTCTCATCAAAAAGAAAGTTCAAATGTGATTGTTACTGGAAATGAAAATAATAAAAATTTAAATTGTAAAGAAATGAAAGATAAATATAAAAATATAATTGAAAAAAATAAAATTATTAGAAATTCTTATGATCCTCAAACTCATTTTTTTGATAAATTTCATAGTCATAATAGTTTATCTATCAATAATAATAAGAATAAAAATATTAATTTAAAATCACAAAGAAAAAGAAAAGTTGTGAAAAATTCATTAGAAAAAAAAAATAATATAATGACTCCTAATATTAGAATTCCTTTAACTGTTTTACAAAGTAAAATTAAAAATTATAATAATAATAATGTTTATACTCCAGTTAATAAAAATTTAAAATTAAATTTAAATTTAAAAGATAAAAAATTAGATAAAATAAATACAAAGAATTTAATCAAAAAAATCAATTTACAAGTATTTGATGCAAATACAAAAAAAATGAAATTTATAAAAAAATAAAAAATCTCTTTTAATTATATTAATTTAATAAAAAATAATATATTTATTAGATTACATTACTTTATTTTTTAATCTTTTAAATCTTTATTAACTTGAATAAAAGAATTGATTTCTTCTTTTTTTGTAATTTCAGTTTTTATAGAATTAAAAAAATTATTTAACTATTTTTCAATAAAATTATTTATATTATTTACAATTTTTTTGATTTTTTTTTGTTTTTATTTTAAAAAAAAAGTTAATTAACAAAAACTCCATTAAGTCCTCTATATTGTTTTAAAGTTTTATCTTTCAATTTATTTTTTACAAATTTAGGTGTTAAACTTTGTCCTTTTATATAAATATCATAATTTATTTGTTTTATTCTTCTTTTTAATTCTTTTATATTTTTACTTAATAAATCATCATTTTCAAAATCAACTTTATATTTATTTATATTATATATTCTAATTTTTCTATTTAAATTATTATAACATATTAAATTATTATGTAAAAGATTATTTTTATTTAATGGTTCATATTCATTACAATCTAAATTATAAATTCCATTTAAAATTGATTTTGCTTTTTTTTTATTTCTTTTTATTTTTCTACTATAATAATTATCTAAACATTTTTTACATAAATATTCAAAATTATTATTAATAAAATCATTATTTTGAAATGAAAAAGAATTATCCATTTGAATTAATTCTTTTTTAATATTTTTCAAAACATTTTTATTTTCATCATTATGATATAATTTATTAGAGCTGTCAATAATACTTTTTTCATTTGAATTATTGATTCCATGGTCTCTTAAAATTATTTTTTTAATATCTTTCATTTCAAAAATATTATTTTTTAATTTAGAAATGTTAAACATTTTTAAATTTAATATAAAAGACATTTCTCTAGAAGTTCTTTCTAAAGAAGAAAATTTATTTTTTTTTGGTTTATATTTAACTTCATTTACAATTGAAAATATTTTTTGACGAAGACATAAAGGGTTTTTATTTGATTTATATAATTTATTATTTAAATGATTTATAAAAGGAAGACTTCTATTTCTTCTCATTTCATTACTATTATTTAAATTTTTATTGTTTAATCTTGGATTACGAGAAGTATTTCCATCTATTTCTTCTTTATTTGCTTTTAGAGAAAAAAATTTTGAAGGATGAAATTTTGGAATAAATGATTTATTTAATACTTTCATTTTTTTATTAATAATAATTGATTTTTATTATATTTTATTCTTTTCAATATTTTATAATTAAAATATTTATTTTATATCTATTTTAGATGTTTTACCTTATTGTATTCATTAACTAGAATTATAATTATCAGTAATTAAAAGTTCTTTAACTTTTTTTATATTTTCTTTTGTTCTATCTATATTTTCAAGTATTTCTTCTAAATCATTTATTTTATTGGGAGATAATGTTTTTTGACCAAAATAATTCATTCTCATAATTAATTCTTTAATATTTTTTCTACAATGATTAAAAACAATTTGATTGTATTCATCTTCAATTTTTTTATAATCAATATTAAAATTTCTTTCAAAAACTTTTTTTAATTTTTCATTTTCAATAAAATAATTATAAACATTTTCTTTTTTAATATATTTTACATTTATTTGACGAAAAAAAGAATTAATAATATCAAAATCACTTTTATAAAATAAATTATTTTGAATAAAATAAATCATATTTTTAACATTTATTTCATTTTCATTATATTTTTCCCAAATATCAACTAAAAATTTAATTTTATCATTATAATTAATATGATTATTAGTAATGATAAAAGTAGAAAATAATTTTTTAATATTAGTATTAATTTTATCTTTAGAAAATAAATCAAAAATATCTTCAAAAAAGCATTTAAAATTAATATTAAATTTTTCAATTTGAAAAATTAATTTAATAAATTCATTCAATTTCTCAAAATCAATTATTTCATTTTCATCTAAAAACCATTTATAAGCATAAAAATTTTTTATTAAACTATTAATAATTTTAGTATGTTTTTGCCATAAATGATTTATTCCTTCCCATTTAATATAAAAGTGAAAATCATCATGTGTGAATTTATATATTTTTAATAATTTTTTTAACAAATGAATTTTTTTATCTGTTTTTCTTAATAATATACTATTTGTTTTTAAAGCTTTTAAAGAATTTCCAGAAGTAGTTTTTATTATTCTTCCTAAATTAGGATAATTATATTTTTGATTAATCTTTTTAAATTTATTAATTGAATCTTTTATTCCATTCGGTAAATAATGATAAGGATTTAATTTCATTAATTCATTTAAAGGATAATTTATTCTTTGAAAATTTAATTTAGTTCTTTTTTTTGGAATATTTTCCTTATAAAACAAATAAGCTAATGTTGCTGAACCTCTATGATCATTTAATTTATCATATTTTGTTTTTTCTGAACTTGAATGTATTATTATATCTTTTGTTTTTTTGAGTAAATTTTTTTCTTCAAATGTTATTTTACTTTTATATATATTTTTTGAACTATATACTTTTCTTTCTGAAAATGTAGTTGAATTATATTTTGTATTATTTGAACCATTATTTATATTTTTTGATGATTTACTTGAATATGATAATTTATTTACATTAAATTGAAGGAATAAACTTTTTGGTTGTCTTGATATATCTAACTTGTTTAAAGATTTTATTTTTATTAATTTTTTATTAGTTGAAAATGAATTTAAAATTGCTTTGTTTATTTTTTTTGGTTTAAAATTTAATGATATATCTTTTGAAAAATTGGACAAAGAATTTTTACTATTATATGGTTTTATTACTGAAGTTAACGATTTATTAAATGATAATTTCATTTCTTTTATTTTATTTTTTTGATTAATTTTAATATTAAATTTAATTAAAATTTAGATAATTATTTTTTCAAAACTAAAGATTAAAAAATTATAAGATGAAATTATAATTGAGGAGACATCCGGTGTTTTATCTGATTTATTTTTAACTCCTATTATATTTTGTTGATTATCTTTTTTAAAGAATTTATATTAATAATTTTAAGGAATTTAATAAGTTTGAATTTATGTTTTTAAAATTAAATAAATTTAAAATGACTGAAGAACAACACAAGAAATTTTTAAAATAAAAAATTTACAAATATTTGAAGAAGAAAAGCCAAGAATATATGATAAAACAAAGATAATCAAATAAAAAAAGTTACAAAAACTCTTCAAAGGGGCAATAGTTGATTATGAATTTGTACAAGAATGTTTTAAAAGGAATTTCTCAAATAAAATCTCAAGCAAATATAATTAAAAATCCTCAAAATTATAATTTAGAAAATAATTCAATGAAATAATAATTTAAATAAAAGAATGAATATTTATTCAAGTGCAATTTTCAATATTAAAAATTTATAAATTAAAAATATAGATAATAAATGATAAAAATATAATGGAAGTTATCTTTTATAAATTAGGAATAGGAAATATATATTTAGAAAAAATATTTGCTAATAAAATAGATTTTAGTGATTTATTTTTATTATTTATATAAAGAAAATTAAAGAAATGATAAATTAAATTCAATTAATCAATTTTTAATTTAAATAATATTACTATTAATACTCCAAATTCAACTATTTTAAATGATAATTTATGTAATTGTAATTATCCTACTATAAATATTAACACTAAATATAATAATAATTTTTCTACTAATGTTGATAATAGAATTAAATAAAATTTTAGGAGTAAAAAAAAAATAGTGGAAATCAAAAATCAAAAAGTCCTTTTTTAATTATTGAAAATACTAAATTTGAAAATGAAAGAAGAAATAATACTATTGAACATAATAATAATAATATTAAAGAAAATCATGAAAGTTATTTTAATAAAAAACAAAAAAAAATAATTCAAATATTCATTATGAAAATTATAGAATAACATTTTAATTTTCATAAAAAATAAATATAAACCTAATTCAAAATTAAAATATTTTTCTAGAAACAATAATAGTAAAAAACTAAAAAATTTATTATTGAAGAAATTAAAAAACATAAAAGTTATTGTAAAAATAAAAATATAAAAGAACAAAAATATTTAAATTCTTTTTCTGAAGAAGAATTATATTTATTGCATAAAATGAAAGAAAGTTTAAATTCAAAACTTAAAAATTGTTCAAAATTAATTGAAGAATAAAAACTTTTATTAAAGTTATTAAAAAAATGATGATAATTAAGATCATAAGTAATTAAGTTATAAATTCTTTCTTTTTATCAATTATCAATATATAAATTATTGAATTTAATACTTTAAATTATTTATTACTCATATAATTTTTTTTTAATATACATTTATAATATTTATTTAAAGAAAAAACGATAAAAAAATTATTTAACAATAAACAAATTTATAGGTTTTCAATATAATAAAAATATTTAATATTAATTTACAGTCATTTCTTTTATTAGAATAATTTAATTTTAAAATAATAAAAATAACCTTTTTTAATTTTAATATAAAGATAATTAATAAAATTATTATTAAAATATATGACAAATATCATCCTATAAGTAAATAAAATAATTAACCAAATAATTGAAAGTAATAATTTTTGAGTTTATATTCTCAATAACATTTACAAATAGTTATAATTAAAAAATAACACATTCACAAGAAACTTTTTTATCTTTATTATTATTATTATTATTTTTATTATTATTATTATTATTACAATTATTATTATTATTATTAATTTTTTCATCACTATTATTTAAACTTTTATTACTGGATTCTACTTTTTTCCATTCAGGATCAACTTCAGAAACATCAAAATTAAAATCTTTCCAACTTTCAACATCTATTACCACCAAAAAATTTTCTTTAAATGAAATATGCTTTTTTATCTTTGGATTTACTATTTCATTATTTTCATTTGTATTTATTGTTGTTTTTGACAAAGTTGAAACCTTTTTCACATATGTCTTATTTATTTTATTTTCTACATTTATTGACATTTTAATTTTTTATTTCAATATATTTAGTGTTTCATTTTAATAAAAAATCCTTTATTTTCACAAAAAAAAAAAAATAAAAAAAAATTTAAATTAAAAACTTTAAAAAAAAGAAAAAATGTCATTATTAAATTCCATCAATACAAAACTTCAAGCATATAAATTAATTCATGATCCAACAAGATTATTAATATTACTATATTCAAAATATGGAGATATAGAAGAAGACTTAAATGACTTTTATATAAATCAAATATTATATAATAGACCAAGTCATTATAATTCAATATTTAAAGAATATCAATACATAAATTTTATAGATGAGTTTTTAAAAAGATTTTATAATCGTAAAGAAAGTATTTCTCGAATTCCAAAATTAAATGATTATTATAAAAATTATCATCTTTTTTTTTGCCGTCCAACATTTCGAAATTATAAAATCTCTAGTTTAATGCATAATTATGGTGATAAAAAAGCAGAACTTTTTTATAAAAAAAATTATGCTACTTCAAATGA
>JAEEGK010017631.1_pt1 | contig 15540 bp, 12 predicted proteins | sample 8958771 | NCBI WGS metagenome assembly JAEEGK01 (sample SAMN16246547, study PRJNA631951) | gut metagenome | biome: gut microbiome; feature: rumen; material: SC-attached | host: Bos | place: Iran: Karaj | collected 2018-10
CCATGATGCTTGCCATCCTCGCTCCGGTGCTCAAGCTCTTTGATGAAGACGACCGTGGTAAAGCCGCTTTTGCCCTTGCTATTCCGCTGGGCGCCAACATCGGTGGTATGGGTACCCCGATCGGTACGCCTCCTAACGCCATCGCCCTTGGCGCCTTGAACGACGCTATCGCCCGCGGTGACCTCGTTGCCAATCCGGTGAGCTTTGGTCAGTGGATGGCTTTCGGTATTCCGTACGTGATTGTTTTGATGGTGGTTGCTTGGGTCTTGCTCCTTAAGATTTACCCGATCAAGATGAAGGAAATGGTCCTGAACATTGAAGGTGCCGGCAAGTTCGACACGAGTCCCAAGGCCATTATCGTCTATATTACTTTTGTTGTGTGCGTTGTTCTGTGGGTTATCAGCAAGAACGGTATCGGCCCTATTCCAGGCCATGGCATTAACGATAACGCGATCGCCATGATTCCGATGGCCGTGTTTGCCTTGACCGGCGTGATTACCAAGAAGGATTTGAATGCGATGAGCTGGGACGTGCTCTGGCTCGTAGCTGGTGGTTTTGCTCTTGGCGTGGGCCTCAATGCGACTGGCCTTGCCGCTCACCTCATCAAGACGATTCCGTTTGCAACGTGGTCTCCGCTCGCACTCATGATCGGTTGTGGCGTCATCTGCCTCTTCATGGCGAACTTCATGAGCCATACTTCTACGGCTACGCTCTTGGTGCCGATTCTCTGCGCCGTGGGTATCGCCTGCCAGGACAACCTCGTTGGCCTCGGTGGCGTGACGGCTCTCCTCGTGTCTGTCGCCTTTGCAAGCTCTCTCGGCATGAGCCTCCCGATTTCGACGCCGCCTAACGCGCTTGCCCATGCGACGGGTTACACCGATACGAATGGCATGGCAAAAACCGGTATCGTGATGGGTGTTTTTGGCTTGGCACTCTCCTGGGTGATGATGATACTCCTCGCCAAGATGAACTTCTTCGGAACTCCGGCTCCGAAGGCTGCAGACAAGGTCGCTGAGCCTGCTGCAGTGACGAAGGTGGAAGCCCCTGCTGCCGAAGCGGACAAGGCTGAAGCCGCTGCTCCGGCTGCCCTCGATAGCGCCGTCGCTATTCCGGCGGACTCCGCTGCTAAGTTAGTTGTTGCTGACAGCGCTGCTGCAAAGTAATTGAACAGTCGCTTCGAATCGCGGGTTGTTTTGCCTGCCGAAGCGCTGAACTGCTAATTACGAAAAGTGAAAAAGTTCGGGTCATCCCGAGCTTTTTTACTTTGTCACTCATTCGGACTCCGTGTCGTGCCGCGTAAAGACGGCTATTCGGATTCAAAAAACATTTTTAGGGGTGATTCATCAGAAATGGAAAAGAATATTTATGTAAAATGAATGAAATGATTACATAAGTTTTTGTAAAAAAATTATCTTTTGTATGTTTTATACTATATATGAAGTAAAAAAATATGGAAAAGAATACTCCAAAACAAGAATTTACGGCTCGACAAAAAGAAATACTTGCTCTGGTGCGTAAGGGACTTACAAATGGTGAAATTTGTAGAATCCTGAATATTTCTGCCAATACGGTCAAAGTGCATCTTGCAAAAATCTACAAGATCATGGACGTGAGCAACAGGACCGAAGCGGCCTCACTGGGCATGCTGGATGCGGACGATGGCGTAAAACGTATCCCCGAAATAAAAATCCTCGTTGTCCGGAGGGAAAATTTTGACAATCCCCAAATGAACGTCTTCTCTTTCTTGTTCGTCCAGAATTTGCATCGCTATCATCTGTTCAATATTCAAAATGCGACCATGGAATCCAAGGATGGGGACGCCACCTACCAGATTATATTGACGGGGACGCAAGATCCTAAGCCAAGTCTTTATCTGACTCTTTTTAACGGGAACATGTCGAGGATCCTTTGGGTGTATTCTCAAAAGTTCGATGAGCATTCCGACATCGAGTTCCTCTCGAACCAGATGACGATGCATCTCTACCGCCAGATGGTGGTGTCTGCAGGCCAGTCGTTCGAAAGGGGCGAAAACCAGCAGCCGAGTTGGTGGTTCGCAAGTGCCTATGTGAACTACAAAATGAATAGCCGTACCCGCGACAGTTTCGAAAAGTGCGAATTTGAACTACAAACATTGCTCCAGAAAGGCCTTGCAAACACGTTCTTGAAATATTCGCTAGTGAGGCTTTACTATACGGCCATTACGGAAACTTGGGTCAAGTCGCAAAATTACTTTGATAAAATACAGGAAATTGCCATGTCGTCCATGCACGACGACCCGTATTCGGATTATTCGCGGCTCATGATTGCCCTTTTTGAAATTCTCTCCGGGAACATGAAAGAAGCGATAGCGTATTTGTTGATGGTGAGAAAATCTAATCCTCAAAATATCTCGACCAGTATGCTCTTGTCGCAAATTTATCTGCTTATGGGGGAGGGCTCCAAGGCGCTTGAATTGCTCGACGAATGCGAACGCTATTTCCCGGATCTCGAAAGCGACCCCAACCTGAATATTCCGAAGACATTCATCTATTTCTTGCTGGGAAAGTACGACGAATGTGAAAAATACGCCTTGCGTGCCGCCTATATTCGCCCGGAAAGCGTATATCCGTTATTGTTTGTCATTGGATGCCGCTATCTCAAGGGCGACATGGCTTCAGTCGAGGTCCACAAGAAAATATTGTTCCAGCACCATCCGGATTTTAAGATCTCGGATAGCACAAAACTTTTGAAAGGCGTCGATCCGGCCCGGCGGCAGGTGATTGAATCGCTTCTGGAAAAGGCTCTTAAGAAAACTAATCCTTAAAAATAATCCATATGGGTTATTGTAATAAAGTGATGGTGTAATATAAATTTAAGTAAAACAAAACAAAAGGGTATATATGAAAAAAAACTTAAAGAAGGGAACTGACACTTTCACTTTAGATAAACTTCTTCCAGGCGATATTCTAACATTTAAGGGGGACCCCAATGATACAATAAGCAGCCTCATCATGAGGTTGACGAATAATTCCGATGTTTCCCATGGCGCTATTTTTGTCCAGCAAAAGGATTTTGTTCTGGCTGAAGCTGGTGAACTCGGAATCCATGCGCACATGATGAAAATGGCCGAAAGCGGCGGCAGCGAAGTCTATGTCTTGCGTCACCAGAAAGCCAATAGGAAAGGTGTTCAAATCGCTGCCAATATTGCCAAGGACTATGTGCTTCAGGATCTTCCTTATCCGTTCTCGGATCTGATTCTTTTAGGATTGATTCTTCTTTTCAAGAACGGAGTGAAGCAGAACTTTATGAGTAAAGTTGTTGTGGAATTCCTGAGTCTGGTTGCTGCCGAAATCAAAAGCAAGATAGATGGAAAAAAAGGACAGGACTATCTGACGATGGTTTGCTCTTCGTATGTCTATCAATGTTATTTGGATGCTTCCAAGAAAGATTCGAGCCTTAAGCTGAATATAAAGGACGGGGATGCCGGTGTTAAGGTTCCGCGTTCGCTGACCAAGAAAACTCGCACTCCAAATACTTTGCTCGATGTCTTTGAAGACCTTGTAAAGAATGGTGGAGATGACATCAAAAAGGTTCTCTTGACAAAGAGAAAACGGCTGGGGGCTAAAAAGCATCGTCCCGTGAAGAAAATTTTGGAAGAATTGGAAAAAGAACTTTCTGTGAAGTGCAGGGAAAAACTGAAAATTACTTCCATAGATTTCCAGATTGTTAAAGATTTTGTTTTGGCCATAAAGGATATTGCCCAAGCCATTTCGGAAATTTCCAATGATGATAATCTTTCCATTGGAGAAATGATCCAGAATCTCAGAAAATTCCAGGCCATGTTTGTTACGCCAAATGACCTGCGCTATCATTTGACTAATGCGGATTACATCGGCCTGTTGAAAGTTAACCGCAGTGGCAGTGACTACGACGACAATTTTAAAAAATAGCTAGAGAAATATCGTATAAATGATTTCTTCCTTTAGGGCGTCCGCTTTGCGGACGTTCTTTTTTTTGTATATTATGTATAAAATAACCTTTTCTAAAATTTTACATATAAAGGTATTATTAAATTAATTAATATGTAACACTATTGGGTTAACCTTAAAAGGTTAACCTCATTGGGTAATTGCGGATTAGTTCCTTGTGATGGTATCTTTTGACTGTTGGTTCGAAAAATCGAATCGACAAAAAACAACAATCAACAAGGAGAAAATAATGAAAACCATCAAGATCACAACAAACGGAACAACCAAAAATCTCGAAGTCGCCGAAATTTCCAAGATCATGGAATTTTTCGGATTCTATGCGTGGAGCCTTTCAAAGCCAATCCGACTGGATGGCAAAAAGTTGCCCCCTCGCACCGACATAAATTTTGAAGATGCGATCATTGAAGTTGACGGCCAGACCTATTGTGGCTCGACAAGTCTTTTTGTTTGCGAAAACGTTGGCATTATCAAGTGCCATAAAGGTGCAAACAATGCTTTGACCGCGATACACTCAGCTGATTCTTTGCGCTCGTCAATCGATTTAAATGATATTAGCGGAAGTATCGGACCGTTCTTTTCTTATGACATCGGCATCCATCTTGATACAAGCAATTTTGAGGATTCCTATTTCGCGGCCAAGATTAAAGTTCTCGGCATCACGATCATCGATACGCGTTTGGATGCAAGCAATCCTGAAATTTCGTTCGGTGGCAAGGTTGCCGGAGTCGGCGCAAAGGTTACTTTGGGCGTAGATTTCAATGGCGGGCGCATTTATTTCGAGGGCGAAATTGATTACATCTTCGGCCACAAGACATACTCTCTTGACCTCTACAGCTGGAAAAACTACAAGGCCCAGTTTACCCCTGTAGCCAAGGGCGCCGCCAATCTGCGCGCTGCCGCCAATTCCAATTCCGGATGGATTGCTGTTGAAAACGAAGGCTGGTATGTCGCCAAGTTCGATGTGTCATACACTCTGAATGGCGAACGCATCAAAGAAGATACGGGCGATTTCACTGCGGGCGTAACGAAAGTAATCGACCTTCCCGCTGGTGCGACAGATATCGTGTTGCATGTCTGGGACGCCTATTTCATCAAGAGCTGGCGAGAAATCTTCTCGAAGAACTTCGATGCTCCGGTCACCAAGAAGTACAAAGTTACCGGAACAACCTTGGATCCGGATTACGAAGAACTCGATGTCTAAAAGCCATATGACCTAACAAAAAAATCCTCGCTATTCAGCGAGGATTTTTCAGCTACAGAAGTATTCGCACAAGTTTTTTTTTGCACCGAATTTTTTTTCGAGGTGTAAAAAAAATCTTTCAAAAAAATGACGAGTAAAAACATTCATTCATGCAATTAATAAAGTAAAAGTGAACGGATTTTATTTTAAACACAAGGAGTAAAAATGGCTATAATCAAAATAATCACAAACGATACGACCAAAACTCTCGAAGTTGCTCATGTCAGCAATGCGATGGCGCTTGCTCATCTCTGCGCGTGGCGCATAGAAAAACCGATTAAATTGGATGGTGTAGAATTACACGATGGCGCCAATATCAATTTTGGAGATGCCGTTGTCGAAATGGATCAGCAGAAATGTGAAGGCGTTATAACGCTCTTTGTAAATAAAGAAGGCGCTTTGCTCAAATGCTCTAAACACACTTTTGGTCCCTTGGATTTTACGGACGACTTGACTCATGCTGTTAATGGAAGGCGCGGTTTTGGCGGTTCTGTGGGACCTTTCTTTTTTAATGGGGAGCTTTGCGATGAACAGGGGCTTATCGTTGCTCTAAAAGTGATTCATAAAGGCAAAATTTATGACAGTACTATTATTGATACGGTTATAGATTATGGTCATACTCAGTGCTCGTATGATGGAGTGGGCGTATCGTGCACTATCAGTGCTAGATATGATAATGGTGTTGTTATTTGGTTAAATGGTTCTACGGATTTCCTTTGGGAACACAATGAATACTCAAGAGAAATTTATAGACAAGAAATTAATAATGCTCAGAGGGCTTCCGGTGAGGCCAATCTTGTTTCGTCGAACGAACCTGAATCTGGCTTGATAACTATTGAAAATATGGCTGGTTTTGCTGTAAATAGTTTTCTGACTTATTCTATTGATGGAAAACGTTTTGCCTGCTTTACGGATTTCTTTAATACGGGTGTAAAGAGGTCTATGCAGATAGTTCCTGGAGCTACAGATGTTAATTTGAGCGTTTATGATCCTGGTTCCCTTATAATAATGAGAGAAATATATTCGGAACATTTTGATGGTCCCGTAAATAGGAATTACAGAGTGACGGGAACACTTGCGCATCCGGAATGCAAAGAAATTTAATTCCAGTTACAAAAAAAATCCTCGCAGTGATGCGAGGATTTTTCAGTGGTCGATACAGAACTCGAATCTGTGACCTCTACCATGTCAAGGTAGCGCTCTAACCAACTGAGCTAATCGACCGAGGTGAGTCCAATATTAGAAAAAGATGTGGCTATTGTCAAGGGGTCGTGGGTAAAATTCGAAAAATTTCCCTTTTGTGATAGGCCTTTCTTCGCTTCTACCTCCAAACCCCTAATTATTTATCGTCTTCCGCTATCCAGTAGTGCATTCGCCCTTTGAAAAGTATTGGCGGCAGGCTGTCGTTGCATTTCCCTTTCCTGCAGTCTTCAAAATGCAAGTTGATGGTCGCGGTCCACTTGGTGTCGTCCTTCTGGTCTATGGAAACGTAGTTGCTGTCGCCTATGACGAACGCCTTCGGCGTCCCTTCGACTTGTATCCATGTCTGGTTGGGGACGATGTTGTTCTTGCTGAGCTTGGGACGGTTCACCATAATGCTCAACTGGTCCTCGCGCTCGCTGCGTTTTGCCGGAATCTTGATGAGCAGGTAGTGGTGGCTGTTCCGGATGTAGGGGACTTCGACATCGGTACGGTCCAATTCCTGCGTGATTTCTTCGTCGCCGTTGATGCTGTACTTGATGAATCCGCCGCCTTTGACTTCCCAGCTGTCGTTGATTCCGCTACAGGCGGTAAGGCTTGTGCAAAAAAACATGCACAGCGCGCTTGCGGCGATAACGGAAAAACGAGTCGAAAATGCGGATTTCATATCCCCAAAATAGAAAAAAAGCCGGGCGCTAAGTCCCGGCGAGAGTTAGTTTTTAATAGTCCTAATCACTAACCACTTCCTACTGCCTACTGCGATTTTGACGCAAATCTCGTTTACGCATCTCTCGTCTTTCGTCTGTAGGCTGGCAGAGCCGTTCTCTCGTCTAACTAAGCTCTTCCGTCAACGGGGCCGTCGTCGGTGGTTGGCGATTGCGGTTTCTGCTGGGCGAGGCGTGGGTCTTCGAGGACATACAGCGGGAGCGCTGCGAGTTCCTCGTTGTCGGCGAACAGACGCACGATGTACTTGTCCGGGCGGGCGAACTGCAAACGCTGCATGTTCAAGATCATGTTGACGGCGGCCGTGTCAAAACCCTGCGCAACCGGTTGAAGGTCGATTTCGGACTGCATCGGTGGCACGATCGGGTGCCCCACGACATCTTCGATTGACAAGCTCAACTGGTGCGAGCCTGCTTCGGAACGCTGGTAGCGCAGGCGGAACGCTGCGGAACATTGCGGAATCACAAGCGGAAACTTTGCAAAAATGCGGTCAAATGCACCAAGGATGTTCATGCGTCCACCGATGTCGTTGGCGGTGGCTGCGTCACAGATAGCGGCAATTTCAATATTCATTAAGGGTTCTCCCAGTATTAGAAAAATGTTTAACTAAATTATAAATATATTCGTAAAAAGACGAGGTTTTTATGGAAGAAATTCCACTTTGGTATTGGTTAATCGTGTTTTTTTGCATCGGCGCCTGTGTCGGGAGCTTTTATAACGTGATTGTCTATCGCATGCCGCGCGGAATTTCGCTGATCAATCCGCCTTCGCACTGTCCGCTCTGCAAAAAGAGGATTCCCATCCGTTACAACTTGCCCATCGTCGGTTGGCTTTGGCTTCGTGGCCGGAGCGCTTGCTGCAAGCAGCCCATCAGCGTCATTTACCCGATTGGCGAGGCGCTTTGCGGTTTGCTGGGGGCGCTCGCGCTCTATGCGGCGGTCGGCTTCGGTACGGATTTTACGCGGCCGGTGCTCGCTCCCCAGACTTGGGCGAACGCAGCCGCGTTGTTCTGGCTTTTGCTTGGGGCTTATCCCGTGTGCGCCGTGGATTGCAAGTACAAGCTGATTCCCGATTCCATCTCGGTTGGCGGGATTGTCGTTGGATTTTTGATATCGTTTATTCCGGGGGGCATCTTGCCAATCCAGAGCCTGATCGGGGCCGTTGCTGCTGGCGGCGGGCTTTATCTGGTCGGCTGGATTGCGACCAAATTGCTCAAGAAAGAAGCGATGGGTTTTGGCGATGTCAAGCTTTTGGCGGGGTATGGCGCCCTGATGGGCGTTACCGGTGCAGTCGAAACGCTGCTGGTTGCCGCCTTGCTTGGTCTCTTGGTGATGGTCCCGTACGGGATGATTAAGAACCGTAAGGCGTCGGGGAATAGCGATGATGAATGTGGAGGACAAATTCCCTTTGGACCTTTCCTCGCCGTGGCTGCCCCCTTTATGTACCTCTGGGGCAACATCCTGATTGTGTGGTATTTGACGTTTATACTCGGGGAGTAGGTTTAAGTAAATTAGGAATTGGTTGTTCGTCATTGGTCATTAGTTAATGCGTCTCTGGACCCTGATCAATGACGTAACCACTTCCTACTAAGTTCTACCAACTAAAATTTACTGGATCCTTCGTTACACTCAGGATGACGTCCCTAAGCCCTACCAACTATTTCCTCTTCTTTCCTGGGCGTTGCGGCATGAACGGGCTTGCCGCGTCGGACTTGCGGCTGCTCTTTGCCGATATTGTTTCCTGGCTTGTTACGACGGAATCGCCGACACTGAGTCCCTTGAGAATTTGTACGTTCACGCCGTCGCTCAAGCCTATCTTTACGCGGCGCGGCGCGGCCTTGCCGTTGATGTTGATCCAGACGTGGTCGCCTTCGAGGCGCGGCTTTTTATGCTTTTTCTTTGCCCCTTTTTGCGGTGCGGCTCCGCCCATCCCCATTCCCGGCGGCGGGGGCGGCATGTTGTCGCTGGCTTCGGCGGTCTTCGGGCGCTCCGGACGCGGCATGTCTTTCGGGTCCATCATCGGGGTGCCTTCGGCGGGCGTAAACTTGAGCGCCTTGACCGGAATCGTTACGGCGTCCGTGATTTCTTGCGTGACGATGGTGCAGGTGGCGGTCATGCCCGGCAAAAGCTTTTGTTCCGGATTTTCTGCGGTAATTACGACCGTGTAGGTCACCACGTTGCTTGTCGTCGTCGGGTTCAGGCGAACCTCTTGCACGGTGCCGTGGAACGTGTCTCCTTGGAACGCATCCACCGTGAACGTGACTCGCTGCCCTTTCTTGACTTGTCCGATATCCGCTTCATCCACGGATGCCATGACCTTCATTTGTACTAAATCTTTTGCGATGATGAACAAGGTGGGTGTGCTCATGGAGGCTGCAACCGTTTGGCCTACGTCAACGGCGCGCTTCAGCACGACGCCGTCAATCGGGCTCTTGATGGTCGCGTAGCTCAAATTCAAACGGGCCTGTGCGACTTCGTTCTTGCGTTGTTCCACGGAAAGCTTTGCCGCATTCAAGTTGTATTCCGCCTGCTCCAGCTCGACGGCGCTTGCACTTTTGCTTTCGGCGAGTTTCTTGATGCGGTTGTACGTGCTCTGCTTGTAGTTCAAATCGTTCTCGGCACTCTTGTACGAAATCGAGGCCTGCTTCAAAGTCGATTGCAGCTTGGACTTGTCGAGTTCCGCAATGACCTGCCCTTTCTTGACTTTGGAATTGAAGTCCGCGTTGATTTTTGCGATGTCGCCCGACACCTGCGTGCCGACTTCCACCTGGTCAACCGGTTCCAGTGAACCCGTGGCAGAAATCGTGGTCCTGATCGTGTCCGTTGCCACCTTGGTGCTTATAAGCGCTCCCGCTTGGCTGGTGGCGTCCCCGTTAAAGAAATAAGACTTGACGCCGAAGGCGATGGCCGCAAGAACGGCGATGACGATGATGATTTTTAAAATTTTTTTCATAAGCTTCAAGAAAAATAGAAACATTGTTTTTTTATTACGAACGTTTAGATGAATTGTTGGCGTTCTGGGTTGCATATTTTGCATTTGTCCTAGCCAGTCGAACAATCTTTTTGCTAGCTTAGTGGGCATGACTCGTGTGCGCAAAAAAGACGACAGTGCGGAAGTCCGCAAGGTGACCTGGATTGGGCTTGGCTGGAACGCCGCGCTTTCCGTCGCCAAATTTGTGGTGGGCGTTTTTGGGAATTCCCAGGCGCTCGTTGCCGATGCCGTCCATAGCGCATCCGACTTTTTGACCGATGTCGCGGTTATCGTCGGGAGTCATTTCTGGAACTCTCCGCCCGATGCGGAACACCCTTACGGGCACAGGCGTTTCGAGACGCTCATAACTATTGGAATCGGGCTTGCCGTTGCTGCCGTGGGCATCGGAATTGGCTACAAGGCCGTTCTTGCGCTTTTGGCGGGCGAGGCGTCCCATCCGGAGATGTCGGTTGCCGTGATGGCTCTGGTCTCCATCATCGTGAAAGAAATCCTCTTCCGTTACACGCGCAATGCGGGGAAAAAAATCCGCAGCCAGGCGCTGGAGGCGAATGCTTGGCACCACCGGAGCGATTCGTTTAGCTCTATTCCTGTGCTTGTGGCTGTCGTTTTTGCCATTCTCTTCCCGGAACTGTGGTTCGCGGACTCCGTCGGTGCGCTGGTCGTCGCGTTTTTCATTCTGCATTCCGCAATCGAAATCGCCTGGCCGGGGCTTCGCCAACTGGTGGATTATGGGGCCGATCCCGATGTTCTCGGAAAATTGAGACGGGAGGCGCTTTCGCACCCCAAGGTGATTAGCCTGCATGGGCTCCGCTCGCGCTATGTCGGGAGCGACCTGCATGTGGACGTCCACATCGTCGTCGATGACCAGATGACCTTGAAAGATGCGCACGATGTTGCCGAAGAAGTAGAACAGCTGCTGATAGATTCCGGCGAAAACGTCGTCGATGCGATGGTGCACATCGACCCGTACAACGCGAACCGTGCCGCCCAAGGCGAAATCAAGACCATTGAAAAGTAGAACGGAACAATATCCTCCGTTATCCGGCTGCCATTGAAACGCTGCAAAGCCATTAATACCTTTGGCCTCGAATTAAGGTGCCGATTTTCAATAATTTTAGCCAATTTTTCCCGATTTTTACATTCTAGTGTATAGCGTACAAAGCAATAAAACGGAGGCTGCGTACTTCCGCCCCGTAATTCGCACCTTTGGTACGTAAATTCGTCTCACGGGTCGTTTTTCGTTGTTCTATAAAACGGAACGTTTTTCACCGAAATCTAATGAAGAAATTTTTCACACCAGTAAATATTCCAAAGTGGTCTTAAAACTTTAAAAAATAAGCGAACTTTTTCGTACTTTCAATTTATATTACTTTAGTATAAGTTGTGAGGTAGGATATGGTTCTGGACGAATTTTACAAGCTGAATAACGGGCAGCGAATCCCGAAATTAGCCTTGGGGACGTGGCAAACACCGAATGACGTGGCTGCTGAGGTCGTGGCGACCGCAATCGAGGCTGGGTACCGTCACATCGATACCGCAATTGCATACGAAAATGAATCTGGCGTTGGGGCTGGGCTTAAGGCTGCGCTTGAAACGACAGGAATTCACCGCGAAAGCGTCTTCATCACCACGAAAATCCCTGCCGAAGTCAAAACTTACGACGATGCCGTGCGCAGTATCCAGGAATCCATGGACCGCCTGGATGCGTTCCACATCGACATGATGCTCATCCATGCACCACGCCCGTGGAACGAAATGGGTTCGACTTCTGGGAGTTGCTATTTCAGGGAAAATATTGAAGTCTGGAAGGCCCTCGAAGAAGCTTACGAGGCGGGCAAGATTCGTACAATCGGCGTCTCGAATTTTGAAATCGACGACCTCAACAACATCTTGGCTGGGGGCCGCGTGATGCCGGCCGTGAACCAAATTCGCGTCCATATCGGGCATGTGCCGACGGAGTTGATCGATTTCTGCGAACAGAATGGAATCTTGGTTGAGGCATATTCGCCAAATGCGACAGGGCGCCTCATGAATGTGCCTGAAGTCTGTGCTATGGCAGAAAAATACCATGTCTCGGTGCCGCAACTTGCAAGCCGCTTTGTTTTGCAACTTGGACTGCTGCCGCTTCCGAAATCCACACACAAGGAACGCATCCTCGAAAACGCCGAACTCGATTTTGAAATCAACTCGAATGACATGGCCGCCCTTTTGAAAATGAAAGGAATGTAGCGAATTTATTTGTAATAAACGATCGCGTTATTTTGGAAAGGTCATCCTATATGAATAGGGTGGCTTTTTTTCGCTATGCTAAACTAAAAATGGCGTGGAACATGTTGTCATGTCGCTTTGGCCTCTTTTCTGTCTCCATGGTTATGGTACGCAGGGGATGTTCTTTCTGTTTATAATACGCTGTGTATTATATTTTTGTAAAAATTTTTTATAAAGTGCGAAATTAGTTAAAATGATTTAGATAAATCAGCATTTGTATGATAAAATCTTGTGCATGTTCCTAAATATTAGTTTATTTTATATGTGTGAGAATGAGAGCGCGACTTTTACGAAGACCGTGAACGCGTTTCTTTGTTCTCGTTGCGCTATTGTTTCTCCAAGTTGGTGGGGGCGTCTTCGCCAAACTAAACATTAACACTAAACAAAATAAAAGGGGAAATATGAAAAAGATATATCTGTTAATACTGTTAGCAGTATCCATGTGCTTTGCTGGAAATATTAATGTGACTACTGATGATCCATATATGCTTTATAATGGGTTCTATATTACCAATACCGGAAATGCAGATGTGAATGGCTTTAAGTTTTATTTATACTTTAATGCCGCCCCAGTAGAGGATTTGAGCACTTTTAGTGCTGATATACTTCGCAAGCGAGGTGCAGACTCTTATGTTTATGATCGAACTGTTCTTCCGAGGGTGGATCCTGAATTTAGAAGACTGTCGGCAACTCAGTACGTGGCCGTTTTTGATTATAGCAATACCGTGATTCCTGCTCATGGAAGATTTCCTGTAGTAGGGAGGCCCGTTAGTGGTTATGAAAAATTGGCGATTATGATCAATGGCGTGAATGATAAATGGGCTAGATATCAACAAAATGGAACTGTACCAAATATACTTAGGGCTTATGTGGTGGAATCTTTGTCTGGAGAAGTCTTGGTTAGCAGAAGAGTTCAGTATAGAAGCAGAACATCATATGATAAGGTAACAGAAAATAGACATCCGACTATCGATAATTACAGACGAATTGGTGTTTTGACAAATGAAACATCCTGTCCCAATGATCTTTATGCAGGGTCCTCCACGCCTTTAACAATTAAAATAGATGTTGAAAATAGTGGCAATGAGACTAAAATTATTCAAGGAACAGATTATCATCCGTTGGGAGTTACTATACCTGGCAATTACATTGAATTTAAATTTTGCGGTTTAGGGTATGATCAACTTCCCCGAGTCCCTTATGATTATATTGTGTTGAAATTGGATTCGGAATGCCCAAGTAATTCATACCCGTTGAGCCGCTACCATGATGCTGAAGATAATAATAATATTAGTGCTTATACGGGTTATATATGGCCTAATATCGTTTATAGTAGCGGAGATGTTGAGTTGAATTTCTGCTTTGTGCCAAAGAAATCAAATGCAACACGGAAATATCCTTTTGATAAAAAGTATGGTATTTTTGCCTATAAAACTGGTACGAATATTTCCATGAGCCATATTTATATAGATGACGAAGATACTGGAAATATCAATAATTGGGACATCCCTAGTGTAACGAGTTCTTATACATCTAGAATTCATAGTATTATGTATGGTTCAGAAAATACAAATTACTTTGTTATTAAATGGACCGGCACGAATAATCAGATGTTGAGTAAATCCGCTGAGGTCGAAGTTGCCGAATCTCCGATTTCTGCAGGGCAGCCGCTTGTCGCTGCGGCTCCGTTTGCACCGGCAATCAAGGGCCTGAATCGTTCTGCCGTGTCTGTCGAGCTCAAGTCCGAGGGCAAAGTTAAGGTCTCCATCGTGAATGCGAACGGCTCCGTCATCGCGAACGTCGCTCAAGAAAGCCTCCAGCCGGGCGTCCATCAAATCAAGTGGAACTCTGGTATGGTGCCGAGCGGCCGCTATATCGTGAAGGTCGAGCAGAACGGCTTGGTGAACGCCAGGAACGTTATCTTGAAGTAATTCGAGATTTGTCAAGTTTGTTTTTTTCATTTGTCGCCCCGGATTTCATCCGGGACGATTTTTTTACGAGCCGTCTATAGTTTGAGCTTCATGAAAATTGTTATCCCGTTCCCTGTCATCTTGGAGCACTGTTATCTTGGATCCCTTAACTCAGCGAAGCCATTCTTGCCTTTAGCCTCGAATTAAGGTAGGTGCACTTATTGCTCTGCATGTATGTGGGTGTGAGAATGAAATACTGATTGTGTGTCTCATTATGATACGAATTTTGTGTAAGTTTATGGAGCGATATGTTGTAAAAGAAGATAAATTAATTTTACATTATCCTTTTTTATTTTGTTTGGATTTTAACTTATATTGTACTTACTCAAAATTAACTAGGAGGAATAATATGAAAAAAATGTTTCCGTTGGTTCTACTAGCGGCTTCGATGAGCTTTGCCTCTATTAGTGTGCAGGGGGATGAAAGTGGCATGCCAGGTGCCAGTAATATCTATGCACCTAAATTTAGAATAAAAAATAATAACTCTAAACCAACAGAAGGCTTTAAAATTTATGCATACTTTATGTCTGAAAATGATATTCCTGATGGAGATCTTGAATTAGATAATAAAAAGTATCCTAGAGCCAGATTGGACCCAACTTTGAAGGGTAATATTCGTAGGGTGATTGTTGATTATTCTGATTACTCAATTCCGGCTGGGGCTTATTTTCCAGTTCCTGCGAATCCAGATGAACTGACTACTATCTTTGAAATTAAAAGGAAATCGGGAACATCAGTTTTTTCGTATCCCTGGAGAAGGGGAATGAAGGATATTGTGATTGAATTTGCTGGGGTAGAGGTCTACAATAGGCATCCGGACTTTAAATCACGAGTTGGAGTTTTTGTGCGTAACTTTAATGATTGTGCGAGTGGATATAATCCTGTCGTTAGGCTTGATGTAGAAGATAACAATAATCTATCGAAAGTTGTTGCTGGTGACGTTAAGCCAAAGGGGATTGGCTTTCTTGACAATAATTATGTAACGTTCAATTATTGTGCTGTTTCGGCGAAAAATCTTCCTAAGACTGCTTATGATTATATGGTGCTTAAACTTGATAAAAATTGCCCGGATGGTACATATTGGGTAACGCGCCACCATGATGCAGAAGATCATAATAACAAAAATACTTATTGGCGATATGTATGGCCTCGTAAAATTGGTAGAGATGCTGATTTTGAA
>JAEEGK010017632.1_pt1 | contig 15540 bp, 12 predicted proteins | sample 8958771 | NCBI WGS metagenome assembly JAEEGK01 (sample SAMN16246547, study PRJNA631951) | gut metagenome | biome: gut microbiome; feature: rumen; material: SC-attached | host: Bos | place: Iran: Karaj | collected 2018-10
GCCCGGCAAGTATTCAGCCTTCTCGACCTTGGTTATGCCGAAGCTGGAGCCGCCGTCGGTGGGTTTCACGAAAAGCGGCAGGCCCAGGTTTTTCACCATGGCGGCGCTCATCTCCTCTACGTCATCTCCCTTGCGGATGAAGGCATCCGGCGCCAGTTTCACGAAGTCCGAGCCCTGCAGATAGCGCTTGCAGGAGTATTTGTCAAAGGCCACGGTGGTGACAAAGGCGCTGCAGGAAGAGTGCGGGACGCCCAGCATCTCCAGATAACCCTGCAGGAGACCGTTCTCACCCGGCGCACCATGCTGCATGATATAGGCGAAGTCGAAACGGATTTTCTCCCCCAGTACCATGACGGAGAAATCGGTCTTGTCCACTTCGGGCTGCGCGCCTTCCGGGAAGGCGACCCGCATGGAGTTGGCCTTGCGCATGGCAACCAGTTTCCAGCTGCCGAAGCGCGCAAAGATTTCATAGACATCGTATTGAAACTCGTCAATACGGGAAGCGGTGAACTCGCCGCTGCGGCAGGAGACCTCCCATTCGGAGGAATCCGACCCATAAATGACCGCGATAGTCTGATACTTGGCCATGTGCTATTCTGTACTATTCGAAGTAATAATCTTCCAAATCTTCCTGCTGGGGCGCAGCGTCCGTACTGGCGTTGCACCAGGGCCCCTGCAACTCCTCCGGGAACACGTCGCTTTCCGAAACGCCCAGCGTACCGTCCTTCAGGACCTTCTGCATCCAGAGGCCCCAGATGGGCAGGGCCATGTTGGCTCCCTGTCCCAGATTGCTGTTGTTAAAGTGGACATAACGGTCTTCCGCGCCCACCCAGACACCGGCGGTGATGGAAGGGGTGTAGCCGATGAACCAGCCGTCGGAGTTGTCATTGGTGGTGCCCGTCTTGCCGCCGATGACGCCCTTGAGCCCATAGCGGAAGCGCAGGCGCGCGCCCGTACCGCCGCCGTCCACCACGGCGCGCATCATGTGGATCATCTCACCCGTGGCCCGGGTGGAGAGGACTTCGTGCTTGCGGTCGGCAAACTGCCCCAGCACGTTGCCGTCGCTATCCTCGATGCGGGTGACGAACAGCGGATTGGTATATACGCCTCCGGACGGGAAGGTGTTATAGGCCGTCACCATATCGTACACCGACAGGTCGGCCGATCCCACGCAAAGCGAAACCACCGGGTCGATAAAGCCGGTGATGCCCATCTTGCGCATGGTGGACACCATGGACATGGGTCCGAGCTGCTGCATGAGGTAGGCCGATACGGAGTTGGAACTGTGTGCCAGGCCCCAGGTCAGGTCCACCATGGAACCGTCGGCATGGGTGTCCTGCGGCGTCCAGGTGTCGTCACCGTTCACCACGATCACCACCGGCGAATTGAGCACGGGGTCGCACGGGGTCATGCCCGACTCCATGGCCAGGGTGTAGATGAAAGGCTTGATGGTGGAGCCCACCTGCCGCTTGCCCTGCCGCACATTGTCATATTTAAAGTACCGGTAGTCGGGGCCGCCCACATAGGCCTTCACATGGCCGGTTCCGGGCTCGATGGCCATGAACGCGGCACGGAAGAAGGACTTGTAGTAACGGATGGAATCGTCCGGGGTCATGACGGTGTCCCGGTAACCGGGCTTTTCCCAGGTAAAGACCCGCATCTTCACGGGCACGGAGAAACTCTTGGCAATCTCCTCGTCCGAACGGCCGGCGGCCTTCATGGTGCGGGTGCGGTCACTCCAGCGGCGGGCCTGGCGGAGGGTGGTCTCGACCACGCTCTTGTCGGTGTCGGAGGAGAAGGGGGCGTTCTTTCTGAGCTTGAGCTCCCGGAAGAAGGCCTTCTGGAGGTCCTTCCCCAGGTGTTCGGCAATGGCTTCCTCCGCGTAACGCTGCATCTTGTAGTTGATGGTGGTATAGATGCGCAGGCCGTCCCGGTCCAGGTCGTAGGACGTGCCGTCGCTCTTGCTGTTCTTGTTGAGCCAGCCGTACAGGGGGTCATCGGCCCAGAGCAGGGAGTCGGCCTGGTAATCCTCGGCGGTGGCGTACGAGGAGCGCTTGGGCTTGCCGGCGCTCATGGTGCGGCGGAGCATGTCTCGGAAATACGGTCCCACGCCGGTGGTGCGGTCTCCCACGCGTTCATGCAGGACGATGGGAAGGGCCTGCAGGGAATCGCATTGGGCCCGGGTGAGGTAGTCCATTTCCTGCATGCGCTTGAGCACCAGGTTGCGGCGGGCCAGGGCGTGTTCCGGGTTGATGGCCGGATTGTAGCGGGTGGGCTTGTTCACCATGCCCACCAGCACGGCGCTCTCCTCCGTGAGGAGCTGCGCCGGGAGCTTGCCGAAGAACTGGCTGGCCGCCGAGGAGATGCCGTAGGAGTTGGAGCCGAAGAAGATGGCGTTCAGGTACATGTCCACGATCTCCTCCTTGGTGTAATTGCGCTCCAGCTTCACCGCGGTGATCCATTCCTTGAGCTTGATCATGACCAGGCCCAGCTTCCCTACGCCTTCCTGGCGGGGATAGAGGGTCTTGGCCAGCTGCTGGGTGATGGTGGAACCGCCGCCCTGGGAAGAATCGCGGGACAACAGGGTTTTGAAGAGCACGCGGGCCAGGGACTGGAAATCCACGCCGGAGTGCTTGTAGAAGCGTTTGTCCTCCGTGGCCACCGCCGCCTGCACCAGGGAGGGGGCCAGTTCTTCATAGGAGGCAAAGGTTCGGTTCTCTATATGATAGGTAGTGAGGATCTCCCCTTCTTCCGCGATGACCTGGGTGGCCAGCTTGGAGTCGGGATTCTGGAGTTCCTCGATGGAGGGGATGTCGGCCGTGGCCCAGACCAGCAGGAGCAGGGCGGCGAGTCCCGCCATGGGCGCTACCAGCAGAATCCAGAACCAGCGGACGATCGTTTTCTTTGTCTTCTCCGTCATCTTCCAAAATAATTGCTTGCGTACAAGACCTTAGGTCTTGCTTCAAAATGAGTTTACAAAATTAATCAGAAAATTTGGAAAATTGCCCCAATTCTGCTTTACTTTGCAAATAATTATGGACACAAAGTCCAAAATTCTACAGCTATGGAGGGTAAAAATTTAGTCATCGTGGAGTCTCCCCAGAAGGCGAAGACCATCCAGAAGTACGTTGACAAGAACGAGTGGGAAATCAAGGCCTCGGCCGGACATATCCGCGATTTGGAAGAACATAAACTCAGTGTGGACGTAGCCGACGGCTTCCGTCCGGAATACGTGGTCCCGGCCGACAAGAAACGCATTGTGGCCGAACTCAAGAAACTGGCGGCACAGGCGTCCACCATCTGGCTGGCGTCCGATGAAGACCGCGAGGGAGAGGCCATTTCCTGGCACCTGGTGGAAACCCTGGGGCTGCCGCCGGAGAAGACCCGCCGCATCGCGTTCCATGAGATTACCAAGACCGCATTCCTGGAGGCGGTGGAGCATCCCCGCACCATTGACATGAACCTGGTGAACGCCCAGCAGGCCCGCCGCGTGCTGGACCGCCTGGTGGGTTTTGAACTGTCCCCCATCCTCTGGCGCAAGATCCAGCCCAAGTTGTCGGCCGGACGCGTCCAGAGCGTGGTGCTGCGCCTGATCGTGGACCGCGAAAAGGAAATCATGGCCTTCGAGCCCCAGCCTTATTACCGCGTGGAAGCCAACTTCCGCCCGGAGGGAACGTCCACGCGGGTGAAAGCCACCCTGGACACCCGTTTCGCCACGGCCGATGAGGCCAAGGCTTTCCTGACCGACAGCATCGGCGCCACCTATCGGATTGCCGAGATGGAGAAGAAAGAAGGCACCCGCTTCCCCGCGGCGCCTTTCACCACCTCCACGCTCCAGCAGGAAGCCTCCCGGAAACTGCATTTCCCGGTGTCCACCACCATGCGGCTGGCCCAGGGCCTGTACGAACGGGGTCTGATTACCTACATGCGTACGGACTCCACCAACCTGTCTTCCCTGGCCATCGGCACGGCCAGCAAATTCATCCGGGAGAACTATGGGGAGGAATATCTCCACACCCGGCAGTACCGCACCAAGTCCAAGGGGGCGCAGGAAGCCCACGAAGCCATCCGGCCCACCTTCATCGAAAACACCGAGATTGAAGGGACGCCGCAGGAAAAGAAACTCTACGAGCTCATCTGGAAACGCACGGTAGCCTCCCAGATGGCCGAATCGCGCGTGATGAACACCAACCTGAAAGTCGCCTCCGACAAACGGCCCGAACTGTACGGGATCCAGTCGGTCCAGCTGCTCTTCGACGGGTTCATGAAAGTGTATCTGGAAGGCCGCGACGACGAGAGCGCGGAAGACACGGAGGAGGTGCTCCTCCCGGAACTGCATCGCGGCAGCATCCTGCTGGAAGAAGGCGTAAGCGCCGCCTGCAAGTTCACCGTTCCGCCGGCCCGCTATTCGGAAGCCACCATGGTCAAGAAGATGGAAGAACTGGGCATCGGCCGTCCTTCCACCTATCAGGCCACCATCGATACCCTCACCAAGAGCCGCGGCTATGTCGTGAAGGGAGACAAGGAGGGCAAGACCTTCCGGGTCACCAACTATACCCTCGCCGACGGCGTCGTCCGCTCGGCCTGGAAAAACGAGACCGTGGGCGCAGAGAAAGGCCGGCTCATGCCGCAGGAAATCGGCATGGTGGTGGCCGACTACCTGGTGGGCCACTTCTCCGACATCCTGGACTATGATTTCACCGCCACCATCGAGGCCGACCTGGATGAGGTGGCCGAAGGGGAAAAGCCCTGGGGAGAGACCATCGAGTCCTTCTACCGGCCCTTCCACGCCCATGTGGAGGAGGTGCTGGCCGACAGGACCTTCACCAAGGTGAGCCGCGAACTGGGCACCGCCCCGGACGGCGAGAAGGTCATCGCCGCCTTCGGCAAGTTCGGCCCCTACGTGCAGAAAGGCGAAGGGGAAAACCGGCAAAGCGCTTCCCTGGGGAAGGGTCAGCTCATCGAGACCATCACCCTGGAAGAGGCCCTCAAACTGCTGGAACTGCCCCGCACCGTGGGGGTGCTGGACGGCGTGGAAATCATTGCCACCAAGGGACGCTTCGGCCCGTACCTGAAATATGGGGACAAGAATGTCAAGCTGCCGCGCGGGAAGGATCCGCTCAAGGTGACGCTGGAAGAATGCACCCAGCTCATCAAGGAAGCCGGGGAAGAGAAACCCGCCACGGCCATCCTGGCCCAGTTCGGGGACATCCAGGTGATCAACGGCCGCTATGGTCCCTATCTGAAACAGGGCGAAACCAATTACCGGATTCCGAAGGGGACGGATGCCGCCACCCTCACCGAAGCCGACTGCCTGTCCATCATCGAGCACACCGAACCTACCGGAAAATTCAAAAGAGGGGGGAGAAAATAAAATTTTTTTGTATTTTTGTGGTCGATAGTTTTAATTCTTAAGCAATGGCAAGTTATCACATCGACCAGATTGACCAGAAAATCCTTTCCTTCCTGGTAAAGAACGCCCGTATGCCGTTCCTGGAGATTGCCCGCGAGTGCGGCGTTTCCGGAGCTGCCATCCATCAACGTGTCAAACGCCTGGAGGCCAACGGCGTCATCACCGGCTCGCGCCTGCTGGTGAAACCCCAGGCCCTGGGACTGAACATCTGTGCCTTCGTGAGCATCTCCCTGTCGGAATCCACCAAGTATGCGGAGGTGATTGCCAACCTCAAGAAGATTCCGGAAATTGTTGAGTGTCATTTCGTTACGGGCCGTTTCGCCATCCTGGCCAAACTCTACTGCCTGGACAACGACCACCTGATGGAAGTGCTCCTGAACACCATCCAGAAGATTCCGTACATCCAGTCCACGGATACGATGATTTCCCTGGACGAGCCCATCGAGCGGCAGGTCTGGGTGAAAGACTACAAATCGACAACATACACCGGCAGAGACTGATAGCCCCCTCAGACCAAGCGGGCCTGTGCGAGAGCACGGGCCATATCCAGATCTGACGGCGTCGTGATTTTGATATTGTACCGCTCTCCTTCCGCGAAGGTGAGCGGTATTCCGTATGCGGAAGCAACGGAAGCGTCGTCGGTGAACAGGGTGCTGTAGCCTTGCGTATAGGCCTGCTTCAACAGCTCGCTGTAAAAGATTTGCGGCGTCTGGGCGCCGTAGATGCGGCTGCGGTCCAGGGGCTCGTGTGCCTGCACCAGGCTGCCGTCAGCGGCTTTGTCCAGGACTTTGAGGGTATCCGTCACGGGCAGCACGGGAATGAGGGCCGGCACGCTTTCGGCAGCGGCAAAAAGCGAGCGGATCCGTCCGACGGAAAGCAGCGGGCGCACGCCGTCCTGCACGGCGACCAGGGCGCCGTCCGGGACCTGGGCCAGGGCGTTCCGGACCGAATGGAAACGGGTGAAGCCGCCGGCCACCAGCCGCTGCGGGCAAAGGAAGTTGTCCCGGGTGCAATACTGCCGCCAGTAGCCGATATAGTCTTCCGGGAGAACAGTGATCACATGCAGGTCGGGAACCGCTTCCAGGAAGCGCTCGATCGTGAGCCGGAGGATGGGTTTTCCCCCCAGTTCCAGAAACTGTTTGGGCTTGTCTCCCCCCATCCGGACCCCCATGCCGCCGGCCGTCACCACCAAATACTTTTTTCTTTCCATCGGACGAAATCTTTATGCGAATGTAAGATTTTTTTCGTAATTTTGAACGATTATTCGACAACTTAGCAACTAGACTCCTACGATATGGCATTTAGATTTCTGAACCAAGAACTGGCTATAGACCTGGGCACCGCCAATACCGTCATTTTCCAGAATGACCAGATTGCCCTGGACGAGCCCTCCATCGTGGCCATCGACAACCAGACAGGGAAGTGTATCGCCCTGGGCCAGAAGGCCAAACTGATGCACGAAAAGACCAATCCGGGCATCAAGACCGTGCGGCCCCTGCGGGACGGCGTTATCGCCGACTTCAACGCCGCGGAAATGATGATCCGCGGATTCATCCGCCAGGTCAATTCCCGTCACCGCAGCCTCTTCGCCCCCAACCTGAAACTGGTAGTAGGCATCCCCTCCGGCTCCACGGAAGTGGAGATCCGTGCGGTGCGTGACTCTTCGGAACATGCCGGCGGCCGTGACGTGTACCTGATCTACGAACCCATGGCCGCAGCCCTCGGTATCGGCCTGGACGTGGAAGCCCCCAAGGGCAATATGGTGGTGGATATCGGCGGCGGCACCACGGAGATCGCCGTCATTTCCCTGGGCGGTATCGTCCAGCAGGAATCCATCCGCGTGGCCGGTGACGTATTCACGGCCGACATCCAGAATTACCTGCGCCAGCAGCATGTGATCAAGGTGGGTGAAACCACCGCCGAAAAGATCAAGATTGCCGTGGGCGCCGTGATTCCCCAGCTGGATGTGGAACCGGAACCCTTCCTGGTGCGGGGTCCCAACCTCATGACCGGCCACCCGGTAGAGGCCCTGATCCCCTATCAGGAGATTGCCCACTGCCTGGACAAGAGCATCGCCCGCCTGGAGGCCTCCATCCAGCAGGTGCTGGAGCAGACCCCGCCGGAGCTGTATTCGGACATCGTGGAGAACGGCATCTTCCTGAGCGGTGGCGGCGCCCTGCTGCGCGGCCTGGACAAACGCCTCTCTGAGAAGGTGAATATCCCCTTCCACGTGGCCGAAGACCCGCTTCGCGCCGTGGCCCGCGGCACTTGCATCGCCCTCAAAAATACGGACAACTACTCCTTCCTGATGCGCTAAGCCATGAAGCGGCGCAGCCTGTTCCCGACCCTTATCAGCCTCGCGGTCTTCCTTCTTCTGGAGATCGCGTCGCTTGTTATGTTGTCCAGGAGCGCCCAGCTGCAGCAGCTTTGGATTGCCCGGAGCGCCCACCGCTTCATGGGCGCGGTCTGGGGCAGCACCCAGCAGGTGGGGTCTTTCTTCAGCCTGGGAAAAACCAACCGCCAGCTGGCACAGGAGAACTTTGAACTGCAGGCGGAACTGGCCCGCACCCGTGCCCTGCTGCATCAGGCGGCCATCGACACCATGCGCTACGGGGCCGAGCATCGGCCCGGATTCCAGTACAACAGCGCAGAGGTGGTGAAAATCAGCCGGCACAAGCAGCACAACTACATCATCCTGAACCGGGGCTACGAAGACGGCATCCAGGAAAAATCGGGCATCATCACCCGCAGCGGGGTGGTGGGTGTCGTGGACGCCGTGAGCGCCCATCACGCCTATGCCCTGTCTTTCCAGAACAGCGACGTGTCCATCAGCGCCCGGCTGGGCGGGGAAGGCGGCACCGGCATCCTGGTCTGGGACGGCATCCACACCAATGTGGCCCTCCTCAAGGAGGTCCCCCTCCAGTACCACTACCAGCCCGGAGACACCGTGTTCACCAGCGGCCACTCCCTCCTGTTCCCCCCGGACATCCCGCTGGGCGTAGCCGGAGAGTCCCGCGTCATCAACGGCGCCACCAACGAGATTACGGTGACGCTCTTTCAGGATTTTGGATCGGTCCGTTACGTGACCGTAGTGCATAACGACTCGTTTGACGAGATAGAAGCCTTCTAGGAATGAAAAGAGGAGAATTTTGGATAGCGTACGTATTGCTGCTCGTGGCCCAGTTGCTGCTGAGCAACTACTTCCACGTTACGCCGTACATCTTCCTCACCATCCTTCCCGTGATGGTACTCTGCATTCCCATCCGCGTGGGAACGGCGGGCGCTATGTTCATAGCCGCCCTCTCCGGCCTGGCCGTGGACTATCTCTCCGAGGGCGTGCTGGGCCTCAACGCCCTGGCCCTCATCCCCGTGGCCTTTGCCCGCAACGGCATCATCGGCCTGGTCTTTGGACGGGAACTTTTTGCCCGCAAGGAAGACTTCTCCATTGAGCGCTGCGGCTTTGGAAAAGTGGCTATGGCCCTCTTCCTCTCCACCCTCCTGTTCCTGGTCATCTACATCTGGGCCGACGGCGCCGGAACCCGTCCGCTGTGGTTCAACGGCCTCCGTCTGGGCGCCTCGCTGGGAGCCAGCTTCGTGGTGTCCCTCCTCACGTTGGGCGTGCTGGCCCCTGACCCCCGCAAGTAATGAAAGACAACGGGCGTCATATCCGCCTGCTCATTGGCCTGGGAGTAGCGTCACTGCTGCTTCTGGGTAAGATTTTCTCCCTCCAGATTGTAGACCGCGGCTACAAGGAAGACGCAGACCGCAACGCCACCATCTACGAAACTATCTACCCCACCCGTGGCGTCATCTACGACCGCAACGGAACCATCCTGGTGGGTAACAAAGTGGCCTACGACATTCTGGTGAACCCCCGCGAAGTGACGGCTTTTGACACCTTGTCCCTGGCTACGGTGCTGGGCGTGGAGCCGGACTTCATCCGCTCCCGTATGGCAGAATACAACCGCCGGCGCCGCACCATAGGATTCCAGGCGGTCACTATGATTCGCAACCTTCCCGCCGAAACGTATATGCGTTTTGACGAGGTAAAATACAAGTTCCCCGGCTTCCGCGGCCAGGTGCGCAGCATCCGCGACTATCCCGTGAACGCCGGCGGTAACCTCCTGGGCTATGTCTCCGAGGTCAACCAGGCGTACCTGGACAGCCATCCCGGAGAATACCGCAGCGGAGACTACGCCGGTATGACGGGCATTGAAGCCGCCCGCGAGAAGGAGCTCCGCGGAGAGAAGGGCTATCACATCTACCTCCGCAACGCCCGCAACCAGATTGAGCAGTCGTATAAAGACGGGGCCGAAGACAAGGAAGCCGTCCCGGGACACGACATTGTAACCACCATTGATGCCGCCCTCCAGCAGTACGGGCAGGAGCTGATGCAGAACAAGGTGGGCTCCATAGTGGCCATCGAGCCTTCCACCGGAGAAATCCTGGCGCTCATTTCCTCGCCGGGTATCGACGTCTCTATGCTGGCCGATATAGGAAAGCACTGGAACGAGATTTCCTCCGACCCTTACAAGCCTATGTACAACCGTGCCGTTCAGGCTTCGTACCCTCCGGGCTCCGTATTCAAGCTGGTAAACGGCCTCATCGGCCTGCAGGAAGGCGTCCTGAGGCCTGAAATGATGTACTCCTGCAGCCACGGTTATACCTATGCCGCCGGCCACAAGCTGGGCTGCCACGGGCACAAGAGCCCCCTCAATATGGAAGAGAGCATAATGATGAGCTGCAACGCCTACTACTGCTACGTGCTCAAGAACATCCTGGACAACCGCAAGTACGACAACGTGGCGGAAGGCCTGGACCACTGGCACGAGATGGTGGAAAGCTTCGGTTTTGGCCGAAAGCTGGGCAGCGACTTCCCGGCCGAGCTCTCCGGCAGCATCCCCACTTCCAAGACTTACAACCGCGCCTACGGTAAGGGAAGCTGGAACTCCACCACGGTGATTTCGCTTGCCATCGGCCAGGGTGAGATTCTGGCTACGCCCATGCATCTGGCCAACCTCTGCGCCACCATTGCCAACCGCGGTCACTACTACATTCCGCACATCATCAAGGCTTCTGAAGGCGTGGAGATTGACAAGCGCTTTACGGAAAGGCAGTACACGCTGGTGGACACCGTGCACTTCCCCAAGGTCATCAAGGGTATGTGGCGCGCCGTGAACTCCGGCGCCGGTATGGGCGGAACGGCCTGGATTGCCCACGTGGATTCCCTGGATATCTGCGGCAAGACCGGTACGGCCCAGAACCCCCGTGGAGCCGATAACTCCGTCTTCATCTGCTTTGCCCCTATGGACAACCCCAAGATTGCCGTGGCGGCCTATGTGGAAAACGGCGGCTTTGGTGCTTCGTATGCCGCTCCTATGGCCTCCCTTATGGTAGAGAAATACCTCAAGGGAGATATAAAACGCAGCGCCCTGGAGCAGAGAATGAAAGAGACCAACCTTATGTCCCGCGTAAAACATGATTGAGCAGCACGCACATAAAAGGCAATCCATTGACTGGGCTCTGATTGGAGTCTATCTGTTGCTGGTGCTCATTGGCTGGCTCAATATCTACGCCTCTGTGCATTCCTCCGAGCCCGCTTCCATGTTTGCCTGGAGTTCCCGTGCCGGCAAGCAGTTCGTGTGGATCCTGAGCTCACTGGGTCTGGCTGCGCTCATCCTGTTTGTGCTGCCGCCCCGTCTGTGGGAAGGGGTCTGTATCCCCTTCTACATACTGGTGTGTTTCCTGTTGGTGGTGGTTATATTCGTCTCCAGTGACGTCAAGGGTTCCCACTCGTGGTTTGACCTGGGGCCCATCCGCTTCCAGCCGGCCGAGATTTCCAAGATATCCACATCCCTGCTGCTATCCTTTGTGCTGAGCCAGCAGAACTTCCGGCTTTCCAACTTCAAGAACTTTATGCTGGCTGCCGCCATCATCGTTTTCCCTATGCTCATCATAGTGGCCGAAAGCGAAACGGGCAGCGCCCTGGTATACGTGGGCTTCATCTTTGTCCTGTACCGCGAGGGCTTTTCCGGCTGGTGGCTGGGACTGATTGGCCTTGTGATTGCGCTCTTTATTGCCACGCTCACGGCCGGTGCCTACTGGTCCGTAGTGGGACTCATTGCCATATTGGTTCCGTTCTGCATCCTTACCGGTAACGGCAATCATCCCTGGCGCAGTCTGCTGTGGGGTGTTCTGTTTGTGGTATTCGTGGCCTTCCTGCCCACCCTTCTGGAATGGGCCTGCACCCTGGTGGAGGGCAAGATGGATTACCTGGCCCACCGGGTCTGGGTGCCTGAGGCACACGAGACGGACGGCTACTTCTGGAGCTTCCTTCCCAGCATCAAGCCTATGTATGTTATGCTGGGCCTGTCGCTGGGTATCTTGCCTTTCCTCTTCTACCGGGCCTACTGGCAGAAGAACGCGGCCCTGGCCATTTCGGCCGCTGCCTTCATCCTGGGCATCTTTCTTATCTTCTCTACGGACTATATCTTTGAGAACGTGCTGCAGCCGCACCAGCAAAGCCGCATTGAGGTTCTGCTGGGTATGAAGGAAGACCTGGCCGGCGTGGGTTACAACGTGCACCAGAGTAAGATTGCCATTGGTTCCGGCGGCCTGCTGGGCAAAGGTTTCCTCCAGGGTACGCAGACCACGTTTGGTTTTGTTCCGGAGCAGACCACGGACTTTATCTTCTGCACGGTGGGTGAGGAATGGGGCTTTGTGGGCTGTCTGGTGGTCATTCTGCTGTACACCTTCCTCATTGCCCGTCTCATCCTGGACGCAGAGAGTTGCCGTGGAACTTTCACCCGCATCTACGGCTACTGCGTGGCTTCCTGCATCTTTATGCATCTGTTCATCAATGTAGGTATGACGGTGGGTCTGATGCCGGTGATTGGCATTCCCCTGCCCCTGCTCTCTTATGGCGGTTCCTCCCTTTGGGCCTTCACCATCCTGATTTTCATATTCCTGGCACTTTACCGCAATGAAAAGAAGTATTTTTAGCCTGCTAGGCATTCTGCTGCTGGCTTCGGCCTGTCAAAAGATGGACCCGGAAGACGAACGTACAGTCCGTTACTACGCCAATACGTTTGCGTACAACGTAATGAACACCTACTACCTCTGGAAAGACGAGGTAAGTGACAAGATTGAAAACTGGGTCACCACGGAAGATCCCATCAAGAAGGTGGAGGCTGCCCGTTACGAAATGGACAAATGGACCGCTCTCTACGATAACTTCAGCGACGTCGAAGGCTACTTTTCCGGCAATCTGGAGACCTTCGGGCTAAGCTTTACCCTGTACTACTACGACGAGGCCATGACCCAGGTATGCGCCGTGGTCACTTATACGTACGAAAACTCTCCCGCCCGCAAGGCCGGACTCCAGCGTGGAGACATCATCGTGACCGTTGACGGGGAGCTGATAACCCCTGACAATTATCCGGCTCAGGCCAGCAAACTGTGGGGAACCGGATCCATCTCCCTGGGCCTGGAAGACGGCCGCACGGTGAGCCTCCAGTCTGTACAGATGTACGAGAATCCCGTACACACCGCCACGACCTTCGACTACGGCGGCAAACGCTTTGGTTATCTCCACTTCACCTCCTTCACCCTGGACTCCTGCCCCGACCTGGAAACGGTCTTCGGCCAGTTTAAGGCCGAAGGCATCACCGATCTGATTCTGGACCTCCGCTACAACGGCGGCGGCTACGTAACCACCTCAACGGCCCTGGCCTCCATGATTGCCCCGCCCGATGTGGTCAAAGCCAAGAAGGTCTATAACAAGGATATTTACAACGACAACCTGACCCAATCGGAGCAAGACGCCACACGCTTTGAGCCCGAATTCACGTACGAGATTTCTTCCGGGCAGGAAGTAACCGTACACCCGCTGGAGGTGAACCCCGGCATCGAACACCTCTGGGCCATCGTGACCGATGACAGCGCTTCGGCCTCCGAAGCCTTGATCTGCGGCCTGAAACCGTATATGGACGTAACGCTGGTGGGGCAACAGACCTACGGAAAATTCACAGGGTGCATCCTCCTTTCGGCAACCGAGTGGTTTGATTCCATTACTGAAACCACCCTTGACATCGAGGAAGGAAAAGCGGCCCTTCCCAACTGGGGCATCTACCTCGTCGTCTCCCGTTATGCCGACTGCAACGGCGTCACCCTGAGCATGCCCGACGGCATCACGCCGGACTATGCAGCGAAAGACCGCCCCAAAGAGACCTTCCCCCTGGGCGATCCGTCCGAGAAAATGCTGGCCGCCACGCTTTCCATTGCCACCGGCGGCCCCGCTCCCGCTTCGGTCAAATCCATATCGGCCCAGGCTGTCCCGGAGCCCATCCACAGGCCGGGATTTGGAGTGTTAATACATTGATTATGAAAATTTTAGTTACGGGAGCCAGCAGCGGAATCGGTTTTGATACCGCACGGGTCCTTGCCCAACTCGGGCACCAAGTATATGGCGCTGCGCGACGCGTGGCCCTGATGGAACCGTTAAAAGCCGACGGAGTCATTCCCATCGCCCTGGATGTCACTTCCGAAGAATCCCTGCAGGCCTGCGTGGCCGCCGTGGGGCCCATCGACGTGCTGGTAAACAATGCCGGCTACGGATACTTCGGCCCCATTGAAACCGTTCCGATGGAGGAAGCCAGAAGGCAGCTGGAGGTGAATCTTTTCGGCCTGGCCCGGCTTTGCCAGCTGGTGCTTCCCGGTATGCGGGAACGCGGAAACGGCCGAATCATCAACATCAGCTCCGTGGCAGGCAAGGCCGTCCTCAACTTTGGCGGCTGGTACCACGTGTCCAAGTTTTCCGTAGAGGCCTTCAGCGATGCCCTGCGCATTGAGATGAAACCTTTTGGTGTGAAGGTGGTGCTCATTGAACCCGGCGCCATCCGCACGGAGTGGGGCCAAATAGCGGCCGACCACCTGGCCTCCAGCACCGCCGGAAGCGCCTATGAACAGGCCGGGGCCAATGAGGCCACGGCTATGCGCAAGATTTACTCGATGCAGGTACTGTCGGCCCCTTCTGTGGTAACCCGCGCCATCGTGAAAGCCGCCACCGCCAAGCGTCCCCGCCCCCGCTACCGCCCGGGCCTGGGAGCCTCCAACATCGTCTTCTGGCACGCCGTCCTCCCCACCCGCTGGTGGGACGCCCTGGTGCGTCTGCTGGGCAGCCCCCGCGTGGCCCATATTGCAGAAAAGCTGTAAATTCCTTATCTTTGCAGTCCCACATTTTGCCTTGGTGGTGGAATGGTAGACACGAGGGACTTATGCGAGCTCTTTGAAATAATTATTTGTAAGAGACAAAAGATAGACTTATCTTTGCCTCTGCCATGAAGAACCAGTATTCATTAGAAGACGTTATCAAAGCTGTAGAGAATAACAAATCTATAGCCGGTGTACTCCGAGATTTAGGACTGCGTCCCATCGGAGGAAACTACAAAACCGTTCACAAACTTATCAAGGATAACAACCTTGATACCAGTCACTTTACTGGACAAGGATGGAACGTTGGACTCGTTTTCAAACCTAAAAGTGCCATCAGCGACGATGAAGTCTTTATCAAAGACTCCGACTACCGCTGCTCTTGGAGATTAAGGGAAAGATATAAGAAGAAGACCGGTATCTCACATTGTGAACAATGTGGCTTATCCGAATGGCAAGGTCATGCAATTCCGTTGGAAATCCATCACATCAATGGAAACAACACAGACAATCGCATTGAGAATTTAAAGCTCTTATGCCCCAATTGCCATGCCCTGACAAATAATTATCGAGGAAAAGCACAGTTGAGTGCACTCTCTGAAAAGAGAGATGTAGAATGTCGTAAATTCAAGGAAACCATAGCGGGTAAGGCCGATGGCAATCTTGAGCCAAGCCTCCGAAAAGAGGAAGGTGCAGAGACTAGACACGACACACCTAAAGGGCCCCGCCCCACGGTGAAGGAATAGTCCAGACCACAAACAGAGATGGTGGCGAAAGCCATAGTGGTACGAAAATCCCTTGGCCCGAAACGGCCGTGCGGGTTCGATTCCCGCCCGAGGCACAAAAAGAGCTGCGACATCGCAGCTCTTTTTGCGCCTAATATCTTCGATAGACTGGGGGCCTAATCCCCCAGACCC
>JAEEGK010017635.1_pt1 | contig 15539 bp, 8 predicted proteins | sample 8958771 | NCBI WGS metagenome assembly JAEEGK01 (sample SAMN16246547, study PRJNA631951) | gut metagenome | biome: gut microbiome; feature: rumen; material: SC-attached | host: Bos | place: Iran: Karaj | collected 2018-10
TTTTTTTTGAATTATGAATAATTGTTTTTTTTGTTTACAAATAATTCATTGTTAAATATTATATATAAAAAATATTTGTTTTGAGATAAATCAAAAAAATAAAATAAAAAAAAAGAAAAAATAAATAATAATTATTAATTTTTTTTACAACAACAAAAGCAGCAACAACAACATTTTTTTTTTGAATTTAAATTTAATTCTAAATCACTACTACTACTAATGTTTTCAATAACTTTTTTATGATTGACTTTTAAATGATTTCTATAAAATTTGACAAAACATTTTTGAAAAACTTCATTAATATTATCTCCATTTTTAGCACTTACTTCTTCATAAAAATCAACTTTATCATTATATTCATCTAGTTGACTATTTAAAACTTTTCTTTTTTCATTTTCATCAATTTTATTTCCTAATAATAAAAAAACTGCATTTCTTCCATTTAAAATTGTTTTAGCTTCATTAATCCAATAATTTATGTTTTCAAAACTTTCTAAATCATCAATACTATAAACAAATATAAATATTTCACATGAAGAAGAATTTTTTTCCATAAATTCATCATATTTATTTTTAGATGGTATATCTATTATATTTAATTCTATTTTTGATGTTATATTTAATTCATTAATTCTTATTTGGAACTTTATTGTATCAAATTTAAATTCGTTTAATTCATATTTTTCAGGAAATCTATTTTTAAGTAATCTAAATAAAATTGAAGTTTTACCTACTGAAGAATTTCCTAAAATTATTGCTTTTGAATTTAAAGTTTCATTATATTTTATATTTTCATCTATATTCATTGAAATATCAAAAGGTGCTGTTGAAATTTGTTGAATCAAACTATTTATTTCCAAATTATAATTATGATCATTTAATGGAATTAATTTTTCTTGAATGTTTGGTTGAAATATTTCAGACATTCTATTTAAATTATATATTTAATAAATTGTTATTTTGATATTAATTTTTAATATAAAAATGTGAAAATATAAGAAATATAAAGTCAAATATAATCTAAGTTTTAATTAATTTAAATATATTTATTCTAATTTTCATATATATTAAGTTCTTTTTTAATTCAATTTCTAAATAGTTATTTGTTTTTATTTCTTCCATATATTTTTTAAATACATTATCTATTAAAAGAAATACCTCCATATATTTAATTTAAATTTTTATGATAATGTATATTTCCATTCATAAAAGATAAATTAAATATTAATCTTTGAAAAAAAATAATTTGAAAAAAAATCAATTAATCAGTTTTTACTGAAAAAAACAATTATAATTTTTAATGAAAAAATTTCATAAATCAATATCAGCCAAATCAATATTTCAAAACTCTCTAATAATTACAAAATATAATAAAAGAGAAATTGAAAATAAAAATACAATTGATTCAAATTTTGAAGATAATCAAAGAATAACAGAAAATATTTCAAGAATAATATGTAATAAAAAACATTATATAAAAGATTCATTTGAAGATTATAGTTTAAAATTAAATGAAAGTTTATCTCAATATTATGGGGTAGATGAAAATAAAATATTAAAAAATCACAAAATAAAATCAGAATTAAAGTTAAAAAAACTAAATTTATCAGCAAAAGATAGATTAAATATTAAAATATTCCAAAAACAAAATAAATTAAAAAATAAAGAATCAAAAATAACAATAAGAATATTAGAAAAAGACAAAAGTTATAAAAATCCATTAGATAGTTTAATTATAATAAGAAAAAATAATTTAATTTTTGATGAAATAAGTAAATTAAACTATGAAAGACAAGCAGATAGTATTGATGAAAGTATAAATAATTATGAAAAAATGTATATGAAATATAAAATACCAAAAATAAAAATAAATGGAGAAAAAGAATCTTTATCAAAAGAAAAAGAAATTATTTTTAAACAAAAGAATTTAATAAGTTTAATTGAAAATAATGAAATAAAAGAAATTAAATTTTATTGTTTTTTTAAATATTCAAATAAAAATTTTCCTGAAGGAAGGGAACAATTTTCAATATGTTTAAAAGATAATAATGAATTATTATTATTTGGAGGAATTACAAGTGTATTTAATTTAAATTATATTTGGAATTTAAATTTAGAAAGTTTAGAATGGAAAAAAATTAAGAATAATGAAAATAATTATATAAGATATGGTCATAATTTATTTTATTATAATAATATATTATTTATATATGGTGGAAAAATAAAATATTTAAATTCAGAAGAAATATGTGATTTTGACATATATAAATTTAATAATAATAAATGGTTAAATTTAAAAATTGAAGGAAATAATAAACCTTATTCTAGAAAAAATTTCATAGGAGAATTAATAGGAAATAATTATATAATTCATGGAGGAATAATATTTACAGGAGAAATAATAAGTGATGTATATATATTAAATATAGGGGAAAAATATTATTGGAATAAACCTATATATAATAATAAATATAATGGACCTTTAATTTATGGTCATTCATCTTGTTTAGTTGTTCCTCATGAAATAAAGAATTTAAAACAAATCAATATTTATGATTTTCCAAAAATTAAAAATTCTAAAATTAAAACTAATGGAATTTATATATTTGGAGGTAAATATAAAGATGAAGGATTAAGTAATGATTTATATATATTAATATTTGGAAAAAATTATTTAGAATGGAAAAAAATAAATACTATAGGTAAAAAACCTTTACCAAGATTTTTTCATTCAATGAATTATTATGAAAAAGAAAATTTTATTATTATTCATGGAGGAAGAAATGATATTAAAAGTGAATCTTTTGCTTTAAATGATACTTATATTTTAGCTTTAAATAAAATGATTTGGTTTGAAATTAAATTATATTCTTTTAAAACTGATTTTAAAATAATTAATAGATGTGGTCATGTTTCATTTATTTATGATGATAAATTAATTATTTTTGGAGGAATGAATTGTAATAATTATATTGGAAGCTCTTTATTTATTGTTAATTTAAATCATAAATATTTCCCTTTTAAAAATCAAAATAGTTATATTAGAAAAAAATTATTAAATAATTATATTAAATTTAAAAAAGAAGATCCTGGAATTTTTAAAAGATATTCTTATGTTTTTAATAAAAAACAATTAGATATTTTACCTGAATATGATTTACCTTTGATAAAGTAATAGATTTATTTTAATTTATTATAAATAATTTTTTTCTTTTTTATTTAAAATACAAAGAATAAAATCTTTATTTTTTTTGAAGATTGATTTATAACATTATTCTTGAAAAACCTTTTATTTTATAATGAAATATTTATGAATATTTTTAAGATATAAATAATTATAATTATTTAATAAATTTAATTCAATTATAAAAGAGATAGAATTTATATTTCTTCTTTCTCAATAATAATATAAATAAAGTTTTTATAAGAAGAGAAATATAAGAAAGCATATTTGAACTTAGAATAAATTATCCAAAAATTAATATTACTGTTTTATGTGATAATTCAATAGGAAATAATTTCATATATAAAATAAAAGCTGAAATTTCAAATATTTAAAAATTATTTTAGTTAAATATATTCTTTATTTTAATCTTTAAAACAATTATTTGAAAAAAAAACTTTAAAAAATCTAATATTTAGATTCTAAAACAATGTTTAATATTTATTTTAATTAATCTAAAAGAATAAATTTTTAAAATTAATCACACAAATTTCCATTTAACCCAAATATGCTTACTAAACATCTACAACCTGTGTTCCACAAATTGTCACTTATAGCTTTTGTTGGCCTTCTTTTCTTAATTTTAATAATATATTTAATTATATTTTTCAAAATTAATTGCTTTCTCGTATTATCATTAAGAAATCTATAACCTTTATAGTTTATCAAAGAATATACATAATTAGCATGTGATGAATAATCATCTGTAGAATTCAAAACAATTTGAAAAAAAGAATTAACATCTAATTTACATTCATCATTAATTGATGTTTTATTACAAGAATTCAACATTTTTATAAATCGAATTTTCACCTTATCTTAATATTTTATTAATGGTTCATTACCAATTATTTTATATCTTATGAATAAATTAAAATAAGAGGAATAAAAATCAAAAATAGTTTCATTTTTTAAATTATAAAAATTAACAATTTGTCAAAAAGATATCAAATTTTAAATATATATTTTTTGAAAAATAAAAAAAATATTTTTAAAATGTCTAATATTATAATTTATTTATATTAAAAAAATTTTCTTATTCTCAATAAAGATTTAAAAACAATTATTTTTAAATATTTTTTAAAAAATTTTATTTCTTAAATCTTTTGTGTAATTAATGAAACAATTTAATTAAAAATTTTAATAATATAACTAAATATATATGTAAATTATACGGTAAATGATAATTATTATTAACTGACAAAAATAATATTAAAGAATAAAAAACAATGCATTTTTTCAATGAACATTTTTTATAGATTACATGATGAAAAAAATTAAGAAAAAAACAGCTGAATTTGAAATTAATATTTTATGTAGTAATTATAGATATAATTTGAGACATACAATAAACTCTGAAATTTAGATAATAATAATAATTAAAAAAAATGAAAAATAATCTAATTTTAACATTCTTTTATAACAATGATTAAAATTCTTTTTAATATGTACTAATTTTAAATTAATCACAATCCGATGGGTCATCACCCCAAATATAATGAAATAGTCTGCATAAAGTATTCCCTAAAAAGGTACTACAAAATGAATCTTCTTTCGATTTTAGTGTATTGAAATGCATACATTCTTTATTATAAATTTTTAAAAACAAATCATATAGATATTGTAAAATTTCTTTTTTTATCATTTCTAGATTAGGATTTCTTAATATTATTGTTGAAATCTTATTATATATTTCTTCGATTAAAGGTGAAAAATTAAATGTATTATTAAAAACATTATTTAAAAAAGTAAGAATTTTAGGCTTGCAAACATTATTATTTGCGTTATTTACACATGAATCAATCATTTGGTTGAAAATATTTTGCAAATTTAGATAATATTTTGGGATTATTGCCAATTGTCCATTTATTTGATTGCCATTTATTGGAATAAATACTTGTGAATAAACTAAAATAAGAGGAATAAACATTAAAAATAGTTTCATTTTTTAAATTAAAAATTTCAGATATCAAATTTTTATATTTTTTTTCAAAAAAAATAAAAAATAAAGTTGTTAACAATGATTAACAATAAGAATGATTATTAAAAATTTATTCTTTGAGAATGAATATAACTTCCCACAATAAATATTTTTTATTTAAAATATTTATAAATAAATCATTTTTGATTATTCCTTTAAATAACAATTATTTCCAAAATAATTTTAATGATGTTTTATTTCCATCATAATTCTTAAACAATACTTAATCAATATAATATTGAAAATAAAACAAAAATAATTTTTAATTTAAAAAAGTTGAATCTCATAATGAAATGATTTTTTATTTTCTTTATTAAATTTATTTCTTTAAAATTCTTGAGAAAAAACTTTAATTTAATTTAGTTTTCCTACAAATAGTAGAATTTATATTATTTCATTTAAAAGAAATTATTTAATACCAAAATGGAATTTAGATTTTTTTTATGAAAGTTGAATTAAATAAATATTTAAATATTTATTATATATTACAAATAAAAGAATTTTATTAATAAAAAAAGAATAAAACTGAATTAAAATAAGTTATTGATGAATGGGATAATAGTGAGAAAATAAGAGGAAATTTAATAGAAGTTGATAAAAAATTTAAAAATGATTTAGAAAAATATTTGAGAAGAAAATTGCTAAATTATAAACAAATAAATCGATCTTGTAGATTTTGAAAATAAAAAAGAAGAAAATAAAAATTAATATAAATGGACTTCCCAAAAATAAAATTTTTCAATATAAAGAAGTGGTGTATAAGCATATGATAATAATGAATCTTTTTTTGATGAATTTACTTCAATAACACAATTTGAAGCAAGACAAAATTAAAATTATAATCAAATAAATAAAGATACTTTTAATTTAAGTAAACAAGAAAACATTAAAAATATAAAAAATTATTCTAATAATAATTATAGAGGAATAGAAAGATAAATATATAATAATAGATTTATAATAATAATTGTAAAAAAATAGAGGTAGATATAATTAATAATTATTATAAAAAAGGAAAATATAATGAGGACAAAGAGGAAAAGATGGATTTAATAATAATAATATTAATAATAATATTAATGATAATAACGATAATAAGGATAATAATATTGAAAATTAATATTGAAAATTAATGACATATAAAGGAATAAAACATTTATGATAATGAATAAACAATAAAAAATTAAGTGCAAAAGTATTATTTAAAAGAAAGATTAAATAATTTAAATAAAAAAAAAAATATATTGAAAACGGAAAAACAAAAAACTTAGTTATAGTGATAATAATAGAAAAGAGTATTTTCATTATTAAAATATATAACATCTAAAAAAAAGAAGAGAAAAATATATATTAAATAATTAAAACATTTAAAATGAATTAATTTATTGATTTAATAAAATCATTTTAATACAGACAAAAATATAAAGTTATCGAAGATGGTAAAATTAAAATTGAAGAAAAAAAGATTAATTATGAAGAAAAAGAATCCAACAAAAAATTGAAAAAAGAACATTAAAGTTTTAATTAGAAAAAAAGAGAATCAGAAAAATAAAAATGAAAGTGATTGTCTTTGAAAATTAAGAAAAATGATAATTGAAAAATTAAGTGATAATGAAGAATATTTGTTTTTTTATTTCAAAAATTGTAATTATGATAAATATTACCCACATTTTGATTTTATTTTAAAATGAATATTTGAATACAATATTAATATTTATTTACATTTTTAATATCAGATTTATTATCCAATAAACATTTAATATAATTATCATCAAAATTGATTAAAGTGTCATCTAATCTTTCTTCATTTTCAATTATTTTTTTTATTTTATTAGGAATTCGATTATTATGAAATTTAGATAAAGTATTAATTAAATTAATTCCTTGAATTCTTTTTTTTAAATTTAATAAATTAGTATGAATATTTTTAGAACTATAAGATAAAGTACTTTCAGATGAGTTTCTTTTTAAAAAAAAATTTGTTAATCTCATTTTTAATTCTATATCTTTTATATGATTTGGAGTTTTTATTATATCTTGATAAGTTTTTTCTATTTCTTTATAATTTTTTTCTCTTTCTTTTTCTTTTAATATTGTTTTATTACTATATTTTTTTAAATTCTTTTTGCTTGAATTTTCATTGAAATTAATAAATTTATTATTTCTTTTTCTATAAATTAATTTTGGAGTTTTTAATTTTTTTATATCTGAAAAAGAATATGAATTAATTATATTTTTTGGGGAATTTAAATTTAGATTTACAATATTTTTTGTTTCTTTTTCTGAAATATTTTTTATTTCTAAATTATTTAATTTTGATTTATTGTTTAAATCTGAAAGATCACTTTTTATATCAGAATAAAATTTTTTATTTTCTTCTTCATTTTTCTTTTTAAAAATTTTTTTTATTTTTAATTTATAATCTAAAAAATCTTTTATTTCATTATTAATATTTTTACTTTTATGAGAATGACTTAAAGAATTATTAGATGAATTATTTTTTTTATTTTCCATATTTATAATTTTTGGACTTAAAATTTCATAATCTTTTTTTTTAATAAATTGAGTATTTTCTAATTGATATAAACTTTCCATTGTTTTTTTAATATCATGAATATTTTGTTTTATTTCTTTAGCATTTTTATTTCTTTCTTCTCTTCCTATCTTTTTTCTTTTTTTTAAATAAGATTTAAATCCTTCATTTTTTTTTGGATAATATAATGAAATTTTTTGTAATAATTTTCCATTAATTTGTTCATAAGAATGATTTAAAAATTTTTCAGCGTTATCTAAATTAACTTTTTTATTATTTCTTTTTTCAAATAATTTACTTTCATAATAATATTCAATTTCTTTTGTTTTATCAAATAAAAGTGGATTTGAAGAAAATAAATTTTTTAAATATAAATTTTTAGGAATTTTATATCTTTGAGAAATATATCTTTCTTCCATTTCTTTAAAAGCAATAAATTTATCTTTATTAATTTTTTTTTTTTGACTTTCTTTTATTCTTTTATAATCAATTGAAAAATTATCAATTTCTTCTTTTCTAACTTCTATTTTTTTATTTAAATCTTTACTTTTTTTATTATATATTGTCATATGAGAAATTAAAGGAATACTTGAATATTCTTCTTCTGGTTTATTATCAAATAATCTAAATTCTTTATTATAAACTGTTTTTGGAGGTGATAATTTATTTTTTAAATTTTTTGATTTCTCTGATTTTGAATTGGGAAGATTTTGTATTAATTTTGTTATATTTGTATATGTTTTTTCAAATTTTTTTTCTATATTTTTTAATAATATTGGTGATTTTATATAATTATTTGATAATCTTCCCCTTGAATACATTTTTTTATTTTTATTAATGAAATTTTAAAGTTTGAAAAATTTTATTTTTAAAACAAAATTGAAATTATTTTTTGTTATTGAATAAATTTTAAGTAAATAATATTCATATAAATATTTAACTTATGTTTATAAATTTTATTGTTTGAACTAAAATGAGTTTATTGATTCTAATATATCTTTTCGTTTTAATGATACTAATAAATAATCAAAATCAGTATGAAAATTGTTATTTTGAAATTAAAACTGATGGAAAAATCTCAAAAACAAAACTAAATGAAAAAGATTTGGAATTTAATGAAAATAAGTCACCTGAATTTAATGCTTTATTTAAAGATGAAATTTTATTTGAAATTGATTTTAATGACAGAAATGAGATATTATTAGCTATATATATAAATTGTTTAGGCCCTAAATTTACATATTGTGAAGATAATCAATTTTTTTTCCCTGTCTTAGATAATATTAAAGAGGATTTGGATGATAAAAAATTTAAATGTAATAGATTAGTAACTAATGAGCATGGAAAAATAATTTTTACATTTCCAGAATTAATTATTAATAATTATTTTCCTTCTCAACAGTTAACCATTAATTTACGTCCTTCCAAATATTGTTTTAAAAATGTAATAAATGAAAATATTAAATTAACTACATATCCCGATAATAATTTAGTTTTTTGTGAACAATCTGATCCAGTTGAATATGAATCATTTGTTTATTATAATGAAAACAAAGATGAAGAATGGTTTTATTTATTTGAAGTGGAAACCCAGAGTTATACAATTTATTATTTTAAAAATTATTGCATGAATTTTGAAGAAAATAATATAATTTATAATTGTACTAAATTGAGTGTTTATTGCTCTATTTTCAAAAAAGAAGTTACTTTTCTTACAAAGAATGCCGAAATTAAATGTCAAAAAGAAAATATTTTTTTATATTATTATTTTGATTACAGTCAAACAGTAAATGAAAATTGGGAAAAATGTGCAAAAATTAATTACTTATATAATAATAGTTTAAATATTTTTATTATTGAAAGAAATGACAATAAATACACTTTACATTCAAATGATAGAAGTGGAACAATTCCTTTTGAAAATTGTGAAAGCTTTTTAAATATTTGTGATGATATTGGAATAAGGCCAAATAATGCTAATAATGAAATACAAACTTTAGTTTGTAATACTTCTAAACAATGTATTGGAGAACAATTTTTAAGTGATGAAATGAAGGATATTTTCTTTAAAATAGATGCTGAAATTAATTGTGGAGATGGAAACAAATATTTATTTAGAAATTATTCAGAAAAATTTAAAGTTGAATTATTAGAAGATTGGGAAATTTGCTCATATATAGTTTATAAATATTCTGAAAAACATTATTTTTATAAAATTGAGATAAACAATTTTAAAGTGTATAAAAATGATTCACAAAATGATTTTGAAGAAATTTTATGCAATCATAGTTATTTAAAAAATTGTAGTTCTCTAAAAATAAATAATAATAACAATAAATATAATGTTACTTGTTCTGGAACATTCACAGATGAAAATACTGTTCAAGATATTTTTTTAAGTAATAATAATATTGAATTAATTGTAAATTTAAACAATGGTTCTCAATTTATTTATCATTCTAAAAATAATGATAATGAGCTAAATTTGAATTGGAAAATTTGTAGTGAAATTTATTATTTAATAAACGAATCATTTTACTCTTTCAGAATTTTTAAAAAAAGAGAAACTGATTCCAATTATTCTCTTTATTCAATAAATAATAAATCTGAATTAAATATAAGTATATGTGAAAGGAAAGAATTAACTTATTGTAAAGAAAATTTATGGGTTAATTTATCAACAAATCCAATATCTATTTATTGTTATGTAAAATTAGATAAAACACAAATTCCAAGTTTGTTTCCAGTAAATAATTTTCAATCTTATGAATTAATAATAAATTGTGTAAATTGTAGTGGAAAAAAGATTATAAATTATCATAATTATAATTATTTTAGTAATTTAGATTATAAAACAAAATGGGAAATTTGCTCACAACTTATTCATTTATTTCACAATAATAATTATTTTATTATTGAAAGAGATGAAGATAATGATAATGATTTTGAAATTTATGATAGCAGTAAAACAAAACAATTCAATGATTGTGAACCTTATTTTAAACATTGTAATATATCATTTAATATATCAAAAAAATATAATAAAGAATATATTTATTGTGTTTCAAATGACTCTTGTTCTAATTTAATTAGAGCTTTATATAATGATAAATTAATTGATCATGAAATTTATTGTGGTATTAATCAAGAAAAAGTTTTATATTTCCATCTATATAATTATTTTGGAAATAATGTATCAAATTGGGAAAATTGGGAATATTGTTCTTATATTTATTATTTAACTGATAAAAATAATTATAAATTTTTGACTATTGAAAAAAACAATGATGAATCAGATAAAGAGTTTCGAATTTATAAATATGATGATTTCGCACAAACACCACTTGATCAATTTATTTGTAAATTTCATTTTTTATATAATTGTTCAAATAATTTAAAATATATTAAAAAAAATTCAAATAATTTAATAGAATGTGAATCGCATTTAAATTGTGATGAAATCGAAAAATATTTTAATATATCTGAGGAAGATAATGCTGAATTTACAGTTTCATGTGATAGAGAAAAAATATACTATCATTACTATAATTATTTCGACAATTTAGAAAATCTAAAACATTATGAAAAATGTTCTTATCTTTTAAATTATATAAATAATGAACAAAGTTATTTTAGAATCAAAGAAACCAATAATAAAAATATTATAGTATATTATAATAATCAATCTCAATCTATAAAAATATGTGATTCTCCTTTTTTAATATATTGTACTTATTTAATTTTTGGAGAAATGAATAATTTTAATTATGCAATTTGTAATATAACATTAGAGAGTAATTATTCAAAATTAATGAAAGAAATAAATAATAAGAAAATGGAAAAATTAGAATTATATTTACATTATGATACAATTAATTATTCTTATTATCATTTATATAATTTTTCACTTGATGAAAATAATATTCCAAAATGGGAGGCTTGTTGTTTAATATATAAAATATTAGAAAATAATAAATATTTTTTAATAACAGGAGATTTAAATAAATATGATGATGATACAAATTTTAAAATTTTAGGAGGGGAAAACTATAATTCTCTAAAATCAAATGATATTTGTTTTCCTATAATTAAAGAACAAAAATATTATGGTCAATTAAATAGAAATATTACTTTAATTTTAGATGATAATTTAGTTCAACCTTTAATTCCAAATTATTCTGGATTTGGTTTTGATAAATTAAATAAAACTGAAGGTATAATTTATTATTTTAATGCTGAAATTATTAATTCTTCAATTTCTCATTTAACTTATATTTTTAATTATTTTCATGTAAATGAAAATATTTCTTTAAAAAAATTGGAATTTATACTATATTTTAAAAAAACTGAAATGATTAGAGGAATAATTAATATTACTATTTTTCCTGATTTTTGTGAAACTGATATTAATTTATTTAAAAATAATAGTTGTAAAATTTTCAAAAGCGATAATGATATTTTACAAATCTTAATTGATAGTATTAATTCTCCTTTATTGTATAATAAAATATTTTATGGAGTAAATTCAGTAATTAATATTTATAATGAAAATCAAATGGATACTTTTAGTAAAGAATGTTGGTCAGATTTAAATATTTTTTTTAATCAAACAATATATTTAATTCGAATCAATAAAACTTATCAAATTAATGATTATTTTATTGGAAATACAACTAAAATAATATATGATCAATTTGTTTGTAATAATTTTATTTTAAATGATTTCTCAACAACAATAAATTATAATTATACTCTTGATATAAGAAATTTAATTGAGCCTTCAATTAAAAAATTAGAAAATATTCCTGAATATTTTTTTCAAATATCAATTGATAATATTAATGATTTAAAAGGAGAAATTTTTTATAGTGAAAATAATGAGAATAATAATAATAATATTGTATATGAAAATAAAATATTTAATTTAGCAAAAATAAAATATGGGATAAAATATAATCATTGTTTTTACAAAGAAAAATTTGAAATTCAATTATTTAAAAATAATAAAAAACAAGGAAATAAAGCAATAATGGATTTTGAAATTTATCCTTCATTTTGTCAAACGACTCAAAAAAATGGAATTTGTATAACAAATAAAACAAAAGATGAGATATTTAATATAATTCATAAAAATTCAATAAATATAACATGTTTATTTCCAAAAGTAATAAGAGAAATAAATAGAAATTATACTATTCAAATATATGATTTAAATAATAATTCTAATATAATGACAAAAACAATATTATTAGAAGAAGAATGTGAAACAAAAATAAGAAATAGATATTCTTTATCTAAAAATGATAAAATAATCATTTTAATATATGAAAATAAGAAATCCAATGAATTTTTATTTGAAATATATAATGAAAAAGGAGAACAATTAGATATATCAATATGTAAAAACTATATATTAATAAATCCAATTGATAATAAAATATTAAGTTCATCAAAAGTAAATAATGTTAAAAAATTAGGTTATGATGCATTTGATGAAGAATCTCCTATTTATCAAGATAATTGTATTTCTTTATCAGTAAATGGAAATGATGTAATTCTTGATGATAGAAAAACAGAAATTTATAATGTTATTAATCCTTGTTTAAAAGAATGTAAATATAAAAAATTTGAAGAGAATTCTGGAATTGTTTATTGTGATTGTTATATAAATTATAATATTGAAAAAGAAGAATATAGTAATGATATTAATATTAATGAAAATAAAAATGAAACAAAAAATAAAAATCAACTTTTATCTAATTTCAAAAATATTAATATTAAACCGGTTTATTGTTATAAACTATTATTTAAAATGGAAAATTATATAAATAATTATGGATTTTGGATATTTTCATTTTTTATAATTGGTCATATTATTTCTTTTTATTCTCTATATAAATATGAATTTGTTTCATTAAAATCTAAAATTTTTAAAGTAGATCAAAATAAAGCAAATCTTAATATAAATGAAAATAATGATTTTATTTACATTAAAAAAAAAAATATTATTCATTCAACATTATCATCTTCAAGAACATTTTCAGAATTGAAAAAGAAAAAAAAATTTAAAAGATTTGATAATGACCATAAAAATGATTTTATAATAATGAATAAATTTTCTTATAAACTTGCAATTGCAAATGATAAAAGACCTTTCACTATAATATTTCTTGATATTTTAAGTGATAAATTATTATTATTAAAAGGAATATATAAAAAATCTCCTTTTTATTTAAGAACTTTAAATATTTCTTTATTTATTTTAAATTTATCTTTAGTTTTTTTATTAAATGGTTTATTTTATACAGATCAAATAATTTCTGAAAAATATCATAATAATGGATTAAGTTTATTAACTAATATTTTAAGATCAGTTTTATCTTCTATAATTAGTCTTTTTATTTTTTCTACTTTAAATAAAATTTCTGATTATTCAGCAAAATTATATTCTTTATTACATGAATATAATGATCAGAGTATATATTCAATTATAACATTTAAATTTTTTTCTAAATTGACTAAAAGATTTTTAATTTATTTTATTATTGTTTTATTATTATCTTTTTCATTTTTATATTATATAACATTATTTTGTAGTTTATATAAAGGTTCTCAAAAAAGTTGGATACAAGGTGCTTTAACTAGTATATTAATTTCTAATATTGGTGAAATAATGTTATGTCTTATTACAGCTATGTTTAGAATTATATCTTTGGTTAAACAAAATGAATATTTATATAATATTTATCTTTTTATTTATAATAAAATTTAAAAATATATATAATTATTTAAATTATTTATTAATGTAGAATTTGTAATTATAATAAAAACTTTTTTATTTGTTTTTTTAAATTTTTAAAAATAATGAAAATATAAATATAATATCATTAAATTTGGATATTTAGAAAGCATTTATTAGATTTTAAGGTCTTTTAAATATTTATAATTTCAATTTACATTAAATTAATTACTAAAATTATATATAAATCATAAACAAATAATTATCTAACTTAGTAATAAATATATTTTTAATTTTTTTTTATACAAAAATTAATATTTATAATCTTAATTTTAATTTTTTAAATAACAATTATAAAATCCTAATGAAGACATAAAGACAATAAAACTAAAATAATTAAAATTGATTCTCTTATTTTACATACACTATTTTTAGAATTCATTCTTTTTTCTTATTTAATTATTGATTTAAAATAAATGATTCTGTGTTAATTGATTATGTTTATATATTAGATTAATAAGAGATTTATTCTATTTTTAAATATTATAAAAAAGGAATATTAATAAAAACTTTTCAAATGAAAATGGAATATCCGGAATAATGAATCCAATTACCTTTTCTAAAGTTGAAAGATATTCTCCAAAAAAAAAGGCTATTTGCCAAATAACTACTAAAAATGTAGGAACAGGTTTTTTTTGTCTTTTAAATATTGATAATCAATTATTAAGAGTTTTATTTAGTAATAATCATGTTTTAGAAAATGATGATATTAAAATAGGTTCAAAAATAAAAATATTACATGAAGAAAAAATTAAATATATTGAAATAACAAAAGATATATTTACATGTACAAATCAAGATTTAGATTATACTTGTATTGAGATATTAAATGATGAATTATTTAAAAATTATTTTGAAATAGATTCAAAAATATATTGTGAAGATCCTTATGAAGAATATAAATAAGATGAGTTTGTTATAATTCAATGTCCTAAAGGGAAAATATTATATGGAGAAGGAAAAATAGAAAAAATAAAAGATGAATTTATATTTTATTCAATTC
>JAEEGK010017639.1_pt1 | contig 15536 bp, 11 predicted proteins | sample 8958771 | NCBI WGS metagenome assembly JAEEGK01 (sample SAMN16246547, study PRJNA631951) | gut metagenome | biome: gut microbiome; feature: rumen; material: SC-attached | host: Bos | place: Iran: Karaj | collected 2018-10
AGACACAGAACGGGCTGACTCACCTTGGAATACTAATCCAATCGCTGACAACTTTTCTTCAATACTAAAATTTCGTTTCATCTGAACCTTTTAGTTGTGTCCAACTTTCTGGGTTCACTTCAAACTTATGTGACATGTCCCCGTGAGTTCTTGTCCCCGTGAGTTCTAAGAAAATCGTTTCTCAAATCGAGAGATATTGCTTATTGATTTTGCCATAGGATTGATTTTCAACCTTTTAACCCCTAAAAAGTGAGAAACACCCTGCGATGCAGATTTTTAGAAAATCACACCTTGTTCTCCCCAGAATTGCCTACCTTTGCACCAGCATAGAAGACGAGAATGATTAAAAAATCCTAAATCTTCGCGAAATCGAGCAAGGTTTTTGGTGTTTGTCAGTTATATAAGTAAAGAATAAAAAAACAACAAATATGAATACTGCAGGATTGAACATGATGAAATACTCCTTATTATTAATACTGATAGGGTTTACATGTTTTGCATGTAATCCAAAAACAAAGAGTGATAAACCAGTGAAGGATTCTGTTCTTATTATAGAAACCGTCAAGAACGAGAACATTAATGACCCTCTTTATACTAAGTGGTGTCAATTGATAGACTCAATGGAAACTCATGGAAAAAGTCAATTACCCAAAGAACTTCATGTTTTTGTTGAAAAGGGTAGCAAATTAAATAAAGACCCCAAGATATATAATAAGATTGCTCCATTATGCATTGATGGAGAAACGGTTTATTTTATGGAGGAAATAAATGTTTATACTGCTATTATAATGTTTTCTTTTTGGAGAAAAGCCAACAAATCCATTTTTGGTACAGAAGACCAATATAATTATAGGGATTTTTGGTATCAAAAGAAGACTTCTGCTTTTGAGCGAGGTGGTGAACTTTTAGATTCTGCAGATATTAACAACGATCCCAATAAAAGTTACTTTTCTAAAAAACTAATAGATGCCTGTAATAGATGGGATACAAAAGATTTACTTACAAATCATGATTTGTTCGGAGTTTCAGGAGACGTATATGTCTATTTAGCATACAAGGTTGTTTGTAATAATAACCAGTCCAAGGTAGAATGTGTAAAGGTAACGGACCAAGGGCAACCTGGGGATGATATATCTGCGCCTCCTTATCAAATTATATTGGATAAATCAAATTAAATGTTGATTTGGCAGAGAATCTGTGTTAATAAAACTTAGTGATAGTCATCAAGAAACATGTAAACGCGAATTCAAAATTCTGAAATCATGAAGAAACTATTTATTGTTGCAGCCATCGCGCTGCTGGGAGGAATGGTGACAGCATGCAGTAGTGATGATGATAAGATAGTAGAATTGCAGAACGGTCCGTTCGAAGGGATTGTGTACAGTTCTGGAGGCAAGGCAGTGGAATCCAGTCCTCTTTCTGTCTTTTTCACCAAAGAACTTCATTCTCCGTATTATTACGAAACAGAAGACGGGCGTCATCTCAAAGATATGACATTCTTTGATGATGGATACAAAGACAGTTGCTTGATTATCAACAGCCGGGAAGAATTTCAAGCTGTCTACAAAGGCTCCAGCCCACTACCAGAAGTGGATTTCAGCAATAACTCCATTTTCCTTTGTAGGACATCTGTGCCTGAAGGATCATACAGAATATACAAAGCATCGCTTTCAGATCATGGCGCGAACTATATCCTTGATTTGGGACTAGTCCATTATACCAGCGGCATTTCTACATGTATGGTGATACCTGTCTTCTATTGGAAGCTTATGCCCAAAATGGAGAATAAAGAGGTTGTTATAGATAAATCTGTCACAGATTCTGAAAGGTAATCAAATCCCTCTACTCCTTCGGCTTGGTGCGGTGGCGGAGGGTGCGGAGGGTTTCTTTGGAGATTGAGAGGATGCGGAGGATGTCAAGTTCTGACTTCCCCATTTCCTGAAGGATGAGGAAGACCAGGCGGTGGTTGGTCAGCTTGTCTTCTCGTGGGATGGCCATTAGCTGTTGCATGGTCCTGTAGTTCGTGGCGGTGTAGTATTCCAGGAACAGCGTTTCGTCCTCCTTGCTCCAATTGCTGATGTCCCTGTTTGCGACGATGTCGTCGTAGAGCACACGGCCCTTGTTCAGTCCAGGTGCGCGATTGTCCATGATGTCGCTGATCTGCTGGTTCAGTTCTTCTATCTTCTTCTTCGCGTCTGATCCAGTAGCTTTCAGTGCGTCTATCTGGTTCAGACAGTCGTTGATCTGCATCTGATAGCCCTGCAGTTTGATTTTGTTCAGGTAGCGACGACGGATGTACAGCCCGATACCAGCAAGCAGAGCCAGAGCCAAGATCATGATGCCCCACTGCCAGCGGATGATAGCCTGGTCTTTCGCATGCATTGCCGTCTCATGGTCAAAACGCGTCTGAAGGTCTTTGATGGTGTCGTTTCTCAGTTTGGCTTCAATGCTATCGCGGATCTCAAAGATCTGCGTTACCATGTCTGATATGCTATCCGTTTTGCCTCGCTCTAAATCAAATTCTATCAGATTGCGGATTATGTTATCCTTGGGGTATCCATCATTTACGACTAAGGCCTTCTTCAGATAATTATAGCATTCCTCTGTTTTACCTTCATCATAAAAAATGTCAGCTAAATGCTCATAAGTTCTTGTTAATTCTTTATATGACAAAGATTCCTGCAAATACTGTTTCGCTATTTCTGGCTTTTTCTCCTTGCATTCCAAAGCTAAATTTGCCAAAAAGAAAGGCAAATCCTTTTCTCCTACATATTCAAGATATTGTGGAATAGCATTCAAATGTGCCATCGCACTATCATTGTACCCTAATTCCGAATAAGCGAGATGTAACCAATAATGAGAATAAATCTCCCACTTTTTGTTATTTACTTCCTGAGATAGCTTTCGTGCTTTCTTCGCATATGCAAGTTGTATCTTGAAATTTGAACTTGCAGCATTTACAAATGCAATTCCTTCCAATATTTTGAATTGTTGGTATTTATCATTTGATTGTTTTGATAATAATTCCGCTTGTTTATACAATTCTATAGATTTCTTATAATCTCTTTTGCGATTAAACCCAACTGCTTTGTAATAGTAGGCATCAGCCAACTTCTTTGAGTTATTGTGTTTTTGATAATAGCCGATGACCTCATCAAGCAGACTGTCTGGTGATGCAGCCGGCTTATTTGCCAAGTAGCCCGTTTGAACTTTCAGAAGATTGTAGTGTGCTTGATCCTCCTGATTCTTGATGGTCGTTTCATCAATGGATGATATCATCTGGTAAGCTGAATCATATTCTTCTTTAAAAACCAAGGAATCTACCTCAGTCAATTTCTTACTGATGCTACCAGTCTGGCAACTCAGCAGCATCAAAAATCCAACGACGATAAGACTTGCTTGTTTCATTTTCATTCGCATTTTGGAGACAAAGTTACTAAAAGTAGTCGAAATAGGGGGCTGATTTCCCATCTTTGATCGAAGAAAAGCGTTTCTCTTTTTGCCAAAAACGCCTTTTGGTTTTGACTATATGTTTGAGCATCAGCCATTTAATCTCTAAAAAGTGAGAAACGCCCCGAAATGCATATTTTGAGTATAGTTTGCCATTGTTCCAAAGAAAATGAATACTTTGTTGCAGCAAATACGTTGCTAAGAAGAACCTTATTTTATTAATTAGAGAAATGAATACAGTTATGAATCTTATCAAAATGGGTATGAGTCCTTAAAAAAAATCCCGAATAATTTGGGAGGCTCAGAGAATAATAGTATCTTTGCACCCGACATTATGATTTTGGGAGCTATGACAGCTTTCTTTTATCTGCTGAAAACACCACAAGTAATCAGATTACTATAGGAAAGATTGTCTGCCAGCTCACACCAGTAGGTGTGGGCATTTTTGGTAAAGACAAGCTATAGTAGGGTACGTGGTGTTACCTAGCAGACTTGTCGCTCGGATATCTTTTATGCCTCACCTTTTTTCCAAAATCGTTTATGTGAAAAAACAAAAAACATCCTAAGGTATAAATGATTGATTAACAAAACGTCATTATGAATAATTACACTGACGAAGAAGTCCCAGACTTTCTGGGAGGACTCGGCGACATGCTGCCTGCCGATGTCCTGAAGATGGTGAACGAACTGCTGGAGCTGTTGCACCAGAAAGAGAAAGATCACCAAGGCAGCACCGTGATTAACATCTATGAAAAGGGAAGCTGGCATGTGGATAAACAGTACAACTATGGTGATAAGTGGGTTAAGGCACTTCAAAATAGAGAAGTTGCGGATGGTCCGCCATCAGCAGAACCCGTTTTCGATAAAGACACACCGCTGTCGGCCCTGTTTCGTAAGAACTTCTACTGTGAGTTGAGGAACGTCGTCGAGTCGTGGAGGCCTTATCTCATTGGTGATGACCCGAGCGTCGATGCCCTTGCCATCACGCACTTTGAGTTTGACAGAAAGCGAATCTATTCCAACCGTGTCTATTACGACTTACTTGATCTTGATGCCCTTGGTGCCCTGCAAGTATCATTAAGTCAACTCGCCTGCTACCTCGCAGATCACTCCAACCTGAGCAGCAGTTATACTGCACTCTATCAGCAACTGAAACATTATCGTCAGGAATGTCAGTAGTCAAATCTACAGCAGAGGGGTCATGTATAATGGTAAATACGTGATTCCCTCTTCCGTTTTCAAATCTGATGTATGTAAAATATAGGGAGTAGAGAGCATGTTCACATATTTCTTTCTGAACTTTTCAAGTGACGAGAGGGTGTAGTTCTTACCTGACTTAACATCAATAGGCGAAACATTATGGCGACTTGTTGTGATGGCTTTGCTAACCAAAAAGTCAATCTCCATTCGTTTCTCAGCATCATCTTTCGAATAGTTAGAAAAGAAATACAACTTATGTCCGGCAGCCCTGAGCATTTGTGCCACAATGTTCTCCATCAGCATGCCTTCGTTAAACTCAAGCTTGTCGAACATCAGTTTTTTATATAACTCTTCTTTTACAATGCCGTTTTCATCGAAAGAGTGGCTAATCAGCAAACCTGTATCGGCCATATAACACTTTAGAGTGTTGCCGTCCTTTGTCAGTTTGAACCCGACGTTTGGTTCCGTACTATTAAAACAGATGTTCACGACTTTAGCATCAGCCAGCCACAGAAAAGCTGAATCATAGTCGCGATAACGGGCATCCTTCTGCAAATCCGCCAGTCGGAATTTCTTCTCATGACGCTGCAGTTGCGATGGTACTTCGTCGAAAATCTGCGTTACCTTTGTCTCCAGTCCCTCGGCATACTGCTGAATGTCGTTGCGGTAAAGATTCAGAATCAGACGCTTCTGTCTGTCGACTTGATTGAAGTCTTTTGTTTCGGCATATTTGAGTACGGCCTGCGGCATACCACCTACTATCATATATTGCCGCAGCCAAGTCATGGCCTTGCGGTGCATGTCCTGCCCCATAGGCTTGCCTGCCTCAAACTGCATTCTTATGAGTGTCATCAGCGACTGTTCACCCATTGCCCATAGGAATTCTTCGAAGTCCATGGGATGTAGTTCTATCGGCTCTTCTTCCGATGGAATCGTAATTCCTTTCACATTCTTTTTGATGCTGACGAGCGAGCCCGTCTCAATATAGTCGTAACGATGATCTTTTACCAGATATTTTATTGCTGCACGTGCCGTAGGAAACTTTTGAACCTCATCGAAAATGATAAGCGATTGACGCTGATGCAGCGTAATGCCAGTATAAAGGCTCAAGTACATGAAGAACGTATCGAGGTCGTTCAGATAATTGACAAACAGGTCACGCATCTGCTGTGTTGTATTGTTGAAGTCAATAAGAATATAACTATCGTATTCTTTCTTGGCGAATTCTTCAACAATATAACTCTTCCCCACACGACGCGCACCCTCTATCATCAGCGCACTATCACCCTGAGACTCCCTTTTCCACTGTAATAAACGGTCATAAATCTTACGTTTCATAAGTTTCTTTTTATGTGATTATACACGTTTCCGCGATTTTTAGACGCCACAAATATACACATTTCCGCGATTTTTCCAACACCTTATACTACACATTTCCGCGATTTTTTAGATTTTATAACTATTTTTGTTACTATTCGTACTATTGATATGCTTAAATAGCTTGCACATTTTCAATTCTTAATGTAACTTCGTGGCGACAAATCTTTATCATTATGGACGAAGAGAAACCAAAGAAGAAACGCAAGAAGAAGGCTGCCGCCGAGGGGGAGGGCGGCGAGCCGAAGGAGCACAAGCCAAACTGGCGTGAGGTGTATGCGACGGTGGAGGAGATCAAGGCCTTCCTGGCCGACCACGTCTATCTCAGGTGGAACCTCGTGAAGTACCGGGTGGAGGCCCGCCTGCCGATGGAGGATACTTTCTGTGTGAACAGTGAACTGGCCCAGTTCGTCAGCGACGACTGGCAGCCTATGAGCGACCGGCTGAAGAATACCCTGTTTACGGCACTGCAGACCGTCAAGTCTACACGTAGGACCGATTTTGAGACCGTGCTGGACTCCGGCTACGTGAAGGGATTCCATCCGTTCCTCTATTACCTGAACCGTCTGCCGCCCTGGGACGGTCAGGACTATATCCTCGAACTGTCGGTCTCGGTCAGTGTAAAGGGCGGCACCGACGAGCAGCTGTACTTCTACGAACTGCTGAAACGGTGGCTCGTGGGCATGGTGGCCAGCTGGCTCGACGAGGACACCGTTAACCAGGCCGTGCTCGTCTTCATCGGCGAGCAGGGCCTCTATAAGACGACCTGGTTCAGCATGCTGCTGCCGCCTGAGCTGCACGACTACTTCCGCATCAAGGTCAATGCGAGCAAGGTGAGCAAGGACGACCTGATCACGCTCTCGCAGTACGGACTGGTGTGCTACGAGGAGCTTGATACGATGCGCCCCACGGAGGTGAACACGATGAAGTCGGTGGTGACGATGCCGACCATCGACGAGCGCCGCCCCTACGGCCACTATACCGAGCACATGCCCCACGTGGCCTCGTTCTGCGGTACGGGCAACAACGTGCAGTTCCTGAACGACGCGACGGGTAACCGACGCTGGCTGCCCTTCCTCGTGGAGCGCATCGACGACCCGCGGGCACACCCCTTCAACCATGCCGGCATCTTCGCCCAGGCATACGCGCTCTACCGTCAGGGCTTCCGCCACTATTTCACGAAGGCGGAGGAGGAGCGGCTGAAGGCCCATAACAGGACTTTCGAGACGCCTTGCTCTGAGCAGGAGGCCATCAGCAAGCATTTCCGCCTACCCAATGGCGGGGAGCACGGTGAGTTCTATACGGCTACGGATATCCAGCTAGTAATCAGCGAGGGGCCTGCGCTGCGCTTCCCGGTAGAGAAGATCGGCAGTGCCATGAAGGTGCTGGGCTTCGCAGGATACCGCTCTCACGGCAGGCGCGGCTATCGCGTCGTGCGCTACAAGATCGATGAGATCGAGGCGAACAGGCGTCTGCTGGCCAGTGATGCGGAGCCTGAGAATGAGACAGCGGGTGACAGTGGTGACAGTGCTTTCTGATGATTCCCCGCGTACCGCGCACGCCTATGCGGTACGCGTGAAAAATCCCTATAATATACTGTCCCCCTGTCACCCTAGTAATAAAAAGTTAATAGTAATAGTTATAATTTAAATGATATGATAGAAGACCGTGAATATCTGAAAAGGGACCTGGCCCGAATCTATACGCCGCATACCAGGCAGGCCAAGTCGGCGATGAAGAAACTGCGTGAGGACATCAACCGCTGTCCCGAACTGGTAGAGGCGCTGCAGCAGCAGACACGCTGGAACCGTAACCGCAACTATTACACAGCCCGCCAGGTGCGTCTCATCGCCGAATACCTCTGCATCGACTGAAATATTTTCGAAAAAAGTTGAGCGGTAGAAACCTTTGGCTACTGGTGGCAACAAAGCGGGTTCCAAAATGTCGTACCTTTGCCATTGCAAACAAGGAGAGAAGGGATCCGAGTGAGGAACTGGTACCGCCCGCGCTTGAGTTACATCCCTGCAAACTATGAGATTAGTCCCTGCAAACTGATGGTTACATCCCTGCAAACTCCGCGTCAAGCCTGTGTTATTTATAGTTTCTAATCTTTTAAATTTATCAAAGCTTATGGCAGTAAAGAATCCACAGTTCGAGCTGAATCTCCGCAAGAACACGAATGCGAACAATCCCGGTTACGGGAAGTACTATCCGAAGGCCAAGGAGAAGAAGACAATCTCCCAACAGGGTCTCGTCAACCACATGGCCGGTCACAACTGTATCTACGGCCGCGACATCATCGACGGTGTCGTCCAGAAGCTGAAGAGCTGTCTCGTCGAGCTCCTGTCGCAGGGCAACCCTGTCAAGATCGATGGTCTGGGAACCTTCGTACCGAAGGTGGAGTCGACGAAGGAGGGCATCACCCGTGCGGCCCTGCTCGAGGGCAAGTGGAACGCCGCGAACTACATCGTGGGCATCCACATCCGCTTCATCCCCGAGGGCTCTGGCGACGACGACATCACCTCGCGCACGTTCAAGGACCTGTGCTCGCTGTCCACCTACGGTGTCGAGGAGAAGGTCGACCTGACGCCCGAGGAGACCGACCCCAAGAAGAAGGTCTACATCAAGAAGGTGACGCCGCTGGAGGACTGGATCCTAGAACAGACCCAGGAGCCCTAGACCGTAACTGCGCCTAGCGTAGTCGTCAAGCGAGCATCGAGTGTCCTGGGGGATCAGCGATGGCGAAACAGGAGATTCTCATCTCATCCAACAATACACACCGCCATGTACGCGCCCTGCACTCCCTGCTTCTTTTAGAAAAACAAAGTTTTAAATCAGTTTTACAAAAATGATCAAAGTAAATTGGACCAAAATCGCAAAGATCTGGAAAATCGTTGCAACCGTGATTACAACTGTTCTGGGAACACTCGCTGTTCAAAGCTGTATGCCAGCTTGGTGGTATAACCTCTAAAACTATTTTGAAATGAAAATGAAAGAAATTCTCCCGATGAAAGAAGTGGAATGGCTCGTCCTCCACTGCAGCGCCACCCGCTGCAACAAATCCTTCACGTTCGAAGACCTGAAGCGCTGTCACCGCGCCAAAGGCTACGCCTACGACTGCGGCTACCACTGGTACATCACCCGCGACGGCGAATACCACGAAGGCCGCCCAGAGTGGATCGCCGGCGCCCACGTCAAGCACTACAACCAGCACGCCATCGGCATCTGCTACGAAGGAGGCCTCGATGAGAAAGGCTGCCCCGCCGACACCCGCACCGAGGCCCAGAAAGCCGCCATACTCTTCCTGCTGAAAGACCTCAAGAAGGATTATCCCAATGCCAAGGTCGTCGGCCACCGCGACTTCCCCAACGTCAAGAAAGAGTGCCCCTGCCTCGACGTAGCCTCAGAACCAGATTACAGACAACTAAACCTGGATTAATTCCCCCCAAAAAACTCGGCCCGCAGCAATGCCCGCCGAGTTTTTTACCTCTAGGGTCAGGCCCCAAAACTAAGTGCTAGGGCCAGGCCCCGAAGTTAAGTTTCTAAAAGATACTTTATCTCGGGGCCTGACCCCAGCGATGAGTTTTGGAGGCGGTTAACAAAAATTAAGAGAGGAAATGGCGGAGTTTATCGTTTTCTTCGTAACTTTGCGGCGTAACGCCGCGATGATGCTCACGTCAGGCCATCGGAGCAAGTTTCATGGCTTTCGCCAGATCGCTGCATTGCCCGCTGAAATTAATATCAACCAAACCATTAAAATGAAAAAACTTACATTGTTGTTGTTAGTAAGCTTCTTCTTCGGCTTGAGCATGCAGGCAGGAGAGATAACAGAAGCTCAGGCACTTCAGAAGGCTCAGAAGCTGATGAAGGGCAAACAGTTGACGCAGGTCCAGAACCGCAGCATGGCTCGTGGCGCCTCGGCGACGGCTCCGGCCTATTACGTGTTTAATGCCGAGAAAAACGGCGGTTTCGTGGTCATCGCCGGCAACGACCAGATGCCCGAGGTGCTTGGCTATGCCGAGCGGGGCAGTTTCGATCTCTCGCAGGCGCCCGACAATGTGAAATGGCTCTTCGACTACTATGCCGAGGTTGCCCGCTCGTTGGAAAAACAGCCTGCCGACCGTCGTGCTGCCACCCGTAGCAGAGGTACCGACAAGGCCGAACTCATTCCTCTGATCACTACACAGTGGGATCAGGACGGCATCTATCAGCAGCACTGTCCGGAGGTGAATGGCGTCAAGACGCTGACCGGTTGTGTGGCCACAGCGATGGCCCAGGTGGTGAACTACCTCCAGTGGCCGCTCAATAATGTGCGCGAAGTGGCTGGATATATCACCGATCCCGACATCAACCTTGAGCTGCTGCCGGCCCGCAAGTTCAACTGGTTTGGCATGAACGACGATGACATCGCCTGGCTCATGCGCTATTGCGGTCAGGCCGTGTCGATGAAATATGGCGTTGGCGAGTCAAGTGCCAGTACAGGTAGTATTCCCGGAGCACTCATCTCCCTCTTCAATTTCAGTAAGGGTGCCGATCTCGTGAGCCGAGAGGAGTTTTCCGACGAGGAATGGGAGCAGGTGCTCTATGACGAGATCAAGGCTGGGCGCCCTGTCATCTACAGCGGCTTTAGCGGTGAGGCAGGCCACTCCTTCGTGCTGCATGGCTATAAGGACGGTAAGTTCTACGTCAACTGGGGCTGGGGCGGGCGTATGGACGGTTATTTCGAATTGACCAGCCTGAAGCCCGGTGATATGGATTTCAAGGAGAAACAGGATGCCGTCGTAGGTCTCCAGCCTGCATCGGGCAACGGTGATGACGATGATGACGAATTGAAGCTGGAAATCGGTTTCCGTGAGGTGCACGTGGAAAAGCAAGGCCAGCTGGCATCGCTGCTGCCCGAGGGCGAGCGCTATCGCATCAGCCGACTGAAGATTACCGGTGTGGTGGGCGGTAAGGATATCGATGTGCTCCGTGATATGTCGCTCTATAAGTATGATGGGTCTGGTCAGGGCCGTCTGTCGAAGCTCGACCTCTCTGAGGCCCGCATCGTAGGCGGACAGAAGTATACTGATATGTATGATTGCATTGATGATACGTTCAACGACTGGATATTCATTAATTGTTTCACACTGACCGAAGTCGTGCTGCCTAAAACGCTGAAAGCCATTGGAATGGGTGCGTTATCTGGTACAAACATCACCTCTCTTTTCATTCCGAAGTCTGTGACTAAATTGTTGAGCAATTCCTTTGAAGTGGGTGCGCTGAATTCAATCGAGGTGGAAGAAGGCAATACGGTGTATTATTCCCAGAACAATGCCATCTACGATAAAAAAACACGCGTGCTTATCAGAGGCTGCAAGGCTACAAGTATTCCCGAGGGTGTGGTGGAAATTGGCGATGGTGCATTCGCAGCGGCCAGACTGAAAAGCATCGTCCTGCCTAAGAGCATAAAGACCATCGGGGTGCAAGCTTTCTCGAGTAATTATGATTTAAGGGATCTCTATATCCCGGCTTCTGTGGAGAAAATAGGCCAAATCGCTTTCTCCTCCTGTGATAATCTGATGTCGATCACGGTCGATAAGGATAACAAGAAATTCGACTCGCGCGACAACTGTAACGCTATCATCGAGACGGCCACCAATACACTTATTCGGGCTTCAAATTCCACTGTTGCCATTCCTGCCACAGTGAAGGCTTTGGCCGATTATGCCTTTGCCCGTTTGAACATCAGGAAGCTTGATATCCCTGAGACCGTTTCCGAGATGGGCCAGGGTGCCTTTGAAGGAGCTGCAATCATGACTTTCATCGTACATGGTGCAATTCCTTTATCCATACCTGATAATGCTTTCGGCTACCTCAATCCGAATACTATTCTGATTGTGCCCGATGGCACCAAGGCGAAATACGCTGCAGCCCCGGGATGGCAAGAGTTCAACTTGGGCGAACGCGCGATTGTAGAGGCTTCTGAATTTGAGACTCAACGGATTTGTACCGTCAACCTCTCTTCTGCCGGAACGCTCGAGTCGGCATTCCCTGCCGATAGGAAGTCGATCATCAGGGAACTAAAAGTGACAGGCTCCATCAACGGTAAAGACTTTGAGTTCATGAGAGGCTTATGCGGCCAGAATTGTCCGCTGTCGACCATCGATCTCTCTGAGGCTAACATCGTCAGCGGAGAAGGCTCTGTTGCCAATGAACTACCGGAATCTGCCTTTATGTCCACCTTCTCTCTGGAGAATATCATTCTGCCGAAGAACCTGACATCCATCGGAATCTTTGCTTTCCAGGATAGTGGCATCAGGGAGTTTGTGTTGCCCAAGAGCGTAACCTCCATCGGCAGGGATATCTTCTACTATGCCGATAACCTCGAGGTGCTGAGCGTAGAGGAAGGCAACCCCACGTTCGACTCGCGCGACAACTGTAACGCCATCATCGAGACGGCTACCAACACGCTGCGCATCGGCTGCAGGACTACCGTCATCCCCGAGACCGTCACCGCCATCGGCGAAACAGCTTTAAGCGGCAAACGGGGACTGAAGGAAGTCAATCTCCCCAATAGCGTCACGTCGATAGGATGGGCTGCCTTCTGGGCCGATGTCGATCTGACCACGGTGAAACTGTCGGCTGGTATCACCGATTTAGGAGATTCACCCTTCGGCGGATGCGATAACATCACCTCGTTCGAGATCGACCCGAACAACCCGAAATACGACTCGCGCGACAACTGTAACGCCATCATCGAGACCGCTACGAACAAGCTGATCCAGGGCTTCTCTACCACGAAGATCCCCGAGGGCGTGAAGACCATCGCCGCAGCCTCCTTCCGTAGTCTTTCCACACTGACGGAGATCGAGATTCCCGCCAGCGTGGAGAAGATCGAGGCCGAGGCCTTCCTCTACTGCAACCAGATGACAAAGGTGGTAACCCATATCAGGAAGCCCTTTACCGTGTCATCGTTGGTGTTCAGCGGCGACAACATGAAGACAGCCGTGCTCTATGTGCCCTATGGCACGAAGGCGGCCTACGCCAACACCCCCGGCTGGGATAACTTCAAGAAGATCGTCGAGATGGACTATGTGGAGGGTGAGTATGCGAAGTATGCAGCCAGCGTAGCGACGACCGACTTCGGCAAGGCCTATGCGGCTGTCAACGGCAGCGTGGAGGTGCCCGTCACCCTGGTTGGCGAAGGCATCGAGCCCGTTACCAATATCGACTATACCATCACCACCGGTTCCACCACGACCGAGCACCATCTCGATCTCTCGTCGCCTGTCAGCTTTATGATGACTTCAGAGATCCTGGTTCCGCTGGAGGCCGACGGCGCTCTCGGTTCGCAGGACAAGACCTTCAAACTGACCAAGGTGAACGGCGTGGCCAACGAATGCACCACAGAGAACTTGTCGGCCAAGGGTCAGCTGGTGACCTTAGCCAAGAAGCCCAAGGTGACGGCCTTCATCGAAGAGGCTACCGGCACCTGGTGCGGATGGTGTGCCCGTGGTATTCCTGCCCTGGCGCTCCTGAATAAGATCTATGGCAAGAGTGTGATTACCGTAGCCGTTCACGGTGGCGGCAATGACGACCCGATGATCCTCGACAACTATCAGCTCAACGTGTCGGGCTATCCCAGCTGTATGGTGAATCGCGGTGAGATTGTCGATCCCTACTACGGCAGCAACAGCAAGCCCTTCGGCATCAGCCGTGAGGTCGAGGCCATGCACCGCAGCTATGTGCCTGCCAGCATCGAGGTTGAAGCCTCATGGGCCAACGACAACACGATCGACGTCAAGACCACAACCACCTTTGTAGAGGATGTGGCCAACGCCAACTACCGCATCGGCTATCTGCTCGTGGCCGACGGTCTGAAGGGCACCGGCGACACATGGTGTCAGTCCAACTATTACGCTGGCTCAAGCACCACCGACGAGAACCTCGCCGCTCTGACGAAGGATGAGTATAAGATGAAGAATGTGGCCTACAACTATGTGCCCGTCGCCGTCTACGAGCCGTTCAACGGTATTGAGGGCAGTGTGCCCGCATCCATCGCCCAGGATGCGCCTATGACTCACAACTATCAGATCGACATCACCGGCAATACGCGCATTCAGGACAAGGAGAATCTCACGGTTGTGGCCCTGCTGATCGACAAGAACGACGGCAAGGTCGTGAATGCCGCTAAGTTCTCGTTCAACGACAAAGGTGGTTCAGGAGGCGTCGGCATCAGCGACACGACGTTCCAGCCCGAGTCCGGTGCCGCCAACGGTGCCTGGTTCTCTCTCGACGGCCGCCGCGTAGAAGCCCAGCCCGCCAAGCCCGGCCTCTACATCCACAACGGCCGCAAAGTCGTGACTAAGTGAGCGAAATGGGAGCTTGCTCACATTTTCGAGCGTGAACGAGTTCGAGCAAAGCTCAAAGTCGTGACTAAGTGAGCGAAATGAGAGCTTGCTATTCCCTCAAAAAACTCGGCCCGCAGCAATGCCCGCCGAGTTTTTTTGCCTCTGGGGTCAGGCCCCAAAACTAAGTGCTAGGGCCAGGCCCCGAGATAAAGTATCTTTTAGAAACTTAAGCTCGGGGCCTGACCCTAGCACTAAAAAATCCCCGTCAGCGTGGCGGGGATTTTCTGTTGGTGTTGGTTTATGGCTTAGAACTTGTAGTCGAGGCCGACGCCGATGACGTGGTTCGAGCGGCTGTAGGTCTCTGTGCCGGTGTAGGGTGTGCCGTTGTATTTGGCCTTTGGAGCAGTCTTGTAGTCGCTGTAGAGCGAGCAGAAGTAGCTGACGTTCAGGCGCATCTTCTCGGTGATGTTCCAGGCGCCGCCGAGGCCGAGGCTGTAGCTGTCGCAGGCGAACGAGGTGTTCTGCTGGTACTCGTCGGAGAGGCCGTAGTCAGTACGCTGACCACCGCAGCTGACAGTGAACTTCTCGTTGATGTCGTACTCGACACCTGCCAGAATCTCGTGCGTGCCGTGGGTCAATGTCTTCTGACGGTTGCCAGCCATCTTGGCGTGCTTGTCGTCGAAGAAATGGTACTCGAGGGCGGCGCGAAGCTGTGGGGTGAAGTTGTATCCGACAGCCACGGCCAGTAATGAGGGCATGTCGTAGCGTGTCTCGGCACCGTCCTGATAGGCTGCAACCTTGTCACCGAACTGCTGCAGGGCGAGTGCCCCTTCGATATAGGGCATGGCAGTAGCCGTTGCGGGGTCGGTGTTCTTGATGCGTGCAGAGAGTGTACGGGTGTCGTTCTCGGTGGCAATCTTCGTGCGGAACTCATAGCGGGCACTGACGGTCAGGTTGTCGTTGTGGTAGTCGAAGCTGACGATAGGTGCGAAGCCCCAGCCGCGCTGGATGCAGTCGAGCTGCAGGTCGATCAGGTCGATAGGATTGGGAACGGCCGTCATATTCGCGTTGACGAATCCACGGTTGTATCCGTCGTAGTAGTTAGCCCTGATACCGATGGCAGCCGAGAAGTTGTCGTTGATCTTGCGGGTGATGTTCAGCTGTCCGCCGTAGATG
>JAEEGK010017641.1_pt1 | contig 15534 bp, 15 predicted proteins | sample 8958771 | NCBI WGS metagenome assembly JAEEGK01 (sample SAMN16246547, study PRJNA631951) | gut metagenome | biome: gut microbiome; feature: rumen; material: SC-attached | host: Bos | place: Iran: Karaj | collected 2018-10
ATTGACCATCCTTTCATTGTAAAATTAGTAAAATGTTTGAAAGATAAAAGCAACATTTATTTTCTAATGGAATATTTAAAAGGAAAAGAATTATTTGATGTAATAAGAAAAGCATGTTGTTGAGTATAATCGTATTCAAAAACATGCTTTTATTCGTGGCAAACGTTATAGTGAGATCTTTAATAGGTTACTTTCTAGAATTCAAGCGCCGGAGAATGAGAGTTTAAGCAAAGAATTCTTTGATTCGTTAAATGAAGCTTTGAAAAAGTGCGAAGTTGACCCTGAAGTTGATTTAGTTTGGGTCAGGGATGAAGAGCACCAAGAACGTAAAATATTAGAAGATGGTTCTATTCAACAATTGTTTCAGGGCCGTAATCCCAATGTAAATAGCGCAACTTATTACGAAGGCGATCGTAGCCTGGCTGATGAAAATCCTAACAGGATGCAAATACAGATTCATATGGTAAAACCGAGTAATATGAGTGCATGTTCACATTATTCACCCGCAATTGCGCTATATGTTCCGGAATGGTGTACGGAAAAATTAGAAAAATTGGTGGTAAGATCAAATGAATAGTCGCGAAATTATTGAAAATATTAATGAAATAACGGCTATACAGTCAGAGTATGTTGTTTTTCCGGCTGATAGCGAAGAAATATGTTATGGAAAAGATCGCGAAGGAAATGCGGTTTTTGTTATGCGTTCTCATGATTCTAAACAAATGTCTTTGTGCCAAGAAACCAAGTCTCTTCGGTTCTTATTCAATAAGAAATGTATTTTAGAAGAAGAAGGAGTAATAAGCGAAGAGATCGTTCATGTTTTGGTTTGCAAATCACCTTCGGCAGAAAAATTAGCAGCGTTCATACGGTTAACCTTTGCATTTGCTTCACAGGTAGATCACGAAGATCAGATTTATTTGCCCAGATTGTTCTCAGCACTTTCAGGATTATTTGATAAGGATAGGAATACTTCTGAGATAGAGTTGCAGGGGTTATTTGCTGAATTATACGTGATTTTGTTATTTGAAGAGAGTAATTGTTCCATTGTAAACAATTGGCAATCACGGAGCAAAATGAAATTTGACTTTTCAATTTCGGAAAAGAAACGTCTAGAAATAAAATCCACACTGAAGCCAGAACGCGTTCATCATTTCCGACATGAACAACTTTTGAGTGAATTATATGACATTAAAATTGTATCGATTATGCTACAAAAAAACGACTGTGGTGTTTCCATAATGGATGTAGTTGGTAGAATCAGAGATATTTTTTCGACGAATTATCCGCTATTGATGCGTATAGAAACCGCCATTGCCCATGCCGATGAGTCCCAGTTAAATGAATTAAAGTATGATGAAGAATATATACGGCAGCATATTGCTTTTTTTGATGCGAAAGACGTGCCGCATTTTTGTGAAAAGACCCCAGAGGGAGTCTTTAATGCTGAATACGATTGTGAGCTAGGCAATATAAAATCGATTGATTTTGATGAAGTAATGATTTGGATAAAAGAAAGAGTTGCAAACTAGTTAGGAGGATAAAAAATGAGGAAACAGATAGGGGAAAAAGATATAAAGTTTATCGATGTTAAATTGTTGAAGTTCGATCCGCAAAATCCGCGTGTACCCAAATCACTTCAAGGTCAAACTAGCGAGAAAAAAATAATGGAATACATGCTGACATACGGGAATATTATCGAATTGATGTATTCGATAGCAGAATTGGGTTATTCTTCTGCGGAACCGTTGTTGGTTGCAAAAGAAAAGCGTGGCGACAATTATATCGTGGTTGAAGGAAACCGGAGATTAGCCGCGTTAAAGGTGTTAAATAATCCTGCTATTGCAGAATCGAAAAAAGAGATTATAAAAGAAATAACAATTAACGCGGAAAATATTCCAAGAAAAATACCTTGCATAGAATATGACGACAGAGAGGATATATTAGATTATTTAGGCTTTCGTCATATCACAGGCGTGAAAGATTGGGGTCCCTTAGAAAAAGCGACGTATCTAAATGAATTGTATGAGAAACATAAGGAAAATAATGACAATGCGACATATCATAGATTGGCGGAGATGATTGGAAGCAAGGCAGACTATGTTCGTAGACTTCATATGGCGTATAAACTCTATTTGGTGGCTAGTAAAGCAAATTTTTATGGATTAAAGGAGGTAGACAAGAATAATATATCCTTTTCGTGGATAATTGTTGCGCTGGGAAGAAAAGAAATACAAAAATATATCGGTCTTGACCAAAATTATTCTATTTCAACCCTTAATGAGGAAAAGTTTGGGAAATTTTTTAACTGGCTATTTAGCGGTTTAGTGAAAGAGTCAAGCAATATTGGGCAACTTGCGGAGGTAATAGCTTCGGATGAAGCTATTAAGAGATTGGAAAATGGTGATTCTTTGGAGGAGGCACTCCTTTTTTCGAATGAACCAGAAAAGACTTTTACTCAACTTCTTATAAAAGCAAAAAGACAACTTGAATTAGCTACTTCAGCTGCGTATAAGTTGGAAAATACATCGGACTATAGTTTTATATATAATTTGTTAGGCGAATTGGGGAAAGAAATTAGAGGCGTCAAGGGAGTTATCGACGGACTATACAAGAGTGAAGAGAAGAACGATGATGAAATGATGAAAGAATTCCTCGAATTCAAGAAGTGGAAGGAAAGAAATGAACAGCATTAGATGGGATATGGTGAGTAATACCATTGATTCTAAACCAAATCATGGGTGGAATAATGACAATGAATGGGCTGATTTTATCGAATTGTCGTGTTTGGCTAATAGCATAGTATCAAAAGATGATATAGTGGACCTCATTATGGATGAAGATAGTGAGGACGAAATGAAAAGTGGGACAGATGAACATTCCGAACAGAGTGATATATTAGATAACACGATTGATGGATATTTCAAACTTATTAGAATGCGGAGTAACGAACTGAAAGGCAGTTATCCGTTTGAATTAAAAGGGAATTCTGCAATTAAAACTAAAGAAGTATTGAATAATAAGAATAAACTATATATTTCGTTATTGTTGTGTTCGAGCATCTCGCGTATGGATCCAAAGGACCTACATACATGTACATATATTTTTGAGAAAACGATGAAGCTAGTTTTTGAGCAATTGAATCCGCCAGGCTATATTGTAGAACTTTTTGGCACTTCAAGAGAGAAAGGCTCTATTTTTTGTGGACCAGATCTGAAAACTCGAATCGAAAAGTTAGCAGAAACAATAGGTTCGAAATGCAGTAGTGCTTTCTATAAAACTGCTCGATTCAAACGGGCGCATGCAGGCGATGCAGGCATAGATATAGTTGGAGTTCTTCCGGTTGATAATGCGCAGTATAAGCCATATTCGTTTGCACAATGTACGTGTAGTTATAGTAAATGGTTAGATAAACAGGGTGATATTGGATATGATGCGTGGAAAAACGTATTTGATCCTTTTGTGGAATATCCCAAATACATGTTTGTTCCATTCGTATGCCGTGATGCCTCTGGTAAGTTTTGCGATGTAGAGATATCGACGTTTGTATTTGATAGGCTTAGGATAATGCACATGGCAAATAGAAGAGCAAAATTCACAGAAAAATTGCTAGAAATATGTAAGATCGAGGATTTCCCGTGGTGATAGTAAACGGGTTGTTCGTGAAGCGTGAAGTATATCATTGCTACCTAGGAATATGTATAGAAAATAGATTTCTAACTAATAAAGCGTGGAGAAGCAGAATGAAAATAGATGAAAAAGATAGCAGGAAATTGATAGTTGCAATTAATCGTCCTAACATGGCTTTTATGGAATGTATCACTGACATTCTTCATGATTATGGTGACTTGTTTACGGATGACGACATTTTCTTTTTGACTGATAGAACAAAGTCTAGGGAACTGTTTAAACATGATTATCCTATATTGTTGGAAATAGATTCTTCTGCGCCTAAGATGCGTCAAATATATCTTCATGGAAATTATCGCTATTATGCAAACAAGACATGCGTGATTAAGGGAAAGAATTATTACTATACATCTCAGTTATATGGGTTATCAGTCAATTCTAGACATGAAGATAACAGAACGCCATTATGGAAATGGGTATGCGGAAAACTTGGAGTAGATCCGCAAGAAGGTGTTTCCACGCAGCAGGATGAGGGTGATATCGCAAAAATGAAGGATATTGTAGACTCGATATATGATTACATATCACAAACAAAATATTATTATGATAGGGAAATGCTGGAGAATTACTATCTCAGTCTTAAATCTAAGCCATTTGTGATTCTTGCCGGGATAAGCGGCACGGGCAAATCTAAGCTTGTAGAGTTATTTGCTGAGGCTTGCGGCGCGACGGAAGCAAACGGAAGATATAAGCTTGTTCCGGTTCGTCCTGATTGGTCTGACTCATCTGATCTTTTTGGCCATATGAATATATCAGATAAATTCGTTGAGGGAAGCATAATCGATATTGTGAAACGTGCTTCTGATGATCCGACACAACCATATTTCATCTGCCTTGATGAGATGAATCTTGCTCGCGTTGAATATTATTTTAGCGATTTCCTGTCTATCGTAGAAACCAGAAAACTGTCGGACGATAAGAAAGATATTATTTCAGGTGTTTTGATAAAGAAAGACTTGTGGATTCGTGATAAAACTGCTGTTGATAAGTTTGGAAAAGAAGACCTGAGACTACCTTCAAATCTGTACATTATTGGCACGGTAAACATGGACGAAACGACTTTCCCGTTCAGCAGAAAAGTATTGGATCGCGCAAACACAATTGAATTTTCTGATGTGAATTTGATGCCTGTAACGGTTGAAAAAAAGGAAATTGAAGTTGGCAATATCAATAATGATTTTCTGAAGGCGGAGTACTTGAAATTGCCTGATGATGAAGACCTTTCGGAATATGTCTCAAGTATTTGCATTGAACTGGAAGAGATAAATAAGATCCTTGCTTATAGCAATTCTCAGGTTGCATATCGCGTCAGGGATGAATTAGTTAGTTATAGAGTATTAAATCATAAGTATGAGTTAATGTCTGAAGATGACGCTATGGATTTCGAAATCATGCAGAAGATTCTGCCCAGACTTCAAGGAAGTAGTATAAGGGTAAAGAAAACTCTTTGTGACCTATTTAAGCACTGCGCGGGCGACTTCACAGGCAGTAATGATGAGAATGCTTCCGAACTCGCGAAAAGTATGGCTCAAACATACGAGCAACGTGTTAGTGCCAATAACTGTCGATACAAAAGAAGCGCCAAGAAACTTATAGACATGGTTGAAAGGTACGAAGAAGATGGATTCACCTCGTTCTGGTCGTGATGAAGAGTTAATCTCAATCAAAACTGAACAGGTTATTCTTACGATTAAAGGACCGACTTGTCATCCCAGATTGGTTGGAAAAACTTTTGGGAATGATGAGTCGGCTGTTACTGTGTCTTGTTGGGACAACTATGACATTAATGTTTACAATTCGGACGACCCGTCCAAATGCTGCCCGCTTTTCTTTGAGCAACAAAACTATGAGTTGATTCTTCAGTATCAAGCCGGACATAATGTGGAATTTTGGCATGATAATCTAAGCATTCGCGAGAGCATAACAGAAACAAAACTGGTAGGTTCATCCCAAAGATTGAAATCGGGAATTATAAATTTCCGCGGAAATATTGGGTTTTCAGACTTGGTTATCAATGTTGACGGTAAAAAGTATTTGACTGTTACGGTAGAGGTTTTTCCTGTCAAATTGGACTATAAAAAAGACTATCTGGCAATCATGGATGATCTTACCAAGGAATTTTACAGTCTTGTATTTGATTTTCTCAGAGAGACCTATACCGGATATACATTGGGCAATTGTAAACCGAATAGTCTTGTTGAGTTTCTAGAGATAATTAAGCTTATTTTTTCTAACTTCATAAAGGCTGTTGATGTAATAACATATCAGCCACACCATGTTCTTCAGACAAATCATGAAGTTGTTAGATTGCACAAAGCTAAGCGTATAGACAACAAATCTGTGCGGTGGCTTGAAAAGCATAGCGACATAATCTCTTTGAAAGATGGGCAAATCCGAGCAGAGCGCGTTTTGGCGGCAAAAAAGGAGATTATTTACGATACACGTGAGAATCAGTTGACGAAATTCATTCTACAAAGTACTGCAAAACGATTGAACGAGTTTAAGAGAAAATACAGCCAACTTGACAGAGTTGAGAACAGAGGAGCCGATCAAAAGGGTGTTTTGGACCCGATTAATCGTATGATATCGGGTATAAACAATAAGCTAAACAGCACTTTTTTAAAGGATGTTTCGGCTTTCAAAGGACAGGGCCAATTATCGTTGGTATTTTCTATGGCTCCGGGTTACAGGGAACTTTATGTTTTATACATGATCTTACAGCATGGTTTAGATCTTGGTGGCGACGTGTTTAAAATGTCGTTGAAAGATCTAGCAGATTTGTATGAGTATTGGTGTTTTGTCAAACTAAACAGCATTCTGGGCGCTCAGCATAAACTTACGGGAAAAGACAAGATTGCAATCAACAAAAGTGGCTTGTTTGCGACATTGGTCAAAGATAAAAGAAAATCTGCGGTAAAATATGAGACCTCCGGTGGGGATAAAATCACGTTAGCTTATAATGCTGAGGGTCGTTATCCGACAGGTGCACAGAAGCCGGATAACACGCTTTCTTTGAGCAAAACTACATCTGATGGTGTTAAGAAGTTCATGTATGTCTTTGACGCAAAATACAAGCTGGATCCTAAGAATGCCGGGCCCGAGGAAGAAGATATTAATACCATGCACAGGTACAGAGATGCGATTGTGTCTGAGCATGCGCATGAACGTCCGTGGGAGCGACTGATGTTTGGTGCCTATGTACTCTTTCCGCTTTCTGGCACCGAGGAAGAAGTTGAAAAATATAAAGCACACATCTTTTATCGTAGTATTGATAAGGTGAACATAGGCGGATTGCCGTTCCTTCCTTCATGTACCAAAATGGTTGAGGATTTATTGAACGAACTTATAGGTGAATCTGCTGAAGATGCTTCACTTCGCCCGCCTGTTCAGGTCAATTCCCGGGAAGCTGAGATAATTGCAGGAATCTTTAAAGAGCGCCAAATGAACTCGAAGATAGATATTAATAGTGTTTCAGATAATACAGTGATTGAAGTTACTAAATCGCATTAATGGGGGATGTATGGGAATTAATCAACTTCAAGGGACACCTTGGCATTTAGAGAAAGTGCATCGCAATGAAGATGATGACCGTCGATATAAAGGTCGATGTCGGCATTATTTTGATAGTAATGATCATTGTTCTTTGCGAAGCGGAAGATGTATGGGAAGCGCTCATTGTGATGAGTATGAAGCGATGTCTGACGCTGAATTCAAGGAAAAACAGGAAAAACGCAGAAAAAAGAGCAAAGGTGAGGACGACTGCTATTGGTATTAATTTATTAGTTTCGATTAATTCATCGAAAGTGAGGAGATAATCTATGGCTTTTTCGTGTTTGCAATTGTGGGAAACGCTTGTCGAAAGAATGGAAAAAGATAAGCAGTTCGGTGCTGAATTCAATAAAAGAAAAGCTTGGGAAAAGTATTATTACAACTTAGTGTGGCCTAATGCTAAGGCAATAGTACTTGTCAGTGTATTGCAAAAAGAGTCGATTATAAGACTCGGAATATATAATGACACTGAAGATATTCTGCAATTCATAGAGCCTCATATCGATCAAATCCAAAATGATATCGGAACAACATTTATGTTCAGACATCGTAACGGACGGGCATCAGATTATTGGATAGAATATACGATAGATGACGACTCTGCGACTAAACAAAACTTAGAGAAGATAGTCGACTGGATAGTTGAATGGTCCGTTAAAATCAAAACTGCAATTGTTAGCAGCACGGTAGGAATCTCAGCAAATACGGGTAAGAGCGGTAATAAACCTCAAGTAAATAGAAGTTTGTTTAACATGGATCTTTATGAAGTTGTAAAGAAGATTCATCCCCAAAAAGAGGTTATATGGCTTAGAAGAAAAAGCGACGGAAAACTGTTGGTAAGTAAGGAATATACACAATACAATAAAAACGTATTTGAAAGGCTTTGCAAAGCCAACATTTGTGGAATTCCAAAGTATTACTTATGCGAAGAAAAGAACGGGAAGTTATATACTCTTGAGGATTATATTGAGGGGCAGGATTTAAATACAATCTTTGAAGCAGAAGGATGTTTTGATGAGAAAACCGTTCTTAACGTTGCTTTAAAACTGTGCGATATCCTTGAAGAATTGCATGCGTTGAATCCTCCGTTGATTCATAGAGATATTAAGCCTTCAAACATTATTCTTACTGTAAACGGCGAAGTAGTTCTTATAGATTTCAACGCGTCTAAAGAGTATAGCGAAGGAACTACCATAGATACTGTGTTACTCGGAACTCATTTTTTTGCAGCTCCGGAACAACTCTTGGGCTATGGGGCTTCTGACGCCAGAACGGATATTTTTGGAATCGGAGCAACAATGAACTATCTATTGACGGGAATGCCGCGGCATGTATTGCTCTTCCCGGGCTCTTTGAAGAGTATAATTGAGAAATGTACCGATATGACCCCGAATAATAGATACAAGGATGTTAAAGAATTAAAGAAAGCACTTTTAAAAGTAAAGGCAGATTAATCTCTGCCTTTACTTGTTTTTATAGGCGCAAATCCACTTTCGGAGAGAGTTATGTTTAATCCTGTTATGGTGGATTGTTTGTCTTTACGGTTTTGCTTAAACATAAATATCAATAGTGCATCTCGCCTGTTTTTGGCATAGAGTTGTTGATTGCCGGAAAAAACCAATGCGTGATTGACTTCATCGCTGTTCATCCTAGCAGCATAGCACAGCGCCAATACATATTCTCGGCTAATATTTGATCTAGTTCCGTTAATGATTTGGTATGCGTATGTCCTGCTTAAACAAGAATCTTGAATAATCTCCGGAAGTGATAAGTTCATATTGTTCGAAAGATATTCGTTAAAGAAATCCGGAAATGTTCTGTCGGTTGTTATGTTCTCATCCTTTAAAAGGTTATTAATCTGTTCTTTGGAGTTTGCTTCAAATATCCGTTTAAGAACATTTTCGGTAGGCTCTTCTCTCATATATACTTTCTCCTCATCGTTGCTCAAATTTATGATATGTTTTTCGAATTGTCTTTGCAAGAGAAAAAGTATGCAGACAGCATACCGATTGACCAGGCAATCGTTATATTCTTTGTTCAAGAAAGCAAGTTAACGTGTGCTTTTGAGTTCTGAGTTTTCATAGCCAATACGATGTAATGATTCTCTTCCTGTGTATTCGTATTGGACCCGAAACCGGGTTTCCGTGGTAGGAGGATGTTTAAAGAAATCAGCTGCGGAACGCTTTCTGAAAGGAGTAAAAACATGTGCGCAATTATTGATTTTCGCAAAAATGTGGAAAACTTGAAGGCAAAACATAAACCAATGAGCAGGATTGAGGCGATGGTTAAAGGCTTGGTAGAAATTTATACATGCAACAACTGCGGAGGGGACATTGAGGTTATCGATAAAGTATATCCGGACTGTTGCCCCAATTGTGGAGCAGAGATATTGGAATGGAACGATGAAGACAGTAATGATAACGCTGATATTGATGATGAAGTTGCAGGGTGTATAGATAGTGATAACAAAGATGGCAGAAAGGACCAAATCATGAGCGAACCCCAAAGAACATCATATTCAAACTATGGAAAAAGAAATCACGACATAGTCGATTTCTTTAGAGAAAAGGGCTTGGAACAGACCGGAAAAGGCGGAAAGCGTGACATCCACTTCGGTAATGTTCTTATTACCGACCAAGTCAGAACATTTGCCATATATGCAAGAGGCGAAGATTCTGAAAAAACCGTTTTTATGAAGATATTTGAAAAATATAATCCAATTGCCGGCAGCGTAAGACGAAACCCCGAGCCCTGCAATCCCAGATTTTGCTGTGCAAGATGGAACCACAGTGCAAACGACTATGAGATTATGCTTGGAGTAGTTCGTGATATCTTGTCAGCATCTGGACAGCCCGTATAAAAGGTATTAGAAAATGTTTTTCAAAATCTTATTATTTCCGCTATATTTGGTTTTGGCAATTATAAAGTTTCCTTTCAAAGTGCTGTGGTGGTTTATACTTCTCTTCACAGGTGCAGGAGAAGACCGTGATTAATCACGGTCTTCTTTTGTGCTTTATTTCTAAAGGATTGCGAAAACTGTGATTGTTATTTGCAAAAAGTGAAAGTATAATATAAACATCAACTATAATTCTTTGTTTTGCGACATACTTATGGGGGGTATATGGAAGCATCGTCAAAACGTGAAAATCTCACGAAAACTCTTGCAAATATGAACTTTGTTCCCGAGAAATTCGAGGATGAGGAGAAAAAGAAAGAATATAATAAGATTCCTTTTGGACGGCTTGCCGCACTGGGTGCAGGGATGAAGCCTATAGTGGATGCGCTTCAGCAGTTTGCGGGCAATGGTTCGGGAACTTATCACGTTACCGTGGAAGCCGGAAGACATTTGGCGAAAGCTAAAGACGGCGCAGGATATCTGGCAGCAGAACTGAGCGATAAGAACAATCAACTTTTGGGACAGGCAAGGCTTGATCCGCTAGAACTCGATCCCACAGCGGTTTTTATGGCAGCAGCGCTTGCCAATATCGATCGAAAACTTGATGCCATTCAGGCATCTCAGAAGGAGATGCTTGATTTCGTAAAGCAAAAGGAAAAGTCTGAAATCAGGGGTAATCTCACTTTCCTTGCCGATATAACAGCAGACTACAGGCATAACTGGAACAATAAGCTTTATAAAAGCAGTCATCATGTGAAGGTTCTTGATATCAAGCAGAGTGCGGAGCAGAAGATAGATTTCTTCCGCGAACTGATAAAAGAGAAGATCGAAACGAAGGACGTAGTTCACATCGATCAGGACGTCAAGAAGCAGATAGAAGAACTCAAGGACTTATTTAAAGACTACAAGATGTCTCTATATATGTACGCCTATTCTGCTTTTGAAGAAGTCATGCTTTTGGAAAACTACGCCAAAGACTATTTGACGGCAGTTTCAAAGAAGATTGAAGACTATTTGATTCAGTACCAGGAATTGCATTCCGAATGTGCAAAACAAGTTGAGAAATACACCGGTTCTTCGCTCCAATCGGTTGCTTTGAAAGCCCTTTCGAAGGCCAGCAAAGCTTCGGGTGAGTTTCTTGAAAAGGTACCGATCATTTCAAAGAGCCAAATCGACGAAGGCTTGATAAAGGCCGGTAACAAACTCTCGGAACTTCACGGCGCGCATGCCGACAAACTGTCTAAGCAGTTTTCCGATAAAGAGCAGGAGAACATAACTCAGTTTATCGACTGCATCAACCTCGTCAACGAGTATTACAACAATGACATTGAATTGGTATTCGACAAGAACGACCTCTATGTAGGCCTTGCGCCGAATAACGATAAAAACGAAAACGTAAGTGTGACGAGATAGAAAAAACTGTTATCTGTTGGGACAAGAGATTTCAGTAGATCAGAAAGCTTTGAAAATACGGCATTTTGATGATTTATCAAACGGATTTACACCCCATTTACACCTTTTAAGGTGAACTACCCGATGAATGTGATGGAGCACTCTGTGATAAGCAGAGTGCTTTTTTCATAATAAACTTCCAACAGTAACCAAACACTAATCAGTAATGGTTCAATCAATTTAGGCTTAATCAAATATGAAATTTAACAACCAAACATGAAAATGAGATTAAAAACGCCAAAAACGTTTATAAGGGTTGAAAAATAGAGATAATGTGATATTATTATGGTGTAATAACGCGTAATGCGTTGAAATGAAAGGAGAAAGAAATGAGACTGTTAAGAATTGAAGCAGATGGAATTTTTCTTTTTAGTGGGAAGATTGTTATTGATTTCAACGCAGAGCAGAGGGTTTATCCAGATAATGCTGCTATGCTTTATAATCCATTTGGGAGTACATATACGAATAATGTTTTATCATTTGTGGGAGTTAATGCCTCGGGTAAAACAACTTCATTAAAACTCATCTCTTTTGTAATGAGCATGCTTAATGCAGAGGCAATTAATAATATTCCGACAAAAGTGGTATTGGAGAGATCTAATAGAGTCAATTTGAGAGTATACTTCTATGATGAAAAAAAAGGCGTTTGCTTGTTGAAAACTATTATAGGTGTAACTAAGGAGGATGGAGCACCAGATAGATACGTAATTCTTGAAGAAAAACTGTATATTCGCAGGGCAACTTCTGTTACATCTAAGGCAAATTTGTTTGTTTTCGGAGATGAAAATATTTATAAAACAAGAGATATTTCCGAGGAACAATTTATGTTCCTTAAAGATGACGTAAGTATAGTAATAGCACTTGGAAAGACAGGAAATGTGTTCTTCAGAGACCTGACTGAATGGACGGATTTTAACGTGTTAAATTCTTTTGGCGATTTCCCAATTGCGTTAATACAATTCCTTGACCCTAGCATAGAGTATATTCGTTTTAACCCAAATGAGACTGAATTGATTGTAAAGTTTAAAAAAGATGATATGCCGATTTCTATGCGTGGGATACAGAATATTAGCCATTATTTATCATCGGGTACTATAAAAGGATTGAATGTGTTTATGCATGCCTGGATGGTTCTGATAAAGGGTGGATATTTTATTATTGATGAAATTGAGAATCATTTTAATAAAGAGATAGTTGCGACATTGATTAGATTCTTTATGGATAAGCGTGTAAATCAAAATGGCGCCACATTGATATATTCGACACATTATGTTGAATTATTAGATGAATTGGATAGAAATGATGGAATATATGTAATTAGGAATAATGGCGGAATAACGATTCAGAAATTACATCATATATTGACGCGTAATGATATTAAAAAGAGCGATGCTTTTCAAAGTGGAATGTTAGAAGGAACAACTCCGTCATATGAAGCATCAATGAGACTAAAAAAGGTATTGTTAACAGGAACTATAGTGGAGGATAACGAATGATAGAATTATCTCCGATAGTTGCTTGTATATGCGAGGGTGGTGCTGAAACTGCGATAATTGATATGCTTGTTGATGCGGATAGACTCGTTTTTTCTCGTGAAAGAATGCTAAATGAAGAGGTAATCCGCTGCCGCAAAGGCAAAGAATTTGAACAGCGGTATTTGAGAAAAGGATTTGAAAGCAAGATAACAATACTTCGAGTTTTGGACTCGCACTCAGAAGGATTTCGGTTGAGTACAGCGTATGAACATAAGGTAGATGTTATTAAGGTTGTTACATCTCCGGAGATTGAAATGTTACTGATACTTGCGGAGGGAAAACACAATGAATACACGAAAAAAAGCAGTGTTATGTCGCCAAGTAGTTTCTGCAAGCAGGTATTAAAGTTGAAGGGCAATATAAAGTCTCAGGCGTACATAAGAGGCTATTTTGCTGATATCGATATGTTGATTAGTACAATTCGAGAGTATAAGAGAGTACACTCTTTGAAGCGTGGAGAGGTGTATTTGGCAGATTTATTGAAGTAGGAATGGCTGGGTAATGAAATGAAGTTCATAACCAACTGTAGATATGTCAAGAAGACATGCATTTTAGGTGGTCATTCTGTCCATTAAATACAGGAAACATCCGCTATAAGAATGAGCGGCATACCTATAAGGACTATCTCCGTGAGTTTGGCAGCAATGATGACTGGGATGAAGCTTACGACGAGGATGATGGGGAGAGATTATCCGTTTATGACGCGGCTCAGATATGGGCATCGCATGGGAAAGACAAAGATTATACGTTTGGTTACTCTGAGGAGGAATTAGAAGAGGCTTTATAAGAACAGAACGAAATTAAGCGGGCGCAAGAATGCTTTGAATGCAGATGTCTTGTAGCGAGCGCTTACGAATGGTTGGAAGGCGTTTGGTAAAGCAGGGGCATTTCGGCTGAGCCGAAATGAGGGTGCACGAGGCACGGATGCCGATTGCAACCGACCCGTATATGACCACAGCGTGAATCGGCTTCTTAACATTCGTGCGCGCAGCGGTACGACAGATGCATCAAAGACATTTTGCGCCCCGCGTATTATTTCAACCATCTTTCTTTGCCCCAATCCTCTATACACGATTCACAAAAAAACAGCCCCTTTCGGCTCATAAGAATGCTACAAGAAGGCGCAAACCCAGTGGGAATGCGCCTTTACGATTTGTGAAAAACGACGGACTTTTTCTGTTGAAACCCTTTCTTTTTCCGTGATAGGATAATTGCATAAGTATATTTCTTCAGGCGTTCTGCCAAACATGGACCGATTCCGGTTCCGACGAAATCCCTGCTTAAATATCGAAATCAGGGGCGTCGGCCCCGGAAAGGAGTGTATGTCTTATACATACATAAAGCCGTACTCCGAACTGAAGTTTTCGGACGATTTCATGTTCGGAAAAGTAATGGAAGATACCGAAGTCTGCAGAAAGGTGCTTGAGACCCTGCTGCAGCGGGAGATTGGAAAACTTACTGCTCCCGAGAAACAAAAAGATTTGAAATTCACACGGGAGGGGAAGCCTATTCGGCTTGACATTTTTTCTCGCGAGGCTGTGTCGGGCGTCATGTTTGATGCCGAGATGCAGAATCTGGGAAAGAAGCGGGTTGAAGATCTGGCACTTCCCAAAAGGAGTCGGTATTATCAGGCACTTATCGATTCAAATGAACTTAGAAAGAATGCAAAGTACAGTGAATTGAAGGATAGCAATGTGATCTTCATCTGTACATTCGATCCGTTTGGAGAGGGAAGATACAGATATTCTTTTTCCGAGACTTGTGAGGAGAACAAGGATCTTTTTCTTTTGAGCGGCACGGCTAAGATTTTTTATAACACCAAGGCAACGGGTGATGACATACCTGAGGCTGTGAAGAGGCTCTTCGAGTATATCAATACAGGGGAGCCCGTGAACGAACTGACGCATGAGATTGAGGGCATTATCGAGCATGCAAGATCAAACAGCGAATGGGGATCCGAGTATATGAAAGAATATGTTTTGTTGATGGAAGCAAAGCAGGAAGGAATCGAAGAGGGTGAGAAACGCGGCGAAACACGAGCTTTTTTAGAATTGTACCATGACGGTTTGCTTTCTGAAGCTCAGGTATGTGAGCGCTTGAAGATAACCCCGGCCCGACTTAAGGAACTTCAAAGGCAGTTGCAGGAAGAATATGGGACCCGAGTATGATTACCTTTGAATTAGCTCTGTATTGATGGTTGTAGAAGACTAAGCGGCGCAAGAATGCTTTGAATGCAGATGTCCTGTAGCGAGCGCTTACGAATGGTTGGAAGGCGTTTGGTAAAGCAGGGGCATTTCGGCTGAGCCGAAATGAGGGTGCACGAGGCATGGATGCCGATTGCAACCGACCCGTATATAATCACAGCGTGAATCGGCTTCTTAACATTCGTGCGCGCAGCGGTACGACAGATGCATC
>JAEEGK010017645.1_pt1 | contig 15531 bp, 10 predicted proteins | sample 8958771 | NCBI WGS metagenome assembly JAEEGK01 (sample SAMN16246547, study PRJNA631951) | gut metagenome | biome: gut microbiome; feature: rumen; material: SC-attached | host: Bos | place: Iran: Karaj | collected 2018-10
TAAAAAAATTTAATCAGAATAAAATATGTCAGAACAGTCCAGGAGTGTATCCGATCCATTTCAGCACCGTCTGTCCCCAGAGGAGAATGGTCAGCCATGAGATGGCCATCATTATGATACCGAAACGGAAAGTGTCGCTCCAGCTGTACTGGTTCGTAGTATAAAGCAGCGCGGCCGGCTTGCTGTTGAACGGAAGCACATATACGTGTCCTACGAGCATTGCTACCGGGAAGGCCAGGCTCATGATCGGATAGCCGAAACTCTGGGACACTCCGATTGCGATCGGGATGAAGATCAGAGTCTGCATGGTCTTGGACTGGAAGATCAGCGCACTGAGCAGCATCGATCCGGTCAGAATCATGTACAGGGCCCAGTATGGCGTCTGCTGGGTGATTCCGAGGGCTGCGAAGGCTGCGTTTACGGCTGTTCCCGGAAGTCCGGTCGCGTCAAGTCCCGCGCCGAGCGTATAGGCTCCGGCCGAGAAGAGAAGCAGGTGCCAAGGGATGTCGACGTCGTTCCACTTTACGACTCCGATCTTAGGCATGAGGGCGATCACTGCACCGAGGAACGCAACTGCGGTCTGGTTGATGCCATGCTGCTTGTCGGTAGCCCACATGAGGAGCACTCCGACAAAGATGGCGATTGCCCTGAATTCTTCTCCTTTCATCCTACCCATGGAGTGGAGCTCCTCGCGAAGCCTCTCCATTCCTCCTTCGATCTGCGGCACTCTGTCTTCTTTCTTCATAGGGAAGACAAGTTTTGTACCAACGACCCAGCCTATGCAGATGAGCAGCACGCTCATCGGGAAGGCGGCCTTGAACCAGTCCTGATAGCTGAATGAACCGATGCCCATCGCGCCGGCGATCAGCGAGCCTGCGAGCAGGGTGGCTCCCGATCCGGTGAGGAAGGCGTTGGCTCCCAGGTTGATCTGGAAGAGGTTCTGAAGCATGAGGTTACGACCGAAGTTGTTGCGGTGGTCTCCGCCGGCCGCGCCGTAGATTGCGCATACTACCATCATGATTGGAAGCAGTATGGCAGCCTTGGCCGTCGTCGCGGAGATGAAAGCCGAAAGCACGAGATTGATGATGATGAAGCTGAAGATTACTCCGCCCGCATTCTTTCCGAACTTGAGCACGAACCAGAGCGCGAAACGCTTCGCGACCTGGGTCTTCACGAGCATGGAAGCGAGTACGAACGAGAGTATGTTGAGCCACATTACCGGATGGCCGAGCTGGGCATATGCCGTCTTGTCGGTGGTCACTCCGGTGAGTACTATCGTAAGTATTACGATGAGAGAGGTCAGGTAGTTAGGAAGCGCTTCCGTAATCCAGAGGACGATGGCTGCCGCGAAAATCGCAAGCATGGCATAGTTCGCCCTGATGAATCCGGCCAGACCGAGCTCGTTGCATCTCTTGAGGGCTGCGCCGGTAAGGGAAGACGGGTCTATCTTGTCGAGAAACGGGATTCCTGCGATCCAGTAGATCAGTATGAACACAAGGATGGCGAGAGGGCCGCCGAAGCGCTGCATCAGCCTTTCAAAGCCTGATTTCTGCATCTTCGGCAGCTTCTCGATCCTATAGTTGTTCATGTCCAACGGATCGAAACCTGTTCCGTGGGATGAATCCATTATTTCCAGTTCTTATAAGGGTTCTTCATGAGCATGGAGTTGTAGTATTTTACATCTCCAGTCACTTCCTCGCCGAGCCACTCAGGACGTACGAAGTCCTCGCCCTCTGCGCCGAGCTCAACCTCGGCTACGGTGAGACCGTCGTTGTCGCCGTAGAACTCGTCAACTTCGAAGGTGTGTTCTCCAGCCTTTACGAGATAGCGGGTCTTGTCGATCACGCCAGGCTCGCAGATCTTGAGGAGCTCTTTTACCTCATCTACAGGGATTTCTTTCTCCCACTCGAAACGGCTTGCGCCGCTGTCGTTGCCGATTCCCTTGATGGTGATGAAGCCCTTCTCGCCTTTTACGCGGACTCTGACTGTCCTCTCCGGAACGCTGCTGAGATAGCCCTGGGTAATGCGGGTGGCCTTGAATGCTTCGTTCTTGAAGTCTCCTTTAACAAGGAATTTCCTTTCGATTTCCTGTGCCATTTCTTTCAGTTTTTATTCGTTAGCAAGAGGTTTGTCTGACATTCCGATCACGCGCTTGATAGCCTGGAGGTAGTTGATGTTCTCTACACCCTCGAGACCTACGTCAGCGATAGTCTTCTTGATGTCTTCGATCTCGGTGGACTCAGAGTTGATGGTGACAACCTTGGCGCCGTTGATGAGGACATTGCCGACTTCGCAGATGGTGCCGTTGACCATGTAGCCGAAACGCTGCTTGTGGACGCGTACTGCTGCGAGGTCCTTGTTGGCCTTAACCATTGCGATGAACTCGTCGTATGTGTAGGTATCCTTGGTGAGCTTAGGCATCTCGACCATGAATGCAGGGAATACTTCCTTCTCGAGGACCTCGCGTGAGATAGGGAATTCTCCCTTCATGAGCGGGTTCCACTGCTCGAGGCCGTCAACTGTCTGGACATAGGTCTTGATGTCCATCTTTCCGTCGCGGATCTTTGTGTTGTTGATGTCGTTCTTGGCTGATACGATGTAAATCTCATCGCTCTGTCTTTCCCAGACTTTCTCTGGAACAGGGACTGAAAGACGTGCCATTCTCTTGTGAGCTTCGCAGAAGCACTGACCGAAGCTGCGGAATTCGAAGCGAGGTTTGCTGATCTCGCCGATTTTAAGTTCTGCCATAATTATATTTTAAAAGTATTTGAAGTATTAGTCGTTTTTCAACAATTCATCATCAGCACCTTCGGTGGCGTTGACTGCACCAGGAGTCTTGGTCTCAGTAGCTTTCCACTTGCCGGTTCCGTCAGGGATGCGGCTCCATGAACCTCCCCAGTTGGCGATGGAAGCGCCCCAGCCTGAATCGCCCTTTTCGCCGCGCTGGAAGAAGTCGATGAGTTCGCCTGCAGGGTTGTAGAGGTCGAGACGTACGCTCTTCTTTGCAGAGAAGCCGCTCTTGAAGCCCTTGTTGATATCCGTGTCTTCCTTGGTGGTCTTGGCACCCATGATTACGAATACGCTCTTAGGTGCGATTACCTGGCCGTCGATGCCGGTCCATGTAAGACTCTCGTCTTTGTTGATGGTTACGCCTGTGAGCTTGATCTTGTAGTCTCCGGTGTTGTAGAGCTCTATGAATTTATCGTCATCGCCACCGGAACCGCTGACCTCGTTGAGCTTGAGGGTTGACCAGTCAGTTGCAGGGTCTCCGACCTTGTATGAGTATTTGTCTGAAACGGTCTTGAGGCCGGCTTCGTTGACGACGGTAATGGTGAATTCAACCTCGGTGCCGTCTGCCATTGCTGGGATGGTACCGGTGTAGGTCTTGCCTGAGCCTGTCATGGCCGTCTCGGTGCCGTTGTAGGCAAGAGTTGCGGTCTTGACGGCCTGGAGGCCGCTGACGGTTGCGGTAACGGTGACGGCATCCACGGAAGTAGGAGCCTCAGGGGTGAACACAACCTTGTCAATGCTGGAAGGGCCTTTGAAGGTCTCGTCCTTAAGACATCCTGTGAGGGCAAATATTGCAGCCAGGGAAACGATAAATATCTTTTTCATAATCTTGTCCAATTTTAGAAGTCAATTTCAAAACGTACGCAAAGCATGTGGTAGTCAACACCGGCCTTTCCGTCGGCAGCGACAACCTTGGTGAAGTCCTTTGTAGGCTTGCCATCGGCGTCCTTGCCGACATTCAGCTTGCCCTTGCCGTTAGCGTAGCGGTCGTTGTTGTTGAACTGATAGTTGATCATGAACTTGACGTTGTTGTTGACATGCCAGTTCAGGCCGAGAGTGTAGGCTTCTGCTCCACCGCCATATACGTTTCCGTCGTTGAGGTCGCAGATCTCGTAGCGTCCGCAGAGTTCGAGGTCGCCCCACTTGCTGCCGCGCTCGATCTTGGTGTACTTGGCGCCCTTTGCGTCATACTGGTGCTTTCCTCCGAAGAGAAGGTATCCTGCCTGTACGTACCATCCGCCGAAGTTCTTGGTTGCAGGGTCTGCTGCGTCAGCCTTGAAGTGGACGTTGTCGCCTATGTATGCAGTCTCGTAGCGGAGTCCGTTCCAGTGGCCGGCGATTTCGACAGTCCAGAGGTTGTTGTGGTGGAATCCAGGGAGATTGTTGGTGTCAAGATATTTCCTGCGGTTGAGGTTGGTAGAGTTGCGGGCGCTTGCACGATATGTTCCCCATTCGCCAGTGGCGAGGTCGGTCGTGGTGGTCCTGTATGAGTATGCGGCACCGATGTGCAGGCTTGCGTTCTCCATCTTGTAGAGAGGACGGAAGACTACCTTGGTGGTGAGGGAGTATCCGGCGTTGCGGCCGAAGTCCTTGTTGTTGTCAGCTACGTTGGTCCATTCCTCTGAGCCGGCTACCTTCTGGCTGAACGCGCCTGCTGAAACCCACAGCCAGTCCTTTGCGTATTTTGCATTGATACCGATGTGGCGTGAAGGTGCGAGGGCTGAGGTGACCATAGGTCTCTCGATGAACTGGAGGTAACGTGAGGTGGTGTTTCTCTGGATGGAGAAGTTCTCCTTGAAGTTACCTACCTGGAGGTCGAGGTTAGGGATTCCGGTGTAGCGGATGAGAGCGTCCTTGAGCTCGCAGAGACCGTTGGCGAGGTCCATGTCAAACTCTCCGTACCAGTTCTCGTTTACCTGTCCCTTGACGGCGAAACGGGCGCGGCGGATGCCTGTTGCGTTACCGATAGGGTCTGCATAGTCCGGAGCGCCGAAGAATACGGCTGCGTCGGCTTGCGCGCGGACGTCGAACCAGAATTTGTAACCGCTGTTAGGCGATTCGATGACGAGGATGCCATCCTGGGCTTCAGCGTCGAGCCTGTCGGAAGAGACAGCCACTCCATACTGGTTGTACTTCACCTGGGCCTGTGCAGTTACAGCGACGAGGGCCAGAATCGTGATCGAAATCACACAAATAAGTTTTCTCATGATACTGATTTTTAAAATGCCTTAACTATATGGATTTTATGAATTTGATCAGGTTGTCGCTCCTTTGCAGGCCGAGCTTCAGTCTCAGCCGGTAACGGTTGATTTCGGCGCTCTTCGGAGTAATGTTCATCAGCGAAGCGATGTACTTGCTCGAAAAGCCCTGCCTCAGCAGATTGGCGAGTTTCCTTTCGTTTTCGGTCAGATTCGGATAAGCCTCGCGCAGCCTCATGTTGAAGTCCTTGTGCAAGACCTCGCTGCGCGCATAGAAATCATTGATCTCTCGGGTGAAATACATACGTTCGCGGAGCGAAGAAAGAATCTCGTCAGTCCTAGCATCCTTCTCCTCCGCCGAGTCCAGCCGTCTGACATCCTCAAGCTGCTCATATACGTTCTCCATGAAATCCTTCTGCTCGCTGATCCCGACGGCAAAATCGACGAGTTCCTTCCTCTTCATCTCGAGTTTTCCGAGAAGGTCTTTCTCGGTCATCTCGGACCTTACCTCCAGAGCTGACAAGGATTTCCTGGTGCTGTAAACTTGCTGTTCGCGCGCATAGACGATCTGGTCCCGAAGCAGCTTGCGGTTCTGCATGCGCACGTATACTACAATCCCCGCCACGAGGACGAGGATCCCTACAACGATTACGGTATTGATCATGTCTCCGTTCAGTATCATCCCCATACTGAATCCGATCAGAAGACCGAGCACCGGAGCGAGAATAGCCGTCACAATGTTAGAAACTACCGTGTGCCCCTCCACCACTGCGCTGCCGCGGGCGAGACTCAGACCGGCGAGGGCCGCCATGAAAAGACAGCCTGCGGAAAGCGGTGCCGGCGAAATCGCCAGGGTTATGGTCATCGCGATGATGACGGACAGCGTTGAGAGAGAGTTTATGTCGAGAGTGTTATCTGCGATATTCCATGAAGCCATCGTGACTTTCTTCAGCACGAACGGCCACGCCAGCAGCACTATGCCAAGGGCCATGGCAACGGCGACAGGGCCGGAGCCGAATTCCTGCACCGGGAAGAGAGTCAGCAATATGCTGTTGTTCCATACGAACGCCCCGACAAACAGAAGGCTTGCCAGGATCGATACTCTCAGCACTCTGAGTTCGAAGAAGGCCATATGCATCTGCGACTTCCTTATCGGAATCACCGCTATCCTGTATATCGCGGCTGCGATCAGGGCGCATACGACCGGGGCGCAGACCCATGAAACTATATTGACGCAGGCCAGGGACCAGCTGATCGTCCCTTCGGTCGCGAACTGCAGTCCGAAGAGAGAGCCTATGAACGCATAAGGAATTGCAGGATAATTGCTTAAGCGCGATACGACAATTGAAGAAGCTGCAGTGGCGATACCGACGGACAGGATCATCCTCAGCGGAATCCCCGAGATTATCTCGGAGGTCTGGATTCCTACTCTGCCCGGAAGATATACAGACAATACGAAAACGGCGATACCGATGGCAGGCGCAAGGACTTTGACTGTAATGAACTCGCTGGCTCCGCATGCCTGGAGCGTACCCCTGACTACCGGGAACTCCCAGATCAGAAGCAGCGCTCCGGAAATGACGGTCGCGAGAAATATGTACATTACAGTAGTCATGAGCGCTTAGAGGGTTCTTTTGATCGCCATTACCGAAAGCTGTTCGGCCACCTTGGCTGCAGCGCGTGCGAGATCCTCAATGTGGAGGGCGAAATATCTTAAATGGAATTTTTCGCTGAGCTTAAGGGTGTCCATATCGTGGAAAACTGTCCGCTTTATTGCCTGAGACAGTTTGACCGCTTCTTTTTCATAGAAATATACCCTGTCCGTAGTCTCGTGGACATTGGCCGGATCCGTGAAATAAGCCTTTGCTCCGGGAATCGAGCTTTCTGCTGCAAGACAGGCGAGCTCGGCCAGTTTCATGAACTCCTTCTTCAGCTCTGAAGGTATATTAGGAGACTCGATCTCGAACTGGATGAGATCAACGCTTATTATGGATATTATATGGTCGAATCTCTCGAGAAGTCTCATTATATCGCCCCTGTAGCGGATAAGATAACCTCTGGAATAGAGGATGCTCTCGATTTCGTGCGTCAGGGCGGCGGACTCCGCCTCGATCTGGGCGATTGTAGAGATGTTCCCGGTAAAGGATGATATATCGTTATAGAGGTAGTTCTTTACTCCTTCCTTGAAGACCGTCAACGCCTTGTCCATATTTTCAAGAAGGCTGTCGATAGTTCCGGTGATCTTTTCCGGGGCCTTTGTAGAGAAAATATTAAAGATTCCCATATCTTTCCTGCGTTTATTTTAACGTTTCAGTTGCAAAGTTAGGCTTTCTCCCGTTATTTCAAAACGTTTGTAGAGTTTGCTCCCCGGATGAGAGGTTTTGCTTTCGCTGGACTTCTTGATTGTAAAGTCTTGAGAATCAGTAATACAATACCGCCAGCGCAATTTTCCGTTAATGCGCTAGCGGTACAGTTGTAGAGTTTTTGTAGAGTTATAAAAGAGGCTCCTGAAATAATGTTATTTTTCAGGATGAGCCTTGAATATCCCTTCTGCGAAGTCTTTGAAGTCGTTCCACTTGTAGTATGGACCGCTTACCGGGTAGAGATCCGGAAGCTGTGCCTCCTTTCCGTTCCAGAGAAGCTTGAAGAGTATGTCCTTTCCCTTTTCCGATCTGTAAAGCACGAACTGGAGGTTTGCAGCCATCGGGACGTTGAAGCTCTGGAACCAGTATTTAGCCTCTTCTGCGGTTTCCGGTACGGTGCCGCAGCCGTTTACGTTGATAAGGCAGGTGAACGCCTCGACGATATAGTCGTGGCCGAAACGCAGGTCGGCGGCATTGCCGTTCTCTCCGAGAGCTTCGTCAGCCTTGGAGATGATATCGTGGAGCAGAGGAATGGTTCCGAAACGGGCTTCGTAGTCGATCACGAACGAGAAATAGTTGTTTGCCTCCCACATCTGTGCCATCTCGTCCGCTGTGACCAGGTCCTTGAACAGATTGACATCTTCGTAGTTCTGGTAGTTGCCGAGGAACTCGTAGAACTCGTGGAAGAAGCCGATTATGCCGTCTTCGTAGTCTTTCAGGAAGTCATAGTCCTTGAAGATTTTTCCGAGAATCGCGTCGTAGTTGACGATTCTTTCGAAGAATTCAGCATATCCCTCGAGCTCCCTGGTCTGGTCTCCCCAGGCCTCGAATTCTTTTCTGTAGGACGACGGTGCGCTCGGCGGAACGATGTCGCACATGCCCATGTGGTTGCAGGACAGGCTGATGTCCAGTCCCGGATTCTGCTTCTGCAGGCTGGTGCAGAAAGCTGACATGCTGACTATGCATCTGCCCGAGGTCGATGACCTTGCGCTGACTTTACGTTCTCCGGCGAAGACCTCTGGGAAGGCGTTATATATGTATGCTGCGATTGCTTTGTGCTGGGCGACGCCGAGAGGGACGAGGTCGCCGGTGTTGGTAAGCGGAATCTTGTAGAATTTCTCGTATCTTTCGTAGAAGCTTTCTCCGAGTGCGGTAAGGTTGCCGTTTTTATGGGCCTTGGAGAGCGCTTTGTGGATCAGTTTGTAGGTGTCGTCGTTGTAGGCGTAGCGGCTGCCGTGTCTGCCGTAGTGGCTGACATAGACGGGAGCGTAGCCCTCCGGCGCCGGCGTAAGAGCCTGATCCGGCATCGTATAAGGGGCTTCCATTCCGGATGCCTTGATCCAGTCGCCTTTTACTTCTTCGATTACATTATAGTTCTGTGCCGTGGCTCCGAGTGTCAGCAGAGCGAGTGTAGTGATAGTGATAAATTTTTTTACCATGATTTTTGCGTAATTTGTGGTAGTTTGGCCACAAATGTATAAATAATTATTAAATTTGCCGTATGATCAGACTACTTTTCATCAGCGACTTTACGGAGCAATTTGCGTATAATTTGCTCAAAGGTATTATGTCTTTCTCGCGCGAAACCGAGCCGTGGGTGGTCTGGAAGATGCCTCCGTCTACTAAACGCAAGCTTGGGATCCCCGGCGTGGTAGACTGGGCTGTGCGGTGGAAGGCCGATATAGTGATCGGCCAGTTCGAACCTGAGGAGGATGTTTCGCTCTTCACTGCAAAGGGGATTGCTGTCCTTGCCCAGGATTACAAGCGCCGTTTCAGGAGCTGTCCGAACATCACTGCCGATTATCTGAAGACCGGCAGGATGGCTGCGGATTATTATCTCGACAAGGGCTTCCGTCATTTTGCTTTCTTCGGTTACAAGGATGCATGCTGGTCCTATGAGCGATATCTCGGTTTCAGGCATCGTGTGGAGGAAGCCGGCTTCGGTGACTCCTTCTATCTTTATGATACCCAGAATATTGACAACCTGTGGTTCTTCGAGTCCGAGAAGATTGCCGACTGGCTCCAGTCCCTCCCGAAACCGGTGGCGGTCTTCGCCTGCGACGACAACCAGGCTGCTCTCCTGCTGGAAGCCGCCAATGCCGTAGGGGTGAAGGTTCCGTTCGACGTTTCCGTCCTCGGGGTCGATAATGACGAAGTACTGTGCGGACTGAGCAATCCGTCCCTTTCAAGTATAAGGGTGGATATTGCGCAGGGCGGGTATCTCGCTGCAAGCCAGGCGGTAAAGATGATCAACGACAAATCCTTTACCGGCCCCGATATCATACTGCAGCCGGTAGGAGTAGGATCGAGGGGATCGCCTTCGCTTTTTGCGACTACCGATATCCAGGTGATCAAGGCTCTCGATTTCATTAAGGAGAATGTCTCGAGGCATATAAACGTCATGGATGTGCTTAAAGTCGTCCCACTTTCCCGGCGACTTCTGGAGATCCGTTTCAAGAACGTTACCGGGATGACCATATATAGCTATATATCCCTGCAACGGATCAATCTTTTCGCTGAAAGACTGGTAACTACGAAAGACACGGTTAACGAGATTGCGCTCGCGCTTGACGAGCCGGATGTGAAGTCTATTTCAAGGCGTTTCAAAGCCATAAAAGGCTGTACACCATCGGAATATAGAGAAAAGCATTACGCTTTTTGTGAGTAAAAATACGCAAAATTAATAAGAGGCACACGTTCTTTTCCTAACTTTGCGGGAAAACGTACACATAACACGACACTATGCATAGTTTATTTATTTCGCTGCTGCTGATTCTCGGCAGCTGGACCCTTTCCAAAGAGGGTTCCCTTCAGGAATATCCAGCCACTGTACCATCCACTGTCGCCGGCGTCCTCATGGACAACGGAGTAAAAGTCGATGACAAGAGTATCTTCGACGACGCATGGGTATATACATGCAATTTCGACCTTACTTCAAAGGATCTGGCAAAATTCCACCGCCTTCGTTTCGATGGCCTGAACTATCGTGCCGACGTCTATCTCAACTCGACCTGCCTCGCTTCCGCCGATACGACCTACGGTGTATTCTGCGTGCGCGAATTCGACGTCACAAAACTACTCAAGAAACATAACGTCCTTAAAGTACGCCTCACCAGGGCGCACTCGGGCGACCTCAACATCGGCTTCGTCGACTGGAATCCGCGTCCTGCCGACGAAAGCATGGGTATCGTAAGAGACGTGACCCTCTACGAGACCGGCAGCGTAGCCGTAACCGACCTCTTCGTCAAGCCTGAGCTCAACCTCGACACAGACGAGAGCGCAGACCTGGAAGTCCGCGTGACCCTCAGGAACATGTCCAGAAAGCCCGTCAACGGCGAAGTCCGTGGCCGTTGGGCCGGCGGCGAATTCATGTTCCCGGTATCTCTCGCCGCTTCCGAGACAAAAGAGGTAGTCCTTACTCCGAAGGAGTGCAAGAACCTGCATACCGCTAAGCCTTCGATCTGGTGGACAAGAGACCTCGGAAAGCCTTACCTCTATACCATGCAGGCTTCCTTTGTCGCCGGAAAAGAGACCACCGACTCCCGTGAAGTCAAATTCGGTATCCGCAAAATCGAGAGCCGCATCGACAGCCACGGCCACAGAGTCTTCCTCCTCAACGGAAAGAAGATCCTCATAAAGGGCGCAGGCTGGACCGACGACGTCAACCTCCGCGACACCCACGAATCCCTCGACGCCCAGATGGAGCACGTCCTGAACATGGGCCTCAACACAATCCGTTTCGAGAATATCTGGGGCAAGGACCAGTATATATATGACCTCTGCGACCAGAACGGAGTCATGGCCCTCGTAGGCTGGAGCTGCCAGTGGGAATGGGAAAACTACTGCGGCCTTCCTGAGACCGACAAATACGGATGCATCAACGACGAGACGACCATGAAACTCGCCGCCCGCTATTTCCGCGACCAGGTGAAATGGCTCCGCAACCATCCTTCAGTCATCGGCTGGATGACCGGCAGCGACCGCATCCCTAATCCGGAACTCGAGACAGAATATCTCCGCATCTATTCGGAGCTCGACTATCGCCCATACATCAACTCCGCTAAGGCGATGACCAGCAAGATCTCCGGCAAGTCCGGCACCAAGATGGAGGGTCCATACGAATACGTCGGTCCTGACTACTGGTACTACGATACCGAAGCCGGCGGCGCATTCGGCTTCAACACAGAGACAGGCGTCGGCGCCAACTGGCCTCAGATCGAGACCATAAGGACCATGATTCCTGAATCAGAGCTCTGGCCTCTCGGCCCGGCCTACAGCAAGTACTGCACGACCTCTTCATCCGCGATGAACAGCACCAAAATGCTCGAGAGCGTCGTCAACGCCCAGTACGGCGAGGCCGACGGCATCGAGGACTTCACCCGTAAGGCCCATGCGGCCGACTACGACGCTACCCGCGCCATGTTCGAGGCATTCCGCGTCAACCTCCCTAACACCACCGGCATCGTCCAGTGGATGCTCAACTCCGCCTGCCCGTCGCTCTACTGGCAGCTTTATGACAACAATCTGACTCCGACGGCATCCTACTACGGAGTCAAGAAAGCCTGCGCCCCGATCCAGCTTATATTCAACTACAAAGACTATAAGGTCTATGCAGTCAACGAAAGCTCCAAGGACAAGGATATCAAGGCTTATATCAAAGTTTACGACGCCCAGTCAAACCTCCTGGTGGATACCAGCGACCATGTAGGTACCGAAAGACGCCATCCTAAGGCCGCCTTCGACCTCGACTCTCTCCGCGGCCGCGACATCTTCGTAGCTCTCCGCATCAGGGACGGCCAGGACAACTTCTACTGCATCCCTGCGAAGATGACCACCTACAAGTTCAACAAGACCAACTGGTATGTCACCCCTGCAGAGGAATACGCCGACATGCACTTCGTATCTGACATGCCAAGGGCTGCCGTGTCATACAAAGTCGTAGAGTCAGTCGACAATCTCGGAAAACTCTGGACTGTCACCCTCACCAACGACTCAGACTATATCTCTTACCAGAACGTCCTCAAGCTTGTCCGTCCTGACGGCAGTCTCCTCGAGCCTGCAATCTGGAGCGACAACTTCGTGGCAGTCCTCCCGCACTCCGAGAAGACCGTCACCTGCCGCTGCGACCGCAAGGAGAACGCCCGTGTCGCCATGACCGGCTGGAATACCGACATCACCCTCATTCCTGACGACAACACCCGCGACAAGTCCAAATATGCTGAGCATGTCTACGGCGACGGCGACAAATATGTCGCAACTGCCCGCTACGATGTCCCTGTGATCAAGGAGCCTAAGGGCAAGAAGGTAAAGAACGTGATCATGATGATCGGCGACGGCATGGGCCTCGAGCAGATCAGCTGCGCCTGGGTCGCCAACGGCGGTCATCTCTATCTCGACAACTTCCCTGTAGTCGGCCTTTCCCGCACCTACGCTACCGATAAGCTTATCACTGACTCTTCTGCCGGCGGCTCTGCTCTCGCTACAGGCGTCAAGACCCGCTATGGCTTCATTGCAGTCGACGAAGACGGACTTCCTGTCAAGAGCATCCTTGCCGATGCCCATGAAAGAGGCCTCAGAAACGGCGTCAGAGTGGTCTGCCGTATAGGCGACGCTACTCCTGCAGCATTCTGCAACCATTCGATCAGCCGCTACGACGAAGAGGGACTTGCCGCCCAGTATCTCGACTGTGGCGCCGACTTCCTCATAGGCGGAGGTATCAAGTTCTTCAAAGACCGCAGTGACGGCCGTGACATAGTCGAGGAAATGAAAGCAAAGGGTTACAATTTCGTGGATACCCGTGAAGAGCTCGCAGCTTCGGAGAAACTTCCGATACTCGGTCTTTTCGCCGATACCGAGATGGCTCCGGCCCTGGACCGCGGCCCGATTCTTGAAGAAAGCGCCGTGAAGGCTCTCGAACTTCTCGACAACGATAAGGGCTTTTTCCTTATGATCGAGGGGTCCAGCATCGACGATCATTGCCACCACAACCAGGTCGGCTATGCCATGGAAGAGCTCTTTGATTTCGACAAGACAATAGGTAAGGTTCTCGAGTGGGCCGCCAAAGATGGCGAAACCCTCGTGATCGTCACTGCGGACCATGCTACCGGCGGTCTTACCCTCCTTGGCGGAAGCCTGGAGAAGGGCGAAATCAAGGTCAACTTCTCGACCTCGGGCCATAATGGAATCATGGTCCCGGTATATGCCTTCGGTCCACATTCAGAAGATTTCTCCGGCACAATGGAAAATGCCGAAGTCGCTAACCGTATAAAAGCTATTTTTAAATGAATTATTTACTGACACTACTCGTCGCAGGGCTTTTGAACATAACCCCTGCCCCTGTCGAAGCGGTCCGTACCGACGGGGAATTCGAAATTACCAAGCACACGGTAATCAGCAGCGCCGACGCACCTGAGGTTGCTGAATTCTTTGCTGAAAAAATCGGCAAAGCTACTGGTTACAAGATCCGTACATCAACTCGCGGAGGCCAGATTGAACTTTCTATTTCGGCCGGCGCAGGACTTCCGGAAGAAGGCTACTACCTCGAAGTGACTCCAGGAAAAGTCACAGCGGTAGCCAGCGACAAGGCCGGTCTGTTCTATGCGATGCAGACCTTCCTCCAGCTCCTTCCTCCACAGATCGAAAGCCTCTCGAAGGTAAAGGGCGTGAAATGGACTGCCCAGTGCGCCAGAGTGACCGACTATCCGAGATTCAAATGGAGAGGATTCCATCTCGATGTCTGCCGTCACTTCATGAGCATGGATGCAATCAAGCGCCAGATCGATATCATGGCCTCGTACAAGATCAACACCATGCACTGGCACCTCACCGAGGACCAGGGATGGAGGATAGAGATAAAGAAGTATCCTCGTCTTACCGAAGCCGGAGCATGGAGGACTGAGTTCGACGGTTCCGTATATGGCGGCTACTACACCCAGGAGCAGGCCAAGGAAATCGTCGCTTATGCAGCCGAGAGATTCGTGACCGTGATCCCTGAGATCGAGCTCCCTGGCCATACCATCGCAGCCGTCGTTTCTTATCCGGAACTGTCCTGCGACGGAGAGCAAATCAATCCAAGCTATTCATGGGGCGTAATGGACCGTGTCCTCTGCCCTGGAAATGATAAAGTATTTGAATTCATCGAGGGAGTGTTCGAAGAACTCATTCCTATCTTCCCTTCTGTCTACTACCATGTCGGCGGCGACGAATGCCCTAAGACAAGATGGAAAGTCTGCCCTAAGTGCCAGGCCAGGATCAAGGCCGAAGGCCTGTTCGCAGACGAAAACCACACTGCTGAGGAGAAGCTTCAGAGCTACTGCATCCAGCGCGTGGAGAAAAACCTTGACAAGTTCGGCAAGAAGCTCATCGGCTGGGACGAAATCCTCGAAGGCGGACTCAGCGGCGAAGCAGCCGTGATGTCCTGGAGAGGCGAGCAAGGCGGTATTGCCGCTGCACAGATGCACCACTATGTGGTCATGACCCCGAGCCATGAGGGCTGCTACTTCGACAGCTATCAGGGCGACCCTAAGGCAGAGCCTCTCGGTTTCGGCCGCTACATTCCTCTGAAGAAGATCTATGATTACAATCCGGTGCCGGCAGAGCTCCAGAAAGACGGTCTCGAGAAGTACGTCATGGGAGTACAGGCATGCAACTGGTCAGAGTACATGTATGATGACGACTACAGGGATTACATGCTCTTCCCTCGCGGATTCGCTCTCAGCGAGGTCGCATGGAGCCAGCTTTCTTCCAAGAACTGGGAAGACTTCAGCGTAAGGGTCAACGATGCCTGCGAGCGTCTTGACATGCGCGGAGTTACCTATCATATTCCGCTCCCTGAGCAGCCGGACGGTTCATGCAATAACCTCGTCATCACCGGCGAGTCTGAAATCGCATTCACTACCACTCGTCCTGAGAAGATGTACTACACCCTCGACGGAACGGAGCCTGACGGAAATTCGACCGAGTACACCGCTCCTATCAAGGTGGACGGAAACTCTCTCATCAAGATCTGCACTGTCCTTCCTTCCGGAAAGAAGAGCATGGTCCGCGAGATCAAGGTCGAGAAGCAGACCCTCGCTCCAGCTGTCAAGCTTGAGAATCCTTCAAACGGACTGAAGTTCCGCAAGGTCTATGGCCGCTTCCTTTCAGCCAGCGAGCTTGACAAAGCCAAGGAAGGCTGGATC
>JAEEGK010017646.1_pt1 | contig 15530 bp, 12 predicted proteins | sample 8958771 | NCBI WGS metagenome assembly JAEEGK01 (sample SAMN16246547, study PRJNA631951) | gut metagenome | biome: gut microbiome; feature: rumen; material: SC-attached | host: Bos | place: Iran: Karaj | collected 2018-10
AACACCCTGATGGTCAAGCTGTCGCCGATGATCGACATATTCCAGACATTGCGGGATTTACCCGAGACGTACGCCGTACACGTGGTTGCCGTGGAGGGCGAATGCAAGGAGGTGGTGTTTTTGTTGACCCGTAGAGACGCGCCATGGCACGTCTCTACAACGGACCCGACCATCGTTGCCGTGGATATCAACAAAAACAAGGCCTTCCGCGTTGAAACGACCCTTGACACCGAACGCACCACCCCACCCTGCATCGCCACGGAATTGGGCGCCTTTCTCTACGAACCCAACGCCGCCGTGATGAAGGCCGGCATCTTCAACGCCCTGTCGCAACAATTCCAAATCGCGAAACTGGCGAAGAACACCAACCTGTTCACCGCCGACGAGCTGCACGAGGATTTCCCCGGCCGCGTCTTCCGCATCGAAGCCGTCCACGAGTTCCACCCGCGCAAAACGGCCAAGGAACTGTCGCACCTCGCCAACGCCAGCATCGCTGTACGCAACTTCCCCCTCTCGGCTGAGGAATTACGTAAAACACTGAAAATCAAAAACGGAAATGCGTGCTATCTGTTCGGTTGCACTTTATGGGACGGCAAAAAGATCATTCTCCAAACCCAAAAGAAACAGGGCGAATAATATCGCCCCTACATATTGCGGGCGTATGCAATACGCCCCTATTCATCATTCATCATTCCTCATTCATCATTCTACATTCTACATTCTACATTCTTCATTCTACATTCTACATTCATCATTCATAATCACCTCCGACATCACCCGGTAAATCTCCCGCAGCCGCTCGCCCTCCAGCGACTCCATCTGCTTCCGCATCACGTTCTCGTCGCCACGCACGGCCGGACCCGTCTGCGCCTCCGCCGGGGTCATCTGCGACACCTTCTCGACAGTCTGGCGCAACAACGGCAACAGAATCTCAAACGGCAATCCTTTCTCTTCCAACAACTTATACGCAATCTGATACATCGCGTTGCTGAAGTTGCAGGCGAAGACCGCCGCCACGTGCATCTGCGCGCGCTGCGACTCGGAAACCTCGTAACAAGTCGGCGACAACTCCTGAGCCAGTTCCCACATTATGGGCTTTTGTTTTCCCACGAAGTCTGATTCCAGACACAGCGGCACTTCCAACGTCCTCATATCCTGTGATTTCGTGAATGTCTGCAGTGGATAAATCACCCCGTAACAGTCGGCATAATCCCTCAGGCACTGGCAAGAGACCGTACCCGAAGTCATAAAGGCCATCGGCAGCTTAAACGGCAACTGCGGCAGTATCTCGTCGTAGGCCTTGTCCGCTAATGCGAAGATAAACACCTGGTTATCAGGATTCAATTCCTTGATATTGTCTATGGCTTCCGCACCGCACAGGTCGGCCAAAACGCGGGCGTTCGCCAACGTGCGGCTATAGACCTGCGTAATCGGGAAGCGCGACGACCCTTGCAGCCGCTGCGCCATCCAGGTGGCCACATTGCCGGAACCGATCAGCGTAATCATCAGTAGGTGAATTTACTGCCGCCCAAGAACTCGCGAAGAATGGAGGTGCCGGGCAGGGAGAGTTCAGGGATGGTCTTGAAGAACATCAGCAACTTGATCAGCCGTTGAGCCTCCGCATACTCCGGTGCCGTCTCGGGCACAGCGTGCAGGATTGGCAGTGCGAAAGGCTTCAGCACCGACAACTCGAACACCAACGACGTGTTGATCATCACATCGGCGTTCTCCTGGAACGGGAAAATGTTCTTCTCTTCGCCGCGACGCACACTCGGCCAACGGCGTATCGTATCAACCGCCGAATAACCGCGGTAGTTGAAGTCACGCACAATTCTGCGGATCAGACGGTTATCGGAGGTCGGAATCGGATTCTGGCGGTCCAGCGACAGGGAGGTCAGTGCAGAGACGAAGATCTTGAATTTCACATCGTCAGGCACTTGGGCGGTCAGCTCGGGATTCAGACAGTGGATGCCCTCAATGACGAGGATGGAGTTCTTGCGCAACTGCAACGTGTTGCCGTTCCACTCCTTCTTGCCCAATGCGAAGTTGAAAGTGGGGATTTCCACCTGTTCACCCGCTAACAGCCGTTTCAGCGTGTTGTTGAAGAGCGGCAGGTCGATGGCGTGCAGGTCCTCGAAATCGAATTCGCCGTTCTCGTCCTTCGGGGTGTCGTCACGTTCCACGAAGAAGTCATCGACAGAAATCTGTACAGGATGGTAGCCTAATACAGCCAGCTGCACCGACAAACGACGGCAGGAGGTGGTCTTTCCTGAACTCGACGGCCCACTGATCAGCACCATCTTCACATTCCCGCTCTGATAAATCATGTCGGCCACCCGCGCCAAATGTTTCTCTTGGTAAGCCTCCGCCACCAAAACACCGGCTTGGACCATCTGTTTGGCATTCGTGTATTTGTTCAGGTCAGAGACATACGGCACCCCCATGGAGGCCACCCACTCCTTGTCTATCTTATAGACGGAGAAAAGTTTCGGGTAAGTGCGCGTCTTCGCCATCACCTTGATATTCTTCTTGGAGGGCAGCTTCAGCAGCAACCCCTCCTCGTATTTCTCTAATCCAAAGGTCGTTAGACAGCCGGTGGAGGGCACCAAAAAGCCGTAATAGTAGTTGATGCTGTCGTCCAAGTGATAAACAGAGGTGTAGATGCGGTCGCGGTTCTTGAAGAACTCGTACTTGTCCTCCAGTCCGTGTTCCTGGAACGCCTTGATAGCGTCGGAAGTGAGCATCTCCTCGTGTACGAAGGGGAGGTCGCGTTGCACGGTATCCTTCATGAAGAGGAACAGCTTGTTGGCCAACTGCTCGGTAACCGGGCCGTCGAGGTGCTCTAACGTGCAGTAGCGACCGCCGGAGATGGAGTGCTTGATGCAGAGTTTCACCTCTTTGGGAAGCAGTTTGTCAACCGCATGGAACAGCAGGAAGAAGAGCGAGCGCATATAGCCGTTACGCCCGTAAGAGCTGTAGTAGTCGAAAAACTGGATCTGCGCGGGCTTGGTGATGCGGAACGACATGTCGCGCTCCTTATTGTTGACTAACGCCCCGAGGAAAGGCATTTCCGGGCTGTATTTCACCTTGAAAAGATCGACAAACTCCTGCAGGGTGATGCCGCAAGGAACTTCAACCTTTGTGTCTATGTTTTTGCAATATACGGGGATTTTATTGTCCATTTTCTTTGTAATTTTAGAAAAGCAAAAATACGATTTTTTTTATCGCGGAACCCGACACAAGAACCATTTTTCAGGGCTTACGCATCATTTTTTTATTTTGGGCGAGCCGGCGCGGCACCCACCATTTCCCATTACCGTCCCGAGCTCCTCCTCAATAACCTATAACCCATAAACCGATAACCATTTGAAGCCGCGCCGTCGGGCTTTCCGCTGCAATGTCCGGCAGGCACCGGCCACCGCACTCGGATGATTCCCCCCTTTAGGGGGGCCAAGGGGGGGGTAAGAAACCTGCAAACCGCCGTCCATTTCCGCTGCAATCCCTCTCGCACGCCCGTCCGGACCATCCACCCGTTTCGCGGCGAACCGTCCGATCCCCTCGCCCGACACATTCCCCCGCGCCGCGAACCCCGTACCCGCACACCCTCAATCGACGATGGGATTCGCGTCCGCATCGGGCTACAGACATGCAACCGCTAACGCGGTTGTCGGAATGCCTCCAGCATGGCCGCCTGTCCCCGACATATCCCGCCACCACCATTCCGTTTGGCCGCCTTCCCCCACCGGAAACAACACGCCTTGCCGACACCCACTATCATAACGAAAAGGAGACGCGACAACTGGCCAAACGGAACCCCCGACCCGCCGTAGGGCTGCCGCAATGCGACAGCCCTACAAATCGTCCATTCTTCGTCTCATCGCCTCATCGCCTCATCGCCTTCATCGCCTTTTGCCGTCAAAGGGTTCGACCACAGCGGTTCTTCCTCCCATCCGTGCGGGAATCCCATGGCGGCGGGGTCAACATTTGGAAAATCCGACAGAAGGCGTTTGTGTTTCCGTGTCATGTCATTGTAAGGTGATATGATATTGATGAAGTATTTGATAATGCAAAGATTGAAATAGATTCGTAATGGGTCCGTTTCTTTGTTTATCCATGGGTTTGAAACACGATTTAGTAAAGTTGGTCGTATAGAATTGCGCTTGTTCCAAACACGGGCATGGTGACAACAAGCGTTTCGAGTTAAAGTCACAATCGTAATCCAAGATTCAAAAGGTGAAGTATGTAGTCCAAATCTTTTTGCCACACACTTTTTCATACGCAAGTTTTTCATGTTGTTATAGATACTTGTAATAACTCCAAAAGGTAGTAATTCAGCAAGAATCCATGCTGGTGGATACTTCTCTTGGTATTTCTGCCTGAAATGTGTCATGAACTCTTCACGAGAATGGTTGACCTCTGACTCAATCAGCTCCAATGTGTGGTTAAATTTTGTCACATCTTTAAAATTTTCTTGGTCTGTCATCCAAAAGGGATTGTTGGTGCAGCTGCATCCAGTTTCCACAACGGCACAACGCACGGCAATTTCGATTTTTTCGATTTCGTTGAAGAGGAGCATCCGCAATTTCTTGTCAAAACGGTATAACATCATAACCTGACTGAACGATGCGTCTGTTTTGTAGCAATGTTCCGTCTTGGGATTTCGTAGTAAGGGATACATATACGCAGATAAACGGTAGTAACCGATATTTTCAATATATCTGACTGTTTTCACAAAATCAGAAACCAACAATCCTCTTGATTGCAAGAGATTTACAAGTTCCGCAGACGTTTTAAACATTTTTTCGTATGGTACTTTTGTTTCCATAAAAATAGTTTGTTTTCAAATAAAAAAAACGACCCGCACATTTGAGCATCATAGAGAGGCTTGGCGGGTTCTAGGGCTGCAAAAATACACTTTTTTTAATATCCAAACATTATTCGATAATTTTTTTAATCACAAATATCCATCTTGCCGAACAGCAACTGCACCATTCCGTTTGGCCACCCTCGCCCACCGAAAACAACACGAAATATCGATAACCACCGCCATAACGAAAAAAATGAGACGCCGACCGGCCAAACGCCCCCCGCCCCGCCGTAGGGCTGCCGCAATGCGACAGCCCTACAAATCGTCCATTCTTCGTCTCATCATCTCATCGCCTCATCGCCCATTCATCGCCTCATCGCCTTCATCGCAACAATAAAGGGTGCCCCAACGGACACCCCAAAAGTTTCACGCCTTAAGTCTCACGTCTTTCTTAATCGCGGAGGCAGCGGACAGAAAAACCGAGGTACTTGGAATACTCCACGCAGTTCACGGCGGCGTAGTCGTAGAACAGGTAGCTGCATGTGGCATCGTAGCTACCGCTCTGCGTAGAGGAAAAGAAGCCCACTTCGTAGCCCGCGAAACGGAACCCAACAAAACCCCAGTAGCCGCCAGCGGGAACGACCCCGAAGCCTGAAGCGTTGTTCGCCGTCTCGCTCTGGTCTCCCGGACAGCACTCACAGCTGGAATTCTCCCACCATGCTGTGGAGGCCAACGCCTTGGCAATATAGTCGCTATTGCCACCACAGGCATAGTTCGCGCTCACATAGTCCGTCAGCAGTATCCACTCCTCATCACTCGGCAGGTGCCAGCCCGTGGGACAGACACCCTGCACCCCACTCGGAACGGCATAGCTGGAAACGGCCCCGTGCATCGCCGCTGGCCAGTTGTACAGGTAGCCCCGCTCCGATAGCGGGATGCCTGAACTGCTGTAATCGTAGTAGTACGGCTCCATGTAGCTCCCGTCGTTTTCACCGCCTGCGGGAATAGGTGTGCCGTCGCTGTAGTGCGTCACCCGCAGGTTCTCCCTCGTCCAGCACTGATTCCCTATCTGCACCGTGTTATACACGTTGCCATCGTAGTCGGTGACGGTGGCCGCACCAGGACAAGGTTGTGGAAACGAGAGAACAATCGTCTGCGAAGCATACTGCTGCCGCAGCACGTGGTTGCTCTCCACCTCCTCACCGTTGATAACAGCATAACCCACATATTCCATCTGGTCACCAGCGTCAAACGGGTTGTCAGAAGCACCACGGCGGGCATTTTTTGGTTGCGGTAGAGACGTTTCATGAAACGTCTCTACGATACCAACAACCGTAACGGCATCACCGCCGCCATTGCCACGGTTCACCATCTTTACCGAGGCTGTCCGCCCGTTCTGATGGGCGGTCAGGAAATAGATGCCTGCGGAGGAAAGGGTGATACGTATTTCGTGAATGCCCGGCTGCAGGGACGAATAATGATTCGCCCCTACAATGCGCCCGGTAATGTCGGTAATCTCAATCGTCACATCGCCCGGATCTGTCACGTTCAGGTTTAAGTATGTGATTCCGTCAAACGGGTTGGGGTTGTTTTGCGACAACCATAGAGACGTTTCCTGAAACGTCTCAAAATCCCCAATGCCTGTGCCAGACATCTCTAGCACGGTATCGGGCCAGGAAATGATTTCCTGCCAACCCTTGGTCAGGTTGCTGACGGCCACCCTGTTAAGCTGTACATAATGGTTTCCTGCATCCTGCGCTGTGAAGGTGAGGGTGACAGTTTGTGCGAACACGGCGGCACACACAAACATAAAAAGAATAGATAGCAGCTGTTTTTTCATTGATATTAAATTTGAATTTACATAGTCAAAAAAAGAAAAAATAATTTGCAAAAATACATTTTTTTTGACAATATGGTAATTTTTTGCGTTTCGCGGCGAACCACCCGATCCCCTCGCCCGATCCATTTCCCCGCGCCGCGAACAAGGAAACCGTTCCGAACAGCAAATGCACCATTCCGTTTGGCCTCCCTCCCCAACCGAAAACACCACGCATTGCCGAAACCCATTTCGCCAACGGGAAAGCGAGTCCTTGCCTGGCCAAACGGAATCTCCGACCCGCAAGAGCTGGAAATAACGAGTTCAGGTAGTTTTTGCCAAAACAATGCGAAATATTCATTTTATTTTTGCAATTATTTGTTAATTATTTTTCAATAAAATTCAACAACTTATTGATTAACAATCCATAACAAAAATTTTCAAAACCTCTTGACAAAGGGACTTTCTTGTTGTATCTTTGCAGCAGAAAATTATTCAAACATGATGACATATTGCAAATATTACAGCCCGGTGACCGATGTCACCTTCCGGAAGGTCTTCGGGGAGCACCCCGAACTAACTGCCAGCCTGCTCAACGCCTTCCTCCCTTTGGAGGAGGGCCGCACCATCACCGAACTGCGCTACCTCCCGCCTGAGCTCATGCCCGAGACCCCAGCCCGCAAGCACAGCATCGTCGATGTGCACTGCACCGACTCCGCTGGCGCAACATTCCTCGTCGAGATGCAACTCAACTATGACTCGGATTTCTTCCAGCGCGTCTTTTTCAACGCCTCCAAAGCCTACGTCAGGCAGCTCAAGGCCGGGGAGCAGTTCAAGCTGCTGCAACCCGTCTATTCCCTCAACTTTGTCAGCGGCGACCTCCACAAAGGACTCAACGAATGGTATCATCCTTATCAATTTGTCCACATCTACCATAGCGACCGCGTCTTCGACGGGCTCAAGATCGTCTTCGCTGAAATGGACAAGTACAAGAGACTATCCGACAAGGGCGACACTAAGAAGGACTTGTGGATGCGCTATTTCACGGAGATGACCGAAGAGACGAGGCTGCCCGCGCCCGAGCTGCTCGCCGACCCTGACATTGCCAAGGCCATTGAGCTGTTAGAGATCATCAACTACAACGAGGCGGAGGAATACCTCTATGACAAATACTGGGATGCCGTCAGCATTGAGGCCACCTGGAAGGGCATCGGTCGCCGCGAAGGAGAAAAGGAAGGACTGGAAAAGGGCTTGCAACAAGGTTTACAACAGGGTCGCAAAGAGGGACGCGAAGATGAGAAACACCAGCTCGCCCTCAACATGCTCGCCAAGAATTTCGCTCCGAACCTCGTGGCGGAAATCACAGGACTGACCATCGAAGATGTGCTATCCCTTGTCACGCACTGATGGACGGAAGAGCACGGCAAATCAAAAAAACTCAATTCCTGATCCGCCACCCCTCCCAATCAATCTCCGACTCAATCCTGCTCTCCACATCGTCGGGCAACAGCGGGAAAAAGTCGATACCTGTGAGGTTCTCAACGTAATCCACTGTACGACAATAGTGATTAAGATTGTGATGGGTCGGATTGTTGGCACAAACGAATCCGACGGCTTTCCACGTGCCGCGCATATCGCAGAGCACCACCTTGTAGAAGGAGTCCGGCACCGCGATGCAGTTCTCCCCTATTGTTTCGGGATGTTTGGAGACGATCGGACCGCACGCCACATAGACTTTTCCGTAGAAATTGGCCCAGCCGCGCACACGGTTCTCCAGATAGTTCCAGTCGCCCTCGTTGAAGGTGTGGTTCTGCGGACAGATGTTGCTCAAGTAGAAGCACTCGCGCATGGCGGTCTCATCCCACTTCATGTCGCCGGCCGGCACCAGATGGCCACGGTCGTAGGAGGTGTTCTTGTAGTCCCACCACTGCGCGGTCGCGCCCTTCACCTGCGGGTCAGGCACGAACTTGGTGTAGCGCTCCACGGGGCCTTTGGTCTGCTCGCTCGTCAGCGAATAGGCCACCCAGTTCGCCAACCGCCACTCCTCGTTGTAATCCACCGTGTAGGCCTTGTGCGCAATCTGCTGCGAATGCTCCCGCGAGCGGGTGAATGTCGGGATCTCGAGCGCCCCGTCCGGCACCACGGCGGCCGTTTTCTCAGCACGGGCAAACTCCGCCTGCGCCCCGGATTTCCCCTTGGTGGCGAAACTCACCGCCACCACCGCAACGGCCAACACCGCCGCTGTAATAATCGTTATCGTTTTCTTATTCATCGTTTTTCATCGTTCATTCACCGAACATTCATCGTCATCCGCTTCTTATTTCACGGAAAAATTTAGAGGCGTGGGGCGCACACTCCGTGTGCTGGGTAGCCCCACGCCCCTCAATTTTTCCGTTGCCCGTTGCCCTCTGGGTGGAACGGGACAAGGGTTAGTGCTGACTGGCACGCACGGCACGCACAGAAAACCCGTAGCTGCGGCCGTTGTTGCGCATGTACTGGTCGTACGAGTCGAAGAGCAAGTTCCACGCGCGGTCCAGGAGGGTGTCCGTGCGCAGCGTACTCGACCAGTAGAAGCCGAGCTCACCCGCGTAGTAGAGGTCCGAGCCGTCGCGGATACCGGCAGCGGGCAGGAAGAGACTCTTGCCGTTTGCAGCGATCATAAGACGTCCTTCAACCCCATTTCGGGTAATCCAGGTGCTGGTTGTGTGGCCTATCAACTCTTCCCACTCGTCTTCCGTCGGTGTACGGGCACCACCGCCGAGGTTGACCGTGGCGGCATCGTCAGAGGCCTCCAAGGTGGTCAGATTGTCCGTAAAGCCGTTGAGACCGTATGAAGCCTCATTGCAGTATTTAGTAAGCTCACCGGAGTTATTGCTGTATGCGTAGGTAATCCAATCATAGACATTCTTCGGGGTAGTCTCGCCCCAAGCGTAATAATTACCATAGTCCTCGGGAGTGCTGGCACCCACATTCCGGTCTGCCCACAAGAGGCCGCTCGGCAACCCGAGGTCAATCCATTTCACAGATGTGCTACCGCCATAGTTACCACCATTATTGTCTCCGTTGTTGTCTTCTCTGTCGCAGGACTGCAGTCCAACACCTAACAGAATTGCAACCATAAAAAATAAAACTGATCTTTTCATCGTAAAATATGTTCAGAGGATCTCGGTTTTCTATTAATCGTGACGTTCCCTTACCCTGCGAGGTCCTTTAAACAGGACACGGGAAAACGCCGCTGCAAACATACAAATATTTCTAATACGTGCGGCATTTGTTTTATTTTTTAGGGAGGTGGTAAAACTTTGATTATTAATATATTACAACATCATTCACTTTGATTTGCAGCATTTTTCGATAATGAATTCATCGTCCATTCATCACCATTTCATCATCCGTACCCCTACCGAGCTCTTGCCTCTACCGGGGCTGCTCAAGGAATATATTTATTATATTATTCAAGTTTCGCATGTTAAAAAAAGGAGAAAAACAAGTTAGTGAAGAATGTCCCGGCCACAGCGGGCAGCTGCGGCCGAAGCACAATTCCCCTTCTATTTTAGAAGGGGAATTCGCCCGCCCGGCACAGTGTGCCGTGGCCGGAAATAGTGCGCGAACGAGAGTGTTGACATCGCCAACAACAAGGCATTGGCAGCAAAAAGCTTTTTTCTGAGATACTTATGATTAGAAATCAAATATGCGAAACTTGAATTATATTATTACCCCGGCCTACGGCCACCCCTTCTACAATAGAATGGGAATTGGGGTCGCCCGTCACTAACTGCTAACTGCTAACTGCTTCCAGAGCCTCCTCCATCCCAAACCCTTTCGACAGCAAGTGCCGCACCAGCTTGGGGCTGTTGGCCGGTTCGTCGGGATGCGAGCGGCGCCATTTGGCGATGGCATCTCGCAGTTTCCCTTGATAATCATCCGCAGGGATTTGCGCACAGGCATGGTCAATGAGTTCCGCAGGGATACGCTTCGCCCGCAACGCCGCCACAATCTTCTGCACGCCCCACCCCACTCTCACTTTGCCTCTGACAAACACTTCCACAAAGCGCTCTTCGTCCAGGAAATTGTTCTCGCGTAACGATTTTATCACAGCGTCTTCTTGCCCTTCCGACAAATGAAATGACGTGAGCTTTTTCCTCACGTCATTTTCACACCGTTCCTGATAGGCGCAGAAACGTTCGATTTTTGTCATTATTTCAGATGGAATCTCCATCGTTACTCTCTTGCGGGTTCGTTCCAGAGGATGATGTCCTCGTTATGATTGTTCATATAATGCACCTCTGTCAGACGGCTGCTCTGGTTGGGGGTTATTCTGATATTCTTTTTATACTTGAAACACCATTTTAGTCGAATGGAGGGGAACCCTTTTGTCAGATAAGCATACACAAACGGATGGGTGACGATGGTGATTTTGGGTTCGTGTTGCTTGTCGAAAAGAAAGTCGAGTGCGTTTGCAATCTCGTCTTCAATAACAATCGGCGGCTTAATCTTGCCTGTGCCTTTACAGGTGGGACAAACCTCCGTATTCTCGATGATGGTAGCCTGCCGCACACGTTGCCGGGTAATCTGAATCAGTCCGAACTTGTTGAGAGGCAGTATGGTATGTTTGGCTTTGTCGTTGCGCATGAACTCGGCCATCGCCTTGTTGAGCGTATTCTTGTTGGCGGGGTCATGCAAATCCACAAAGTCGATGGTGATGATGCCGCCCATATCCCGGAGACGAAGCTGACGGGCGATTTCTTGAGCCGCTATCATATTGGTATTCAACGCATTCTGTTCAGGCGTTTGGGAAGATTTCACGCGGTTTCCGCTGTTGACGTCAATCACGTGCATGGCTTCGGTGTGCTCGATAATCAGATACACGCCGTTTTTCACGGTCACCACCTTGCCGAAAGAGCCCTTGATCTGCTTCGCCACATTAAAATAGTCAAAGATGGGGCGTTTCTCGTTATACAGATTGACGATGGCCTCCTGCTCGGGCGCGTGCACGTGCAGGTAGTTCTTCACTTCCGTGAACATTTCAGGCGTATCGACATAGATGGCGTGGAACGAGTCGTTGAGGAAGTCGCGAAGCAGGGAAGCCACGCGGTTTTCCTCTTGGGCGAGGCGCAACGGGGCTTTGGAAGCGAACAGGTTCTCCACCGTGGTGTCCCAACGGTAACGGAGCATGTCGAGGTCGGCGGACAATTCCTCCACCGACTTGTTTTCCGCCACGGTGCGGATGATGATGCCGAAGTTGCGCGGACGGATGCTCTGTACAGCGGTACGGAGACGTTTGCGTTCTTCGCTGCTCTTAATCTTTTGTGAGACAGATACTTTGTCGCCGAACGGCACCAGCACCAAATAGCGGCCGGCAAAGGAAATTTCCGTGGTGATGCGCGGTCCTTTGGTGGAGATGGGCTCTTTGGCCACCTGCACCATGATCTGCTGTCCAGATGTCAGCACATCGCTGATTTTCCCGTTCTTAGGAATCTCCTCCAGGTACTGCACCCGGCTGATACTGCGTTTCCCTGTCGTTATAGCTTGACTGACAAACGCATTGATAGTGCGGCCATGCAGGCCGAGGTCGAGATAATGCAAAAAAGCCTCCCTTTCACTCCCCACATCCACAAAAGCCGCGTTCAGGCCGGGCATGATTTTCTTCACTTTTCCCAGATAGATATCACCGACAGAAAACTGCGCCGAGGACTTCTCGGTATGTATTTCCATCAACTTCTTGTCCTCAAGCAAGGCCACCTGGACCTCGTTGGTGTGCGAAGTGATGACGATTTCTTTTGTGATTTCTACTTGATTATTCTCCATATATTATAAAGAAAGAAAACTAAATGACCCGTTAAAATCATTTAGTTTTCATTTTTACAACGCGGAAAGAACTATCTTGATTTATGTCTGTTCTTTCTCAATCTTTTTTTGCGTTTGTGCGTATTCATTTTCGCACGTTTACGTTTTTTTCCGCTAGGCATAGTAAATTGAATTGGATTTATAATTATTTCGTGTTTTTCTTAACAGCTTCGACGAAATCCTTGCAAGGTTTGAAAGCGGGGATGTTGTGGGCCTTGATGGTGATCGTCTCATTCTTGGAAATATTGCGAGCAGTCTTCTCAGCTCTGTGTTTTACGATGAAACTACCGAAACTTCTCAGATAAACGTTCTCACCGTTCACCATATTTTTCTTCACTGAATCCATGAAAGCTTCAACGATAGTTTGAACGCTATTCTTCTCATAACCAGTACGATTGGAAATTTCATTAACGATTTCTGCTTTAGTCATAATCTTAATTTGTTTAAAGTTTGATACTTAATTATTTCGGGCTGCAAAAATACAATAATTTCTTTATAATCCAACACTTATACAAAAAATTCTTGAATTTTTTCAAAAACCTTGTTGGCAAGCCTGCTTGTGCCTACCCTGAAGAGTTCCGGCACGGCCCACTCCTTGCCCATATTGTGTTTCCAAATATGCAAATAGGTGTAAGCTTGTGACAATTCTGACACGCCGCCGGCAACTTTGATGCCCAATTTCTGCCCTGTGGCCAGATAATGCTGCCGTATGGCGAACATCATCACCCAAAAGGCTTCAGGAGTGGCATTCACAGCAATCTTTCCTGTGGAAGTCTTCAGGAAATCCGCTCCTGCGTGGATGGCCAACTGCGAGGCGCGGAAAATATTCTGAGGCGTCTGCAGTTCGCCCGTCTCCAGGATCACCTTCAACTTCTGTTTCGGACAAGCCTTGCGAATGGCACGGATCTCGTCATAAACCCGCTGGTAATCACCCTCTAAGAAAGCGCCCCGCGAAATCACCATGTCGATTTCGTCCGCGCCTTGGGCGACAGCGTATTCCACCTCCGCCACCTTCAGGTTGATGGGAAGCTGCCCAGCCGGAAAACCACCGGCGACAGACGCCACGTGGATGGGCGTACCCTGCAGCCAATCTTTCGCCAACGCCACAAACGGCGAATAGACGCATACGGACGCCGTGGAGGGAATCCCTTTTTCATCGTCACGGAAACCTTTGGCCGTGTCGCACAACTTGCTGACCTTCTCATTCGTGTCCGAACCTTCCAAAGTGGTCAAATCAATGCAACCCAGAATCGTTTTGCACATCTCCAACTCCTCCTCGGGAGTATATTTGAAAGTGGTGTCGGCTTTCAGACGCTGCTTGAACTGCACGTCTGAGAAAGGAAATTTTTGGATTTTTATCTTATTGTCTGACATAATGCTATTTTTTGAATTTGTCAATGGCTACTTTAAGTGAAAAAACATGGGAATACTGGGCTATCGACAAGTTGCCCAAATCGGTGAAGGCATAGTCGATGGATACAATATTTTTAATGCACACCCCCACCCCGAAATTGATTTGCAAGGTGGTTTTTTGTTTCCCGTCAAAATCGGGTTCGCGTTGGAAATTACCGATACCTGCACGCAACGCCACGATTTTCTTATAATCGAACTCCATCCCGAAATGCGGATCCACATTAATAACCTTACTCTTTATCAGCGAATTACGTTTTCCATCGAAGGTACAATCCAACCCCAAGGCAAACGTCCCGTGAAACCCTTTCCCGAAATGAACCGTTTTGCCGCCGCCCAACAACAACGTGGGGACCGTCAATTCCAGATCATTCTCCGGTATCTCATTGCCTGTCTGTTCAAAGACGGCAATCACGTCATCCGTGAGCGAGTAACGCCAGGCATTGAACGTGGAGGTGCCATCGCGCAGCATCAAGCCGGCCTGCCATCCCTTACGGTTGTACATCAAGCCGAAATCCAGACCAAAGCCCCAGGAACGGGCAAATTTTCCTATCTTGCGATGCACGATTTTTGCATTCGTGCCCAACGAAAGACCCGGCAGCTGCGGGAACGCGTATGCATAGCTCAACAAGAAAGCGTTGTCGGCGGACGAGAAATAAGTGATTCTGTCGTAATCCACATTCCCTTGATCGTCAATTAGCTGCGTGGTATTCATAATGTTATCGACACCGAAACGGATGTACGAAAATGCCACCGACTGGTTTGAATCGATTTTGAAACCGACGCCCGCGTAGTCATATTTGGCGATGCCCGCGAAATACTCAGCGTGCATCAAAGCTAACTGGTAGCGTTTGTCCATACGTGTCAAACCGGCGGGATTCCAATAGGCAGAAGTCACGTCATCCGTCAGGGCGCACATCGTATTCGCCATGCCCAGTCCACGCGCACCCAAGCCCAACGAAAGGAATTCGTTGCTGTACTTGCTTTGTGCGTGCCCCAAAAGTGCTACGGACAAAAGCAACGCGACGATGTAGAAGCCTCGTCTCATTTTTTCTGCTTTTTGTTGGTTACAAACTGTTTACGGTCTCCAGCAAACAACTCATACTCCTGAAACATGCACTCCAACGAGCCGTTCAACATCGGCCATTTGTGAGCTGGTTTCAAGCCTATATGTTTCAAGGCCTCAACATCTGAACTGATAATGAACGCTTTACAACCTGCATAGCGTTTCTTCAGCGTGTCGCCGATTTCCTGATACAAGGTGTTGATGTCTTCTACCGAAAGCCGCTCCCCGTAGGGCGGGTTCATCATCACCACAGAGGGCACATTCTCTGGAGAAGAATGACGAATATCCTGTCGCTCTAAGATGATAAAATCCTGCAAACGAGCCTTTTGCACATTTGCACGGGCAATATCGAGGAATCGGCCGTCAATGTCAGAACCGTAAAAGTTAATGTCCACATCATCTTTGATATCCGCCTCGTCGCGCACTTTCTTCCAAAGCTGACGGTCGAAATTTTTCCACTGGTAGAATCCGTACTCGCGGCGGTAGAAACCGGCGGGGATGTTCAGCGCCTGCATGGCCGCCTCGACGAGCAGGGTCGCGCCCCCGCACATCGGGTCAATGAAATCGCAATCGCCGCTCCAGCC
>JAEEGK010017647.1_pt1 | contig 15530 bp, 15 predicted proteins | sample 8958771 | NCBI WGS metagenome assembly JAEEGK01 (sample SAMN16246547, study PRJNA631951) | gut metagenome | biome: gut microbiome; feature: rumen; material: SC-attached | host: Bos | place: Iran: Karaj | collected 2018-10
GGCAGGAGACGACCGACTGATCAGGTCCTACTACTACAACGCTGAAGTCTCAGAACAGAAAGAGCCTGAGCGTTATGTCGACCAGAAAAAGTTCTTCGACGGCATCGCCGCCATCCCCTGCGTGGAGCTCCGTCTGGGGCAGCTCGTTTATACCAACGGCTGGCCTGCCACTCCTCCTTACGAGAAGGGCATCGATGTGCAGCTGGCTACCGACATGCTCCTGCATGCCTTCCGCAACAACTATGACAGGACCATCCTCGTCGCAGGCGACAACGATTTCGCCGGTGCCGTACAGGCAGTAAAAGATGCCGGAAAGAATATCGAAGTAGCACTATTCGGACAGGAAGGCACCTCGAAACATCTGAGAGAAGTGGCCGACAGCATCATCACCCTCGACAAGAATTTCATGCGGGACTGCTGGAAGAACAAGCGGCGTGTCGTCCGACGCAGGACCAAATTCGATTCCAAGCAAAGAAGCTCATCAAAGCCCAAAGATACAAATAATGGTGAGAGCGCATAATCCGCAGAAAGCATACCTTTCAAACGGCCGCGCCGAGAAAGAAGTAGGAGCGATCTACAAAGACTGGGGCGGCCGATATCCTGTCGCCCTCGTTTATCCCAATACTTATGAAATCGGCATGTCCAATCTGGGCATACAGTCGATATATGGCCTCGTCAATAACCTTCCCGGATATCTCTGCGAACGAGTATTCTGGGACGGCGATAAAGTATTAGCTCTGGAATCTCGCAGACCTCTCAACGATTTCGCCTGTGTAGCCCTGTCTTTCTCATACGAGATGGATTACCTCAATATCGCATCCATCTTCAGAGAATCCGAACTCCCGCTTCTGTCCTCTGAAAGGGATGAGGCTTATCCCATAGTCATTGCAGGCGGACCATGCATGATCTCGAACCCTATGCCGGTCGCACCTTTTATCGATGCCGTTTGCGTCGGAGAAGCCGAAGCGATCCTTCCGAAGATGCTCTCCGTGATATCCGAGAACGAAGAACGGATCACTACTCTAAAAAAGCTATCAGAGATCGACGGTGTCTACGTTCCCCGATTCCCCAATGCAGAACATGCGCACAGGGTCTACATCAAGGATCTCGATAATTACCCCACCCATTCGATAGTGCTGACCACCGATACCGAACTGGGAGAACTGTACATGGTGGAAGTGGAGAGAGGCTGTTCCCATGCCTGTCGTTTCTGTATGGTATCCCATGCTTTCTGTCCAATCCGTTTTCACTCTCTAGAGTCGATATTAGAACAGGCCAGAGAGGGCTTGAAAGTCCGAAATAGGATAGGACTTGTCGGTCCGGTAGTAACTGACCACCCGAAGATCTACGAGCTCCTAAACGGCATCCTGGAGCTTGGAGGACAATTCTCTATCAGTTCCTTAAGGCTGTCTTCGCTTACCGAAGAGATGCTGGAACTTATCTGCAAGGGCGGAGCGCAAAGCATTGCAATCGCACCGGAAGCAGGTACCGATGTCCTCCGCGAAAGGATCCATAAACAATTCACCGAGGAAGATATCTTAAATGCCTGCCAAAAGATCGCTCGCTTCCCTTTCAAACAGCTCAAACTGTACTTCATGGTCGGCCTCCCCGGTGAACAGGATGCTGATATCGAAGGCATCGATAAACTGGCCAGAAGATGTAAGGAGATCGTAGGACATAACGGTATGCGCGTAACGATCAATATGGCGCCTTTCGTTCCCAAGGCTAACACTCCTTTCCAGTGGGCCAGGATAGAATCACAGGAAGTCATAAAGAACCGGATAAATAAGCTGACATCTCTACTGGGCGGTTCCGGTATCGAATTCAAAGCCGAAAGCCCGGAATGGAGCGCGATTCAAGGTATTCTTTCCAGAGGCGGCGAAGAGATATCTGAGATCCTCATGAAATGCGAGAAGCCCTCTTTAGCAGCCTGGAGAAGAGCGACCAAAGGATATACGTTCAAAGAATCATTCGATATCAACGAAGCACTGCCGTGGGACATCGTCGCTACAGCAAAAGAAAAGGAAAAGCTCCTCTCAAACTACGAAAAGTCTTTAACACAAGGATGGTAACAAAATGTTTAGAGAAATGCGCAGGTTCAAACAGGAATTGTCTGCCGAAGAATCTCAGAAGATTCTTGAGACTGGCATTACCGGCGTACTCGGAGTATCAGGCGATGACGAGTATCCCTATACCGTCCCAGTCAATTACGTCTATACCAACGGCAGGATATACATACACTGCGCAACAACCGGTCACAAGATCGATGCCATAAAACGGAACTCCAAGGTATCCTTCTGTGTCATCGGACAGGATACAGTCGTGCCTGAAAAATTCACGTCTTTCTTCAGGAGCGCCATAGCCTTTGGTCGTGCACGAATCCTCTCCGAAGGAAAAGAATACGATGAGGCAATATATGCTTTATCAAAAAAGTATTCACCAGATGAGACAGATACAAGAATCACGGAAGAGATACAAAGTGCCGCAGGACGATTCCTCATGATAGCAGTCGACATAGAAAAACTGTCTGGAAAAGAAGCTGTCGAGCTGGCAAGAAAGCGCACCGACAACAAAGACTGACCTGAAAACTCTCCCTTTTTCAAACAGAATGCTCTAGAATAATAACCGAGTTTTTTGATACGAAAGGATCTTATCCATATGAAATACTCGATGGAAATAGCCGGACTCAAGAGAGATCTTCCGATCTGTAAGATCACCGATGACCTGTATATCGCAGCGTTCATCATCTTCGGAGATGTCGAGATCACAGTTGCCTGTGCACGAGAACTATTGAAACTGGTTCCCGCCGACAGCTTTGACTATCTGCTGACAGCCGAGGCAAAGAGCATCCCTCTCATTCATGAGATGGCCCGACAGTCCGGTTCATCCAAGTATCTCATCGCCCGAAAAGGTCCTAAGAACTATATGCCTGATCCCGTCTACGTCGAAGACCGCTCAATCACTACCAACGGTGTTCAGAGACTATATTTGGGGCGTGATGATGTAGAACTGATCAAAGGAAAAAGAGTCCTCATCATCGATGATGTCATCTCTACCGGCGGTACGCTCCAGGCTTTGGAACATCTCGTTGCTCTGTGCGGCGGTGAAGTTGTCGGTAAGATGGCCGTACTCGCAGAGGGAGAAGCAATAAAGAGAACCGACATAAAATTCCTGGAGCCGCTTCCCTTATTCAACGCAGACGGCACTCCAAAAGACTAGAAGCTATATCACGGATATAAAAAAGGGACACAAGATGTGTCCCTTTTGTTTTTCTTAATCTTACGATCTATGCATTCAGTAATCTGTCGACTATCGCATTGACTTCTCGGCCATCGGCCTTGCCTTTGGTCAAAGGCATGATCTTACCCATGACTTTGCCTTTATTGGAAGGACCACTGACGCCCAATTCGGCGATAGCTTTGGCAACGATAGCCTCGATCTCTTCTGTGCTCAACTGAGCCGGGAGATACTCCAGAAGGATATCAAGCTCCTTCTGCTCCTTCTCCTGTAGATCGGGCCTGTTACCTTCTTTGTAAGCAAGAACGCTTTCCCTGTGCTGCTTGACTTCCTTGGAAATAACAGCCAAGACATCGTCATCTGACAGATCCTTCTGCTTTTCCATTTCGACATAACCGATTGCCGACAGAAGCATCTTCAAGGTCGACAGACGCGCAGCATCGCGTGCCTTCATAGCTGCATGCATATCATCAGTTATTTTTTGTCTCAGTTCACTAGCCAAGGTGATTATCTCCTTGCAGCAGCGCGTGCGGCTTTAGCAGCTGATCGTCGTGCTGCGATCTGTTTTCGAGTTCGTCGAGTCTGTGGTTTCTGGAAACGTTCGCGCTTGCGGACTTCAGCAAGAACACCATCCTGCTGTACTCGTCGGTTGAAGCGCTTGAGCATGCTTTCGAAGCTTTCGCCTTCATTCGCAGTAATGATTGTTGACATCTATATCAGCCTCCTTTCCACACATAAGTTCCATAACAAAATGAAGAGTGTAGACGCCTCCGTTTAAACGAAAACGCAAAAGGTATTTTACGCAGTATCTTCCGTGCGTGTCAACTAAAAAGGCGTTTTTTGATATGAAAATGCCCTAAAATAAAAAAGACCTGCAATTCCTGCAGGTCTTTGTAATTGTCAGTTGGCTCCCCGACTAGGATTCGAACCTAGAACCTAGCGGTTAACAGCCGCCCGCTCTACCGTTGAGCTATCGGGGAATAATCTTTTTGCCGAGCCTGGATTCGAACCAGGGCAAAAGGATTCAAAGTCCTTCGTGCTACCGCTACACAACTCGGCATCGATAACAGACGATGACTCATCATGGTGCCGAAGGTCGGGATCGAACCGACACGGGAGTCGCCTCCCAACAGTTTTTGAGACTGTCGCGTCTGCCTGTTCCGCCACTTCGGCGTCTATATTATTTTTTATTAAAGTTCAAATGGTGCTGAGGCCCAGGATCGAACTGGGGACACATGGATTTTCAGTCCATTGCTCTACCGGCTGAGCTACCTCAGCTGACAAGTGGCTATTCTAATACGAAACCAGTATCTCTGTCAAACAGATGATCAAGTTTTTGCCGAAACCACTTCGGAAATGATAACACATCGGGACGCTATTAACTAGACCGAGATATCATCGAAAAGCACAGGGATATTATCATGGAACTTATCTATGAGGATGCCTGCCACTTTTCTGATCTGGGGATGAGAGGCAGCATCACTTCTCAACTTAAGGAAGTGCCGCCACTCTCTGATGTTGGCTGTCATTACGAGTTCGGTCTTGAGGCTGGTAGGAAGAACTGCCCTGGCGTACTGAGGAGTACATCCCGCATCGAGAAGCGCAAAATAAGCCTTTTCAGACTCTTCACAGGACTTTTTCCAAAGCTCGAATGCTTCTGCATTGTCACCAAACTCGGGATCGATGACGGTTATCTCCTTATCGAATTTGTCATTGGAATAGTTACAGTATCTCGTGGATTCCTGGCTGTATGAAGCCATACGATGACGGACGATCTCGTGGGAGATGCCGCGGTCGCAGATGATCCTGACAGAAATGGATACATGCTCGAGTACTGATTCATGTCCTCTTCGGATGATGCTGGCGATAAACTGGCGGCTGGACACGTCCGTAGCCTTGTTCTCAGACTTGTAACAGACTCGTCCGCACATCTCGATCTTCTTGAGGATTGCCTCTCCGTCGATCGGGTCGATTATTATGGCGTCAGCTTTGATTATCTTCATTAGACAGTTCTCCGAGAATTGCTAACTTATTGTATAGGTTTTGGGTTTTTGAGAAAAGAGCGGCAGATATGAAGAAGGGAGCCTGCCTTAGGCTCCCTTCTGTGATGTTCTAGACTATATCTTTGTTCTGCTTTCGCTTCCTGATCTTCTTTCGGATGAATATCACAAGGAAGATGATGCCAATCCAGATCGGACTGAAGATGAGCACCGCGATCAGCAACGTTACGAATACTCTAAGGAAAGCTAGGAAGGCATCCCAAACATTAACAAAGGTCTCGCCGATATTCCATCCGTCATTGGTGATGGTGAGATAGTCTTCACGTGTCTCGGTATAAGTATTACCTTTGTCATCTGTTACTGTAACAGAAACAGTATATGTCCCGTCCTTCTTGTAATGATGCCTCGGATGTGCATCGGTGGAGGTCTCATGATCACCGAAATCCCAGAGATACTTGTATGGAGCAAATCCGCCGTAGATGGTCGGGCTGAACTGAACGTAAAGCTTATTGCTTGAGTAGTATTCACTTGCTGTAAAGGTCACAGTCATCTGTGCCTGGACAAGAGTGATGCTGATCAGAGATGTCGAAGACGTCTGCTCCAGATATTTCATCTGTCCTTTGATGACTTCGATCTTAGACTGGATATTGGTCAGCTCCTTTCGTACAGAAAGGACCTCCTCAACAGTTGTGGCTTTATTCATGATGAGCAGGAGCTGCTCTTCAGAGGCTTCAAGAGATCGGAGTTCAGATGCAAGATCAGTGTATTCACTGGTGACATCCTTAGTCGATGTCGTCAGACTGCTGACATCGATTGCCATATCGGAAAGCTGCTTGATGATATCATCGAAGAGCTCTGCCGGGATTCGGATGGAGATCTCTCCGCAGACACGATTGTCGGTCTGCCACTGACGAGTGGTCACAACATAGCCGCCGTTCCTGTTAGCCAGATCAGAGATCCTTTTCACCACATCGGGAATGTTCTCAACAAGCATCTCCATATTGCCGTTACGGACGATCATCCGCTGGACTTCTGTATCGATAGCGACTGTTGGGGAATCTTTTGGATATCCAACTTCTTCATAACCAGTACCGCCAGTTGCTTTGCCGCCATTGCTCAGCGCGATATCTGTTCTCAGGTTTATCCCATAGCTTGAGGAATCGGCCAGTTCAAGATTTGACTTCGATGCACCGCAGGACGTCATTATCAACGTAAAGACCAACAGCGCTACGGCCGCAATTCTGACTTTTGCATTTTTCATGATTCAGGTACCTCCGTTCGTCAGAACCTTATTCATTAACTATGACGCAGAAATGTCTGCTTTTTTTCGCCACAGCAGACAATTACCCGTCAATATCTATACTAGCACTTCAATCTTTTTTTTCGACACAAAAAGCTTTTCCGGCAACACGGACATTGTCCCGTCTCTGAGTAATAAAAAGCTGATCGAATTTAGTAAGGACCGCAACTGCCGGTCTCCTGCTGAGAGAAAACTCTGAGGCCAGATCCTGAATGGACAACTGTCCTTTTGTTTGGATCGTCTGTGTTACAAACCGCTTCATGTCTTTAAATCTGTTTTCCTCAACAAAGAACGTATCCGTAAGCTCGATTATCTTCCCGTGGTTCCTGAGGTAATAGACTGTATCCCTACTTCCGGAGATTTTGGAAAGGATATCTGCGAGAAGGACCGGCCCTGATGATTCTCTCAACAATTTTATGATCTTCCTGGCAACTTCGGCCTTTTCGGGTGTAAGGTCGTCCGTTACACCGATACGTCTTACCCCCTTTTCATCGGATTCAATCTCTTTTCTTGATATCATTGCACTCAACACGTCATCAAAGATCTCATCATCCAACTGTAATGCAGATCTTAATGTCGCGATCGGTACGTTTTTTTCAGTATCTTTCAGATAGGTTTTTATCTGTTTTTCCGCGTCCTCGATTACTCCTGCCATGAAGACCTTTTCTCCAGACTTAACCAAGACTCTTTCTTTGACCAAAGAATGGATTTCATCACACATCATTTCGTCAGAGAAAACAGTCCACGGGAGATCTTTCACCAAAAGAGACCCTCTCACAGCAGTCTCTTCCATGATGACTCTTCTCGGATCCAGCGGAAGCATCTTCCTGAGTCTTTCAGCTACAGTTTTCCTGTCGGTCTTGCGTATCCTGGATGCACAGTGGTGCAGGACGACACCGCCTCCGATAGTAGCGTGTCTTGACGTATCTCGCAGTATGCATCTTTCACCAATATAAGCTGATACTTTATCCTTCAGAATCAGCTGTGCAGGAATTCCTTCCTCGTTAGTGGCCTTATCATCTAACGGCACTATCCTGCCGAGAACGCTCAGGGTCTCGAAATAAATACGAACATCCCCTTTTCGCAGGTCTTCTCCGGGGATCATCCTGACCATGATATCAACCGTGTCTGATTCCGGCGGATCGCGGCGAGTAATCAGAGATCCTCTGTGAATCTCTGCTGAATCGATCCCAGTAATGTTGATGCCGGCACGGGACCCCGGATCTGCACCGCTGCAGCTTTCACCAAAACATTCGATCTTTCTGATACGGCCGGTCTTCATGCCGGGCCAGATATTGATCTCTTCACCGACTTTGAACATGCCATGCTGGACCGTGCCTGTAACGATAAGACCGCTGCCATGGACAGAGAAGACCCTGTCGCATGACAGGCGGGGATTGCCGATATCTGGTCGTTCTGCCACTGCTAACGACACCTCCTTTATGGCTTTTGCCAAATCAGAAATGCCCTCGCCCGTCTTCCCGCTTACCGGGATAATTTGGATGGCATCGTAACCGAAGATGGCCAGTCTTTTTCTTATGTCTTCTGTCTTTTCTGCCAGCACTTCAGGGTTGACAGTATCGGACTTATTGAGAGCGACCAGAACATGTTTTATATCCAAAAGACGGATTATCTGAAAGTGTTCCTCCGTCTGAGGCATCCAACCATCATCTGCAGCCACGACCAAGAGAGCAGCATCGCAGCCATACAGTCCTTCTACTACATGAGAAACGTACTGCTCGTGTCCAGGAACATCCAGAAGTCCGATCTTTTCTCCTTTACCAAGTTCCATCCAGGCAAAGCCCAGATCTGTAGTCATTCCCCGTTTCTTTTCTTCGGGAAGACGATCTGTATCTATACCGGTCAACGCACGCACGATACTGGTCTTGCCATGATCGATATGTCCCGCAAGGCCCCAAAGGATCATTTTCGTTCCTTCATGACAGTTGTTATGGTCTGGACAAGTATCTCATCCTGCTCCGGGAATACTGTTCTCAAATCGAAAAGCAAATGCCCCTTCTCAATCCTGCCGACCACCGGCGGATATGACAATCTGAATTCTTTTGCCAACTCATCTGTGTCATCGTACTTGATGGAGACAGCAACGCTGGGAAGCGTCTGATTCGGCATTGATCCGCCGCCAATCACAGATGCACATTCAGCGGTATAAAGGGGTATATCAGAGCATCGTTTGATGATGTCATCAGCCCTCTTTTTAAGCGTCTCGACATTTGTTCTGATAAGTTCCCACACAGGAAGCTCTTCGCCTTTGCCGTCGAGATAAGAATCTATGATATCCGTAAGGATCGCTTCTGCGATCTTATCCTGCCGGATGATCCTCAAGAGAGGGTGTTTGGCAAGTAATTCAATCAGTTCTTTTCTTCCGACGATGATACCAGCCTGACAGCCGCCTAATAATTTATCACCGGAGAAACAAACAAGATCACATCCATCTTTAAGAGCCTCGGAAACAGTCAGTTCATGTCTGAGACCAAACCGTTCCGTGTCGAACATGGCACCGCTTCCGAGATCGAAAACCAGCGGGATGTGTTTTTCCTGAGCAAGCGCAGCTAATTCTTTGACGCTGACAGAATGCGTAAATCCAACGATCTCGAAATTCGATGGGGCAACTTTGAAGAGCATCGCAGTCTTTTCCGTAACAGCCTTTTCATAATCCTCGATGTACGTCTGATTAGTCGTACCGATCTCTTTGAGGATGACTCCTCCCTGTTCGATTATCTCCGGAACTCTGAATCCGCCACCGATCTGCACGAGTTCTCCGCGAGAGACTACTGTTTCTTTATGATTGGAAATTGCCATGAGAGCAAGGAGCACTGCCGCAGAATTGTTGTTAACGACCAAGGCATCTTCGGCACCGCAGGCCAAGGCGATCTTTTTGCGCAGGCTTTTCATTCGATCTCCCCGTTCGCCTTTTTCCAAGTCGCTTTCAACGTTCACATATCCCGAACATCTCTCAGCTGCCTTTTTCAGCGTCCTTTTAGGAAGTGGGGCCCTGCCGTAATTGGTATGCAGGATCGTGCCTGTCGCATTGATGATAGGAACCCCGCTGTTGGCCCTTTCTTTTTCGACCCTTCGGACAATATTTTCTACGATGGACATTTTGTCCGGTACGCTTGCGGACAAAAAAGATTCTTCACGGATCTCCTGCAGGATTTTCCTGATACTGTCGACTATGCTCGCTCTGGGGAAACGGAATGAAAGAGATGCTACCGCCGGCTCCTCCAGCAGTTCTTCGACACTGGGGAGGTCCCTTAGTATTTTATTGAGTTCTTCGTTCATCAGATGATTTTTATAACGGAAGAGTCGCCTTTGTTCTCCTTGATCCTTCCGATAACGAAACCTTCGGTATCGTGTCGTTTCAAAGATTCGATCAGCGACGGGGTCTGGTCGTGAGGACAGCACATGAGCAAACCTCCCGAGGTCTGAGGATCATAAAGGATGGCCATCATATCCTCGCTAGCAACGCCTGGGTTGACCATGTACTCTCTGTACTCCCAATTAGCATACATGCCTTCCGGGATGAGACCCATCTTGGCATACTGGACGGCTTCTCTGATCATCGGGACCTTAGCAGAAAAGATATCGGCGCTCACATTTCCAGGCTCGATCATCTCTGCAAGATGGCCGATAAGACCGAATCCCGTGATGTCTGTTGCACACTTGATACCGCACTCCTGCATTGCCTCTGAAGCATCTTTGTTGAGTGTCAGTAGATGCTTGATCAGCTTGTCATATACTTCCTGAGGCAGAACACCTGCCTTGATAGCTGTCGTCAGGATACCTGTTCCCAATGGCTTGGTTATGACGATATCGTCACCCGGCTTTGCACCTGATTTGGTAATGATCTTGTCAGGATGGATAATGCCTGTGACAGACAATCCGAACCTTACCTCATCATCTCTCACACTGTGTCCCCCTACAAGGCTGACATTGGCGCTGACGAGCACCTCGAGTGCACCTCTCAGGATATCCCCCAGCGCAGTGATATCCACTGTATCCGAAGGAAAACACACTACGTTCATAGCCGTGATGGGCTTGCCGCCCATTGCATATACATCACTCAGGCAGTTGGTCGCCGCGATCTTGCCGAATACGAACGGATCATCGACGATAGGCGCAATCATATCTACGGTTTCCACAATAGCAAGATCATCAGTCAACTTGTATACGCCAGCATCGTCAGCCAATCCGGCAAGGACATTGGGACTGACGGGTATCTTGAGACACCCTAAAGCTTTAGATAAGTCACCCGGACTTATTTTCGCGCCTCAGCCAGAGTAATGTGACATCGATGTCAGTTTAATGTCATCCATACCTGCCACTGCTTCCACCTTTCTTTAATATTTCCTTCGGAGGGGGAGGGAATCGAACCCCCGCAGCGCTTGCGCGCCGCCAACGGATTTGAAGTCCGCAAGGCCCACCAGAACCTAGCCGCCTCCACGTCCGCTTCTTCTCGCTACAGTATACTATCAGTCATAGTGTTACCGATATAACGAGATTGTTTTTTGATTTTATCACAAATAGAATTAATTTATGACTTTGGAAGAATTACGTTATCATCACTGGGAACCGATTTCTGTCACTTTGAACCGAGAGACAGTTTCTGGATATGTCCATGAAAATAATGTCCGCGAAGTACCTGCCGAGATATTTCTCAGCTTGGAATGCGGCAGGATCATCAATACTCTTTTAAACTGTTCCGAACAGGTCATCCTGGCCAGTTCCTCATTAGATATCAAAAAAACGCTGCCGATCGGAGCAACTGTAATCGTATCGACACACGTCTCCGACTTACGGCGTCTCAAGGGACAGGCTTACGTGACTATCAAACAGGACTATTATTTGAGCGATCAGCTTGTAGCCGAACTGTCGCAGATTATGACTCTGAAAACGTAAAGGCTAAACCTTCACTGGCTTTTTGGCTTTCTCGTGGCCTATATGTAGCAAGGTCTTCGAAAAACAGGTCTTAAAGGCCTGCGCATACTTGTCAGGATCAATCACTTCTGTTTCATTCGACAGTTTTTCTATCGCGGTCTTAGAAAGACCTCGTGTTATTATGTGGAACTCCAGATCGACATCCGCTGGCAGATCGGCTTCTGGATCTTTGCCATAGAATTCGTTATAAGCATGCTTGTGACAGTGATACCAAAAGTCCGGTATAAACTGCCTGAGTGAATCAGGACCTTCTGATTCTAGAGCTTTCCTATAAAACGTTCTGTTAGCGACTAAATACTCTAGATTCGCCTTGACAGTGGATAAAAAAGTATCCTCGTTATACATCCCAGGAACTCTCTGAATCATATCCGAATAGAAAATATAACAGAATAGCTGATCGAGGTTTGAGAAATGGCTGTAGAAAGTCGTTCGTCCCACACCGGATTCGGCCAGAAGTTTTTTAATACTAATATCAGATGGGTCTGATTTTACTAAGTCGAAGATTGCAGCTTTGAGCTTTACTGTTGCCCAACAGTCTTTGACCATTGATGTTTCATAAAACCCCATAGCGATACCACCTCGCGCTAGAACTTTTTACAAAAATTTTAAACTTTTTCGGTTTTACTAGGACAAAAACTCTTTTTTGTTCTGCTAGTGAACTTTTTATCACTTTAGTTCTTTAGTGTCAAACTTTGTCTTCCTAAAATAAACGAACTACATACCGTTTTTTTATGTTTCTCAGCTTGATGTACGAATACATACAATCTTGAACGTAACAGGAGGTGAAACCAGAGGATTATTTTGCTTAATGGCTGCCAAATAACTTAAGGAGATTTTGGATAATAATGAAAGAAACAAACAAAACACCTCTCGAATCGACCCCGTCTCTTTCACGACGAGACTTCCTGAAAGATGCAGGGTTGGTCATCGGTGGTGCGACCGTTGGTTCCGCTGCCATCCTGTCAGCCTGTAATGGCGACAAAGGCGAAACCAAGACCGTCACCAACACTGTTACCAACACCGTCACCGAAACCAAGACTGTCACCACCACACAATCTATCGTCGATCCTACCGACTCTGATCCTCGTTTGACCTTCAACGTCAACGGCAAGGAATACAAGGTTGCTGTCCAGCCATACTGGACACTTGATTTCGTTATCCGTGAGCAGATCGGTCTCACCGCTACTAAAGTCGGGTGCAACAGCGGTGAATGTGGTCATTGTACCGTTCTCGTAGACGGCAAGCCCATCTATTCCTGCATGATGCTGGCCAGCGATGCTGCCGGTAAAGTCATTGAGACTGCAGAATCCCTCTGCGAAGATCTCATGCACTTCGATCGCATCTCCCAGGCCTTCGTCGATAACCAGGCCTACCAGTGTGGTTTCTGCACTGCCGGCTTTATGATGGCTACCAAAGCCCTTCTTACCAAGAATCCTCATCCCTCAATGGAAGAGATTCAGCAAGAACTTTCCGGTCATGTCTGTGTCTGCAGTGCCATCAAACGAGTCTGTGACACCGTATATGAACTGGGTGGAGGTTACGCATAATGATTAAAGATTTCTATCGAGAAACTACAGTTATCGGCAAAGAAGAAATCCACGAGAAATTCGATAAACGAATCGTCGGTGGTCATTGGGATTTTGCTATGGATCAGTTCCCTGGCAAAAAGCTCTTCACTGGCATTAAGACTTGTCCTTATGCCCACTGTATCATCAAGAAAGTTGATACTTCCAAAGCAGAAAAGATGCCCGGCGTAAAGGCCGTTTGCACCTACCTTGAAGTTCCCGATCCTGCCATGCCTAAACCGGCAGCCGGCAAGACCGAATCAGAGATTACTTATCAGGGTATGATGGTCGCTGCAGTTGCTGCTACCGATCAGTGGTTAGCTGATGCAGCCGCTTCCGCCATCGAAGTGGAATATGAAGTACTCCCCTTCGTTGTCGATATGGAAGAAGCACTTAAAGACGAGATCAAATATCGAACCGATGTAAAGACCAATCTGACTTCCCGCGTCCAGCTCAATAGAGGCGACGTAGATGAAGCTATGGCAAAAGCAGAAGTCACCGTCAACTACGAATCCGAATATGCCACTTTCTATTCCCACAACTCTCCCGAGACCCGTTCTGCAACTGCACAGTGGGTCGGTGATGAACTGTGGGTCTGGCAGGGTTCTCAGCAGATCGCATCTCACTCCACCAATATCGCTAAGGCTATGGGCATCGATGAAGCTAAACTTCATTTCATCGCTCATGGTATGGGCGGCGGTTATGGTGACCGAAAACCTAACGGTGAAGCAGCTTGGATCGCTGCAACCTTAGCCAAGAAATGCGGTATGCCGGTCGGCTGCCGAACCACCCGAACCGTCCATTCCACCGGTGCTGCTACTCACCAGTATGCACAGCAGGCCAATGTCCAGCTCGGTTCCGACAGACAGGGCAACATCAGTGCTGTCGACGCTCAGTGGAAAGGTAACAACGGTTACATCCATCTGGCTATGACTTCATCTCATTGTCCCAATATCCGCACCAGCTACACCAACATCGCAACCAACATCCCCAGGACTGGTCCTTTCCGATCCGTTACCGGTATGCATGGCTGCTTCGTTTCCGATCCTGCTTTCGAAGAACTTGCTTATAAGCTTGACATGGATCCCTTCGATCTTCGCTACAAGAACGCTGTAAACATCGATGATATCGATGCAGCAGCCAACCGACCCCGTGGCGTCACTGCCATGCGAGAAGTCATGGATCTTGCCAATAAAGAATTTGGTTGGAAGACCAAATGGCATAAAGCCGGCACCAATGTCACTGTCGACGATATCTATCATAACGGCGACAAGAGACTCCATGGTGTAGGTATGTGCCACGAAGTATCCGAAAAGGGCGCCGGTAATGCCGGACGAGGCGTAATCCTGCGAGCCTGCCCGGACGGCTCCTTCCACATCAACTTCGGTATCGGTCGAGCTACCTGCGGTACTTCCACCGCTGTTGCAGTCGTCGTAGCCGAAACATTGGGCACTCCGTTCTCCAAAGTCAACTACACTGTCGGTGAAACCATCCTGGCCGGTAACGGCGGTATGCAGGCTGGTTCCACTGGTACTAACGCAAACAGCTGGGCTGCATATGACGCAGCTGTTGCCATGCGTGACAAGATGATGGCGAAAGCCGCATCGACCCTCAAAGTTGATGTATCCGAACTCACCAGCGCTGATGGTAAGATCTTTGTTACTGCTGATCCTTCTAAGTGGGTATCACATTCCGATTGTATCGGTTCCACCCCGCTCATCACTTTCGGTGATGGTTACACATTCAGCAAGAATGGTGATGTTCAGTTCTTCCGAGACTACGGTCCTTTCAAGGAAGGAACTCCTGCCGTCACCCGAACTTACTGTGTACAGATGGTCGAAGTCGCCGTAGATGTCGAGACCGGTGATATGGAAGTCCTTAATTGGTACAACGTCACTGATGTAGGTACCGCACTCTTCCCATCCGGTGTACTCCATCAGGTTGAAGGTGCTATGTGTATGCAGGTCGGCATCATCAAGGCTTGGGAACAGCTCTTTGATCCCGCCACTGGCGCTACCATCAATGGCACTTTCATCGATCAGAAGAACGCCACATCAGCCGATGTCCCTGTTTCCCACATGAAAGCCGCCTACTACGAATCCCACAACAACTCCTCACCTTATGGCGTCATGGGCTGCGGCGAACCGCCTATGATCCCTTATGTTGCTTTCCACAACGCATTCTTCAATGCCACCGGAAAGCGCGTCAAATTCACAACCATGAATCCTGCCCGCTGTCTCAAAGCTCTGGGCACGATTGACTATTAAGGAGTAAATGATGAGCATTGCTTTTGATGTTAAATATCCTACTTCGGTAGATGAAGCAGTCGCATTCCTGAAGGAAGGAAAAGCTGCCCCTCTCAGCGGCGGAACTGATCTCATCTCCACCTACAAGTCCCGCTGCACTCCTAATACCGCTGACGTTATCGTAGATCTTAAGAAGATCCCCGGCCTGAGCTACATCAAAGAGGAC
>JAEEGK010017648.1_pt1 | contig 15529 bp, 16 predicted proteins | sample 8958771 | NCBI WGS metagenome assembly JAEEGK01 (sample SAMN16246547, study PRJNA631951) | gut metagenome | biome: gut microbiome; feature: rumen; material: SC-attached | host: Bos | place: Iran: Karaj | collected 2018-10
ATAGATTACTATAATAACAAAAGAATTCAGGCAAAAACAAAATGGATGCCGCCTGTACAATACAGGATAGCATCCATGTGTTCAGCCTAGTTCATAAATATGTGTCCAGAATTCTGGGTACATATCACTTGCTCAGCAGCACTTTTATTACATGTGATTCCAATAATGCGATATTCAAGGACAGGATATTTAACATAATTTATCGGGAGGTATTACAATGGAGAAGGAGTTTCTAGAGGAAAGAGAATTTAAAACACTGCTATCTGGCAAGAAGTACAAATTTTATTACGAAGCCAACGATTGCGTAATTGCAGAGACTGAGGTTGGAGATATCGTTGTGGCCTTTAGCCAGTACGAGTACTATGCTATGTCGGCAGAGGAGATTGAAAAACGCATATACGATGGGATTGAAAGCAGGAGTAAGTAAAAGAGTAAACACATGAAAATGATCAAGCACATATTTGACGGGGATTTCGGATGCGAAGAAAGCACCTCAAAAAAGCCTATGGTTTCGGTTACATTGGTGGATGACAGCGGGGAGGAATCCTTTATCACAATTGAAGATGACTGGTTGTGTAAGCAGAATTTAGACGTGGGCTCCAAATGGCCAGAGTATATGATTCGTATAGGTGATATGGAAAAAGCCTTTGACAAGGTGAATTATACAATTGAGCATGCACCTGCCAGGCTAGAGGAGTGCAGGCCCGAAATACAAAGCCTTGAGGCTTATTATGCCAGCAGGCAGTGGAAAGAGGACTTTGCTTTGGATGAAGCAGGGGCTTTGCCGGACAGCCTAAAGAGAGGCGTGTTATCGGAGGATGGCATATATAATTTGCTTGAAAAGGTAAAAGAATTATAGAATAACCAAACTATATCTAGTATTTTGCCTCTGAGGACTATACAACGAGTAGTGAAAAGTGGTAGAATTTATGTAGTATTATTGGGGTATAAGTATTCCAAGAGATTCGTTGGGAGGATATATTATGCCAGAAGAGTTTAAAGGTCCTCATATTTTTAGGCACAGATATATTGGACTTAGTGAAGAGGATATACGAGGCGAGATTGACCGCCTGCAGGGCGAGATTTATGCCATGCAGGATGCTCTTGAATTTTTCAGCAAGGATAACAGAGAAATCAAGGAGCAGGTTGCCCAGGGGCAGGAGTCAAACGAGAAGCTCCTAAGAGGTCTTGAGGCCAAGGTTCAAAATCTTCAGGATGCACTGGATTATGGTGCACCAATTAAGGCACAGATAGATACAGCTACAAAAGAGTTTACTGAAAAGATGGAAGCAGCCCTTAACACAGAGCGCATGAAAAAGCAGGAAAGGAGCATGGCTACTATTACCAGGCTTGTTGTGTTTGATACCATTCTGCTGTTGGCTGCCGTAGGGCTTTTGGGATATACAATCTTATTTATTTAACATAGAGGGAAAACAATGAACCTGATTGCTATTAATCTTTTAGTCTTGTTTTGCAGCATAGCTTTATTAGTTGGTATGCTTTTTTACTTCAGACGCAAGAACATGCTGGTTCAGTCTCAGCAGGAGTTTGAAGAATACATCAGGAATATGGCAGCTAACGACAAGATCTATACTGTACACTCAAGACAACTTAATAGGCATTTAAATACAATCAACTATTGGCTGAAATTTGGCAGAGAGCCGGAGGATGCAGAGGAAGAGTCAGAAAGAGCAGAAGAGGCAGACAGATTTTTCTCAGGCCTGATGACCAATGCAGAGGCTCTTAAATGGAAGGAAAAGACCAGGAAGAATCCTGTGGATGAAACTGTAGATACAGATGTTTTGGCACTTCGTATAGACGAATTTAAAGTTACAGATATGGAGCCTATGGAAGTAGAGCAGCCAGAGATGAAGTTCTTTTATTCGACGGAGTTTGGAGAGAGCCTCTATTATTGTGCTACTCCAAAGCCATTAGAGAACTGCATCTATAAGAACGTTATATATTTTACAACTGCCAGACCTACCAACATACCTTTGGTGTATCCACACAAGTATGAGGGGGCACAGATGCTTTCGTTGTACAAGCATCCAGCTCAGACGGTATGGTTTTTGAAAAATTGGAAGCTAATCCGCGAGGGATTAGAGGCCATGGACAATCCGGTTGATTTAGATGAAAGCGTGAAGGATTTTGATTTGTAATATCAAATCAAAATCCTTTTTAAGAGGATGATGTATGAATAAAAAAGCTGAAGAACAGAAATTTACAAAGGCATTTTTAGACAGAAAGCCAAATCGCTGCTCCAAGTGTAAGGGCCGACTCAGATATATTGGAGGCGGCTACTATGAGTGCTTCGACTGTGGCAACCAGGAGATAGATGATTTTGGAAAGGTAAAGGACTACATTGATGCCAATGGTCCAACACCAGCCATCATCATTTCGGAAAAGACAGGAGTGCCTATCGAGATTGTAAATGGTATGCTTAAAGAAGGCAGACTTGAGATCCCTGATGGAAGCAGGATTTACATTACCTGCGAAAAGTGCGGCTGCAGCATTCGCTACGGTAGATTTTGTCCTGACTGCATTCGCAAGCAGACTGACAACCTCAAGGGTATCTACTTTAACCCAGAGGTGGGTGAGAAGCCTACCAAGGAGCCACCAAAGGGCAACAACGGCAAGTTTAGATTTTTAGATTTTAATAAATAGCAAGGAGAGAGAAATGCCAGTATTTGATTTTGCAAATGATGACACAACTAAAGAGGAGGCCGTCAAGACTTTTACCACCTTCAAGTCAGATGAAGCACAGGCCTCAGTTGATAAACCCATTATAGTTTTAGAAAATAAAAATGGAGACATGGCACACCATGTGAAGGGCATTTTTACTAATCCTAGCGTTAGAACAAGCTTTGAATATGAGACAGAGGATGGCACTAAATCTGCAGATATTCTTCGTGTAGATTTAAGATTTGTCAGCCTCATCGGTTGGCTTGGGGAGAATCACATTCCAGTTAGACTTACCGGTGAAAACACTGCAGACGGATATGCGGTATACAAAATCCGCGAGACAGGCGTAGGCAACGGCAAGCTTTCATCTGAGGATGGTTTCCTACAGTTTATGATGGAGCGTCTATTTGCATCGGCTGCACCTTCCGAGGAGGAGCTAGACGAGGATTTGGCCGAGGACGATGACGACATGAAGCTTACCAGCATTCAGTCCATTACCGATTTCATCACCTGCGCAGGCCGTACTTTCCCAGACAACATCAGACTTTGGGCAAGGAGAAACCTTGCAGTTGCCAAGTCTGCAGAGGTTACAATAGAGGAGCGTCGTCACGCTCAGAGAGCTCTTTCTATCATGACGAGCATTCAGTGGAAGAGCAATTATTTTGAGGCCATTGACCCGGTAGCTGCCAGAAAGATTCTTGACGAGGAGTTATACGGTCTTGAATCAGTCAAGCAAAGAATCATGGAGACTGTTATCCAAATCAACAGAACCCACACACTTCCTAGCTACGGAATTCTTCTTTGTGGTCCGGCTGGTGTAGGTAAGTCTCAAATCGCATATGCGGTAGCAAGAATCCTTAAGCTTCCTTGGACAACACTTGATATGAGTTCTATCAACGATCCAGAGCAGCTTACAGGTAGCTCAAGAATATACTCAAATGCAAAGCCGGGTATTATCATGGAGGCATTTGCCAATTCCGGCACAAGCAACCTTGTGTTTATTATCAACGAGCTTGACAAGGCCAACTCAGGCAAGGGCAACGGCAATCCTGCAGATGTGCTTTTGACATTGCTTGACAACCTTGGCTTCACTGACAACTACATGGAGTGTATGATTCCAACAATGGGTGTTTACCCGATCGCCACAGCAAACGTCAAGGCCAATATTTCTGCACCTCTTATGTCAAGATTTGCAGTTATCGATATTCCAGACTACACAGTTGAGGAAAAGAAAGAAATCTTTAGAAGATTTTCTCTTCCAAAAGTATTAAAGAGACTTGGCATGTCAGAGGACGAGTGTCAGGTTACAGAAGACGGTTTGGACGCTGTTATGGAAAAGTTTGTTATATCAACAGGTATCCGCAATGTTGAGCAGGCGGCAGAGCATCTTGCAGCCAATGCTTTATATCAAATTGAGGTTGATGGAGTTAAGTCGGTTACATTTGATAGAGCAATGGTTGAAAGAACCTAATTTTTTCCCTAAAAAGGTTTACAAATCGGGCTTTTTTGTGTTAAATTTTTGTAGGAAATAATAATGACATAGAAAGGAGAGCAGCTATGGATAAATCGGACAGTCACGGGCAATTATGCAACGACGAAGCATACACGGAACCGTACAAGATGGCTGCTCTTTTTGTATAAGATAGAGTAGTTTCATTTTGATGAAATGTAACTTTCTCGGGATTTATATATTTGAAGGTTGCATGGCAGGTTCTTTTTATGAGCCTGCTTCGTTTTTTTGCTAGTGACTTTTTTGCTTTTTATAAAGCAAAGTAGAGAGTTTTATACATTAGTTCATGTGAAACTATGGAAAACAAGGAATTATTAGAGGAGACTCTAACAAAAGAGATTATAGATCTTCTTCACTCTAATATCAGTGCAGAGGAACTGATTGAGGCTTTGGACGATTACCATGAGAATGATATCGCCGAGGCTTTCGAAGCTCTTGATACAGAGGATCGTAAAAGGCTGTATGGCATTTTAGGGGCTGAGTACTTATCAGAAATCTTCCCTTATATTGAGGACGTTGGAGATTACTTAGCCGAGATTACTCCTGAGCAGGCGGCTGATGTCCTGGAAAACATGGATGCCGATGACGCGGTTGATGCTTTGGAGGACATCGAGGACGAGGAGCAGAGAGAGCAGCTGATTGCCCTCATGGATAAGGATGCATCTGCGGATGTACGTCTTATCAATTCATACGACGAAGACGAAATTGGTAGCATGATGACCACGAATTTCGTCATCATTGGAAAGAATTTTACTGTTAAACAGGCTATGCGTTCTTTGATTTCTCAGTCAAAGGACAACGACAATATCAACACTATATACGTTGAGGACGAAGACAAAAAATATTACGGTGCTATTGAGCTTAGAGATTTGATTCTAGCCAGAGATTATACTCCACTGGAAGACATCATCAGTCATAGCTACCCAAGCGTAAAGGCTGACGCTTTAATCTCAGACACCATCGAGGATTTGAAGGACTATGCGGAGGATTCAATCCCTGTTCTTAATCCGGCTGATGAGATTATCGGTGTAATCACATCTCAGGACATCGTCGAGGCAGTTGATGATGAGATGGGTGATGACTACGCAAAGCTGGCTGGTTTGACTGCAGAGGAAGAGTTAAACGAAAGCCTCAAGGACAGTATCAAAAAGCGTATACCATGGCTTGTACTGTTGCTTTGTTTGGGCTTGATTACAAGTACTGTTATTGGCGAATTTGAAAATGTAGTTAAAGCAATTTCCATGGTGGTATTTTTCCAATCCATGATTCTTGGTATGGCCGGAAACGTTGGAACCCAGTCCCTGGCCGTTACCATTCGATTACTCATGGATGAGGAGATGTCCGGAATGGAAAAGGCAAAATTAGTATTTAAAGAGATGCGAGTTGGTGGTACCAACGGATTGATTCTTGGTTCATTAGCCTTTGTTATTGTGGCTATTTACATCCACTTCTTTAAGATGGAGCCATGGCTGAATGCGTTGGGTGTATCAGGAATAGTTGGGTGTTCATTGGTTATAGCAATGATTGTTTCCAGCTTTTTTGGAACCATCATCCCAATTTTTTTCCACAAGATTAAGGTGGATCCTGCGGTAGCATCAGGCCCACTTATCAGTACTGTCAACGACTTAGTTGCCGTACTTACTTATTATGGATTAGCAAGCTTGTTTTTGGTTGGTAGAATATAGCAGCCGGAGGTGAAGTATGAAGGTCCTGAATTTTGGTTCACTAAACTTAGATTACACTTACGAGGTGTCACACATTGTCAGAGAGGGAGAGACCATAGCGGCCGACCAGGTTCAGATGAATCTTGGCGGCAAAGGCTTCAATCAGTCTATGGCTCTTGCCAGAGCCGGAATCAGTGTTTATCACGCTGGTTTAGTTGGTGAGGAAGGAATTGATTTCTACGACGTCTGTCAGGACAGCGGAATCAAGACCGACTACATAAAGACTGTGGTTGGCAGGTGTGGCCACACGGTAATTCAGGTGGATGAAAACGGTCAAAACTCCATCATTTTATTTGGCGGAGCAAACCGGAAGAATACCAAAGAATATGTTGACGAGGTTCTTTCCAACTTCACGTCAGGAGACGTGATTTTACTTCAAAATGAGATTTCAGAAGTACCATATATTATCGAACAGGCCTTTAAAAAGGGCATGACAATTGTTTTCAATCCGTCACCTTTTGACAAGACAATTGATGAATGCGATTTGGGCAAGGTTTCAATGTTTATTGTAAATGAGACCGAAGGTCAGCAGCTTACCGGGATGACCACTCCAAGTACAATAGTTGCAGCCATGGAGGCAAGCTTTCCAAATGCCAAAATAGTTTTGACCCTTGGAGAAAAGGGCTCCATCTATCATCTCGGTGATGACGAGTTATATCAGCCGGCCTTTTCAGTGGAGGCAGTTGATACCACGGCGGCAGGAGATACCTTTACAGGATTTTTTGTTGCAGGACTTTTAAAACAGTATACAGTTAGGGATGCTTTGGTAAAGGCAAGCAAGGCGGCAGCCATTGCAGTTACCAAGCCTGGGGCTGCCATGTCTATTCCGTTTATGTCAGAAGTGGAGTTATTTGAAGCCTAGGGATTTTAACTAAGAATATTTATACTTGTGTTTCATTGGAATGAACATAGTGGATTTAATTGAAAAAGCAAGTATAAAGGTTCTTAGTTAAAAATGTATAGGCTATAACAATATTTAGCATATTTTTTCACATAATAACCACAAAAAACCACAAAATGTTGTAGAATTAGGGGCCGATATTTAGTAAAATTAGAATATAAAAAGTTACCTGCGGAAGCAGCTCTGACAACCCACCGTTATTAACGAAATATGGAACTATTATAACAGTGGTTCTACAAATTAAATAAGGAGCGTGACCCCTATGAAGAAAAACTACGTACTCGACACTAACATCCTGATTCACTGCCCTAGTGCGTTGTTTGGTTTTGACGACAACAATGTCATTATCACCACAACCACACTTCAGGAGCTTGATTCTAAGAAGACTGCTTATGCTGAGGTGGGCTATGGCGCCCGTGAGTCTATCAGAAACATTGAATCTATTGAGGGGGATTACGCCGGCGGCGTTCTGATGCCAAATGGCGGAACTTTCAAAATCGCCAAAGAATCTGAATTCGAAAAGCTGGTTCCAGCAGAGTTCACATTAGATAGGCCTGACAACCGAATAATAAATGGTGTGCTTGCTATTGCAAAGGAAAGCGAGCTTGAAACTATACTTGTTACTAACGATATTTCAATGAGAATCAACGCTACCATGTGCGGCTGCGTTGTTCAAGGTTATCACAACGAAATGATTCTGGATAACGAGAATTACTCAGGCAGACGTGACATTACTCCTGAGGATATCGAGAGTCCATTTAACAAGGGATTTATTGAAAATGAGTTTGGCATCTGTAAGGACGGAAGCAACTCAGCCCTCTACACTTTCAAGACCGATGGATGGCATTTGCTTAAGGATAGAGATTACTACACACCATATTGCCAACCTAGAAACGTTGGTCAGAGATTTGCGCTTTATTCTCTGCTTGCTAGCCCAGAGGAAATCCCTCTTGTTATTTTAAAGGGTAGTGCAGGTACTGCAAAGACCTTCCTTTCTTTGGCAGCAGGTTTGCAGGGCTATTACCACAATGGCTACGACAGAATCATGATTACCAGAAGCAACACCCTTTCAGACAATGACTTGGGATTCTTGCCTGGTGACTTAGAAGAAAAAATGACGCCGCTAATTGCTCCATTCATGGACAATCTGCAAGTGCTTTTAAAGGGACAGAATGAAGAAAAGGATCAGATTAAAATCCAAATCGAGGATATGTTTGAAACAGGTATCATAGAGATTTGTTCTCTAGCCTACATGAGAGGTCGTTCTCTCGTAAATTCTTACATAATCGTGGACGAAGCTCAAAACTGTACAATCGGTCAAATTTTGGAAATCATCACAAGAGCTGGTAAAGGTTCAAAGGTTGTGCTTTTGGGAGACCCAGACCAGATTGATTCTCCAAAGCTAGACCGCAAGAACAACGGATTATCTTTTGCAGCTGAAAGAATGAAGGGCTCAAAGCTCTGTGCTCAAGTTACATTCGACGAGAGTGAGACAGTTCGAAGTGCTCTTGCTGCAGAGGGTGCAAAGAGATTAGTAATTAAGTAGGAATAACATAGTAATAATCCTCCTTCGGGACCCGGTGCCATTTCCGGGTCCTCTTTCTTGTCTCAATAACACTTGGAGTTTTATAAATCGGAATTTTTTTGGGGCGATATAATGAAAAAATGAGATAGTTAAAAATATTAAACTTTTATTAACTATCAACTGTATGGGTTGAAATAGTACAGACAAGGAGTATACTACAGGTAGAATCCCAAACTACGGATTGGAGGTATTTTGATGAAAAAATATGTTTCGATTTTACTTGCGATTACTACTGTAGCGACACTTACAAGCTGCGGCTCAAATAATAAACAAGACGATAATGAGACTCAAAAGCAGACTGAGATAGAGGCTCAGGCTGATGTTCCGGAGGAGGTGACTATTCAGTCGGCTCCAGAATTTACTTATACTGCCATAAAGTACGAGGGGGACAAAAAATATTTTGATGGAGCGGCTCAATGCATTTCCATCACCGACGAAAATCACAAGGAATTGGCTGTTGCCATAGATGATTTCTTTGCTGAAAAAATGAAGGACTACAACAAGGCGTGCGACGGCTATGCAAAGGAAGCTGAAAAAGCCAATGAAAAGGTTTCTAAGGACAAAGAGAAAAATGAGGGAGCAGAGAATGAGTTTGTCTATGACTATGCTCCACATTACGAATACAATATTTATGTGACTGTTACACGCTGTGACAGCAAGGTTTTCAGCTTTAAGCTAGAAGAGTATGCATTTGAAGGTGGCGCTCACGGCCAGTCGGTTGAGTCGGGATATGCTTTTGATGCCAATACTGGAGAGAAGATTAATTTTATGGGCGACTATGTCGATGATTTCAAGAAGCAAGTCTTTGACAATATTGAGGCTTCTCCTGATTTTGCCAAGAAAAAATTATTTGACGATTACAAGGATACCATCGAGGATTATTTCAAAAATGATTTAGCAGATGATAAATGTTGGCTTGATTACAGAGGAGCAACTTTATCTATTGGTGCCGGGGAAATAGCACCTCACTCTGAGGGCAATATCTATTTCACCTTGCCATATGAGCAGATGGATAAGTTGGATGAAAAGTTCCGTAGAGAAGGCGGATTTTTCGATGCCAATATTTCTTCTATGGGTCTTGCTGACATGATTGATGTTTATGGCAAAGGCGAAAAGGTTGCGGTATACCTTGAGGAAGAGGAGTGCGGTGAAGAACATCTTGGTTCAGTATTCACCCTTCATTTAGGGGATAAGACTATCGCACTTGGTGGTGGAGACGAGGGACTGTTGTTCTGCAATCCAGTTTTTGTACATTCAACTGCAGGAGACTTTATTTTTATAGAGCAAACCCATCAACTTGATAGCTACAAGGTTGAAATGTTTGATGTAGCTAAGGATTGCAAGAAAATCGGCAAAGCAGAAGGGCGCATCCAGGATATTGAGGATGGCCAAATCACACTTGTGAAAACGGTAGATGCCTTGGGCACATGGCCATCTGAGAAGATTTATTCTTATACTAAAGGTGGACTGTCGACAGACGAGAAAGTGGACAGGCTAATGAACAATCCAAACGATATGGATTCTAAGGGAATCACCACCAAGGCAAAGATTGGATACTACAAAAAGAAGGACGGCAAAAAGGTGGAGGCAACCCTTGCTAGGGGCACAGTGATTTATCCTGTGGCAACTGATGGCAAGGAGTTAGAGTTTATCACCGAGGATGGTGAGACCGGCTACTTTACCTATGAGACCAAGGAGTACGTCATATATATAGATGGAGTCAGTGAGAATGATTTGTTTGAAAGCTTACCATACGCTGGCTAGTTGATATATATTGACCTTTAAAATGGGGCTACAACGTTGATTGTAACCCCATTTTTTGATATAATTTTTGACTGGAAAATTCTAGATTTTTGTTTTGTATTAAAAAGCAAGAATCCCATTAGATTTGAGTAACTTTTTATAAATATAGAGGGAATCAATATGAGAATAGGTACAGGCTATGATGTACATAAGCTTGTTGAGGGCCGTGATTTAATCATTGGTGGTGTCAAGATTGAGCACACGCTTGGGCTGCTGGGTCACTCAGATGCTGATGTACTTTTACATGCTATAGCAGATGCTGTTCTTGGAGCAGCTGGATTAAAGGATATCGGGGCGCATTTTCCTGATACAGACCCTAAATACAAGGGTGCTGATTCCATGAAGCTTTTGGAGGAGGTTCGAGAGCTTGTTATGGATAAGGGTTATGTCGTGGGAAATGTGGACGCCACTGTTATTGCTCAGGCGCCAAAGCTTCGCCCTTACATAGAGCAGATGGAGGTCAACGTTGCTAAGTGTCTTGGCATAGATGTTGATCAGGTCAATATCAAGGCTACCACCGAGGAGCATCTTGGTTTTACTGGCCGCGAAGAGGGCATAAGTTCTCAGGCAGTCTGTTTGCTTTATGAGTTTTATGACGGAAGCAACGTAGTTTTTGACAGTGGACGAAGTTGTGCGTCCTGTCCTGGCTGCGCTAGAAATAATTAATAGGCCTGTTAAATTTGGAGTTGGGCACCTTGCGCCTTAAGAGAGGCAATAAAATGATTGGAGAAAAATAATGGCTAAAGACTTTAGATTTTTTAATACATCAACTAGAAAGGTAGAAGAGTTTCATCCAAACGTTGAGGGACAGGTAGCGATGTACACCTGCGGCCCTACAGTTTATCATTTCGCACATATCGGAAATATCCGTACTTATATCATGCAGGATGCGCTTATCAAGGCACTTGAGTATGCAGGCTACAAGGTAAAGCGTGTTATGAATATCACTGACGTAGGTCATCTTTCATCTGATGCTGACACTGGCGAGGACAAGATGGTGGCAGGTGCAAAACGTGAGCACAAGACTGTTATGGAGATTGCTAAGTTTTACACAGATGCATTCTTTGCAGATTTTGATGCCGTAGGCAACAAGCGTCCAGACGTAATCGAGCCAGCAACTAACTGCATTCCTGAGTTCATTCACATGATTGAAGTGCTTATCGAAAAGGGATACGCTTATCTTGCAGGTGGCAATGTTTACTTTGATACAAGCAAGCTTGAAGACTACTATATTTTTTCTTCAGCGGTAGAAAAGGAGCAGCTTGCTACAGGCGTTCGTGATGACGTAGAGGAGGACACCAACAAAAAGAACAAGACAGACTTTGTTCTCTGGTTTACCAAGTCTAAGTTTGAGGACCAGGCACTTAAGTGGGACAGCCCATGGGGCGTTGGTTATCCAGGATGGCACATTGAGTGCTCATGCATTTCAATGAAGCACCTTGGAGAGTACATGGATATTCACTGCGGTGGTGTAGATAACATTTTCCCACATCACACCAACGAGGTGGCTCAGTCAGAGGCATTCCTTGGTCACAAGTGGTGCAACTACTGGTTCCACAGCAATCACCTTAATGACCAGTCAGGCAAAATGTCTAAGTCAAAGGGTGCTATACTTACTGTTTCAGTACTTAAAGAAAAGGGTTACGACCCACTTGTATATAGAATGTTCTGCTTGCAGTCACACTACCGCAAGCCACTTGTATTCTCATACGAGAACTTAGACAATGCGGTGCAGACATACAACAAGCTTGTAAAACGTATTTCCGAATTAAAGGCTGATGGTGCCGTTGATGAGGCTGTTAAGACAGAGTATGAGGATAAGTTCTGTGCAGCAGTTTCAGATGATTTGAACACATCAATGGCTATAACAATTCTTTATGACGCACTTAAGGCAGATACCAATGATGCAACAAAGCTTGCTTTGGTTGAAAGCTTTGATAGAGTACTTTCACTTGATTTGATTAATCATGCCAAGGCAATGGTTGAAGCAGCAACTTCTGTTGACTCAGAGCTTGAGGCATACATTAACGATGCAATTGCTCGTCGTAAGGAAGCTAAAAAGGCAAAGGACTTTGCTACAGCAGATGCTATTCGTGATGAGCTTTTAGCAAAGGGAGTAGAGATTAAGGATACTCGTGAAGGCGTAGTATGGAAACTGGTTTAAACGAATATATTAATAACAAATTTGATATAGAGCCAAAGGATATTCGCACGTATTCTCCACTGACTCTGGCATACATTGGAGATGCTATTTTTGATGTGGTGATTCGTTCCATTTTGGTCAACAAAGGCAACACAGCTGTAAACAAGCTTCACCAGAGAGCCAGCGCAGTGGTCAAAGCACCAACCCAGGCCAAGATGGTGGTAGCGCTTATGGATAGCTTCACCGAGGAGGAGGCGGACTGGTATCGTCGAGGCCGCAACTCCAAGCCTCACACCAAGGCCAAGAATGCATCCACCATGGACTATCTTGAGGCCACAGGGTTTGAAGCGGTCGTGGGATACCTCTATTTGACTGGCAACATGGACCGTATATGCGAATTAATAAAGCTAGGTATTGAGAAATTGGAGTTGGATATTCTAAACTAGGCTTCCCCTTGGGGGAACTCCAGATGAGGGGTCTTCAGATATCGGAAAGATAATAGAAAGAGTAAGCGAGCAGACAGCAAGCTCTTAATTCTCTCAAGCGAATCGTGTTAGATGAGCGGAGAGAATTTAGGCTTGTAGGCGTAACTCGCGGCGAGTTTAATATGGAAGAAAGTAGAATAGTAGAGGGCCGCAATGCGGTGTTGGAGGCCTTCAGAAGTGGAAAAACAATAGATAGATTATTTGTCTTGGATGGCTGCAAGGATGGTCCAGTGCAGACAATTCTTAGAGAAGCCAAAAAGAGCAAGGACACAGTTATCTCATTTGTTAAAAAGGAGAGACTAGACCAGCTTTCAGAGACTGGCAAGCACCAGGGTGTTATTGCTTACGCTGCAAGCTATGAGTATGCGGAGCTTGATGACATTATGGCAAAGGCAAGAGAAAAGGGTGAGGACCCATTTATCATTATCCTTGATAATATTGAGGATCCACACAATCTCGGTGCAATCATTAGAACTGCAAACCAGGCTGGCGCTCACGGCGTAGTTATTCCAAAGCATAGGGCTGTTGGCTTGACTGCTACAGTTGCCAAGGCTTCTGCAGGAGCAATCAACTATACACCAGTTGCCAAGGTTACCAACATTAGCAAGACCATGGAGGAGCTCAAGGCCCAGGGAATGTGGTTCGTCTGTGCAGACATGGGTGGCACAGCAATGTACGACCTTAACCTTACCGGTTCAATCGGTCTTGTAATTGGAAACGAAGGCCATGGAGTATCGGATTTAGTTAAGAAGAATTGCGACATGGTGGCAAGCATTCCAATGTATGGCGATATTGATTCCCTTAACGCATCTGTTGCCTGTGGAGTATTGGCATACGAGGTTGTTAGACAGAGAATCAACAAAGCAAAATAGTCTTGTGGGGACGGAGTATGGACTTAAGGGAAGAGTATGGCAAGCTTTCGGATGAGCAGCTAGTCAGTAGTTATCAGTCTGGAAATGTTGCTGTTGTAAATTTTATTTGCGAAAAATATAAGCCATTAGTTTTAAAGCTTTCAAAGAAATATTTTCTTATTGGCGGTGAAAATGAGGACCTTATCCAAGAGGGAATGATTGGGCTGTTTAGTGCAATCAGCGATTACGATACTTCCTCAGAGGTTACTTTCTTTCATTTTGCTTCCATGTGCATAGATAGGCAGATGATTAAAGCCATAGAGGCCAGCAATCGCAAAAAGCATTCTCCGTTAAACGCTTACGTTTCATTATATGATGAGGATGGCGGTGAGATGGAGGAGCCTGCATTTTCTTCAGATGACCCGGCGGAACTTATAATAGAAGCGGAGGAGAATTCTGATTTGATCGCAAGGCTAAAGCAGGCCTTGTCTCCAATGGAGCAGCAGGTATTTGACCTTTACATGCAGGATTTTGATTACAAGGAAATTGCGGTGCGACTAGGCAAATCAGAAAAGTCTATCGACAATACCCTTACTAGAATAAAGCAGAAAGCTAGAGCCTTATAATTAGATGAGATATAAAAATAATAAATCATAAAGCTAGAACTCTATAATTGATTTTAATAAAAGATAAAGCCAACGCCTTATCCAAGGGGATAAAGTGTTGGCTTTCTGTTTTTGTATACTGCATATTCTGTAAAGCCGCATTCCTTTAAAAGTGAAGGAAGCTTTTCAAAATCTGATGCAATGTCAGCAGTGTTGTGGGCGTCGGCTCCAAGTGTAATAAGCTTGCCGCCTAGCTCATGGTATCTCTTTATAATAGAAGCAGAAGGATTTGGATTGTCAATTCCTTTGCGATATCCGCCGGTATTAATCTCAAGAGCCTTGTCCATCTTGATAATCTTTTCAAGGATGGCATCTACGATGTCTCTATATGGAAGATACGTATCAGTGTTTTTAATCTCATCCTTGTATCTAAAGATATAATCCAGATGACCCAGTGCATCAAAATCCGTATATGCGGTAATGTTTTCCAAGATTACCTGATAGTAACGGGTGAGAAGCTTGGATACATCATCAGTTTCCCAAAACACATCATAGTAAGGGTCCAGGTGATCGACTACGTGAGTGCTTCCTATTATAAAGTCGTAATCGTATTGCTTTGCTGCCTCGTAGCATTTGTCGGCAACGTGAGATTGAATACCCATTTCAAGTCCAGTAAGAATTGTAAAATCATCGGTGGACTCCTGAAGCGCTAGCGCGTGCTGCTTTGGATAATAGTTCTCTAAGTCTAAATCGAAAAATCCAAACTGTGGTGGGTAGTCTATATCCAAGTGATCTGTAAAGGTTATGCCCCTAAGCCCCTTGGCCTTGGCAGCATTAATCATATCTATGGCTGGAGTTTCTGAATCTCCAGAAAAATTACAGTGCATGTGACAATCCCAAAACATAATGCATCCTCCTTATGTCGTATCAAATCTATTAAATATTATATTATGATTACCATTCAGGCAAGGGCGATATTGATGAATAATTTTTATTAAAGAAAAAAGATTGAGAAAAAAATAACAATCTTTTAATTTATGCTTGAATTATAGAAGGAAGTTGTATAAAATGATGTGCATACGGGGCTATTTATTAGGTGGCCCGAAAAATATCTTTTAAAAGAATCTTTAGGAGGATTTAAAAATGGCAGTAAGAGTAGCAATCAACGGTTTTGGCCGTATCGGACGTCTTGCATTCCGTCAGATGTTCGGCGCAGAAGGTTACGAAGTAGTAGCAATCA